>ERZ772974.1341-NODE-1341-length-16151-cov-13.392768_pt1 | contig 16151 bp, 10 predicted proteins | sample MGYA00580671_ERZ772974 | MGnify/ENA primary metagenome ERZ772974 (study PRJEB29015, sample SAMEA2738065) | human oral metagenome | biome: human oral; feature: human-associated habitat; material: saliva | place: China | collected 2218 ... | reverse complement strand
CTTCTGCCAAATACTCGGCCACTGCACGCAAAGACCTATCTTTTGTCTGTTTTCCGTACATCGCCGGCAGTCCCACAGCGAGCATTTGCGGCAATGCGCTGTCCACATACATCAAATTGTTCCCAAATTTAGGATTTTCCGTGCACAGAAATTGCAAATCGCATTCCTCTTCCCACAGCATCTCCATCTTCCGTTCCATCGACTTCGTCTCATTGAACTCATCTATCCGACACTGATCAAACCAACCGTCCAAACGATAGCGGAAATTCGTTGACTTTGAAGCATTCATCAGCGTAGGTTTAGCGCCGATGTACGACTTGACGGAATAACCTTGCCGCCATTGTCTGCCGGAATGTAGATCATGAATCACCAAACAGATGTCGCTTTTGTCTGTACTGGGAGCTTTTAGCCGAAACATCTGCGCCCGCTTCATAAACGAGCGTGTGGCCGCATATTTCGTGTCGGTTTTATCCTCTTTGTCTACAAGTGATTGAAACAAAGCCCGTGCCTGCTCGCGAAATTCTGTTTGCTCAATGTCAAGAAGAGCGACATCTCCCACAACAATGCGAATCAGTTTCTCATTTTGACACACCGAATAAGTCACCTCCTTCGGTTTTTCCTTGTCGGGCGCGTCATGGCGCAAAACACTGATGACGGGAATTTTACTTTCTTCCAAGCGCTGCATGTTTTTGTCGGCCGGATACAAGAACCCCTCCTCCAAAATTTTGAAATGCGCGTAGACTTCACTCCATTCCCCCTTATTACCCGTTCCTTTCATGACTGTTACAAATTGATTTTCTTAATGATTTCGGCCGCCGTTGCGCGAATTGCCGGCACGGCCACCGAGTTCCCGAATTGTTTGTAGGCCGAAGCATCGGCCACCCCGATGATAAAATCATCCGGAAAGCCTTGCAGGCGCGCCCATTCACGCGGTGTCATTCGGCGCAGTCCGTTTCGGTTCACTTCGCCTTTGATTCGCGTCACCGGTGTGAAGTCTGTCAGTCGATTGTCGATGACCAAATTGCGTTCGCGTCCCATTCCTCCGACAACGATCGCATTGCTCACCTCGTTGTCGCCGATGATTTCATAGCCAAATCCGTTGCCTTTCGCCGCGTGGCGCGCCTTGTGCGCTTCCAACGACGCAATATATTGTGTGGAAAGGTAGTATTTGGCCGAAACCACCTCTTTTTCCTTCACGTCGGCGAACACTTTTGTCGTGTCTGTCGGCGCCGGATAGTCGAAACGCTCCACTCCTTGGTCTTTTCTGAAGCCCACGATGTAAATCCGCTCGCGATGTTGCGGCACACCGAAGTGCATGGCGTTCACGATCTGCGGATCGGGCACAAAATAGTCCAAATCTTCGCGCAACACCTTGAGAATCGTTTTCAACGTCTTGCCCTTGTCGTGAATCATCAGCCCCTTCACGTTTTCCAAGAAGAAAGCTTTCGGGCGTTTGCGTTTGAGAATCTCCGCCACATCGAAGAACAACGTACCGCGAGTCTCCTCAAATCCCATCCGTTTGCCCGCCAACGAGAAAGCCTGACAGGGGAAACCGGCACAAAGCACATCGAAATCGTCGGGAACATAGCTTTTGGTTTCTTCCGATGTGATGTCCCCGAAAGGCACTTCGCCGTAATTCAGCAAATAGGTGCGCTGCGCCTGCGCATCCCACTCCGAAGAGAACACACACTTGCCGCCCAACTGTTGCATGGCCATGCGAAAACCACCGATGCCCGCAAAAAGATCGATAAACGTGAAGCGCGGTTGCGCGGGAGGCGGAAACGGCACCTCGAAGAAGTCGCGAAACAAACCATACTGTGCCCCATCCTCTGCACACCGCCCTCTCGTTTCGGCGGTAGCCGAAGGAGTCCAATCGGCAATGAGGCCTTGCGCCCGGTCGGCCAAGGTTTTATTGGATGGATTGTGCAGATGGTGCGAAACAATGGCCATTTGTTCAGCAAAACTCATCACTGAACCGTCGGATTTCAAAGCATGCGGCCCAAAATTGCGGACATTGATTTTTCCGCTCGACAATTGTTTGGCGAGAGATAGACTTATGTTCTCGTTCTTCATCTGATTGACTTGACTTAATATAATATTGAGACACCGGTCGGGCATTTTCCGAAGTTCGGTTTCCCAAAATCGAAAAACCTTCCATCCCATTTGCCGCAGTGTCTCGTTCACTTGCCGATCGCGCTCCATATTGGCCTCTATTTTCGAGATCCAAAACGAGCGATTCGTCTTGTGATCGGCCTTTCTCCGCTCCCAATCGCGTCCGTGCCAAAACTCTCCGTCGCAAAACACGGCGATTTTCAGCCCGGGGAGCGTAAAATCGGGCGAACCGCAGACCTTGCGGTCGTTTTTCCGATAGCGCACGCCGGCAGCATACAACAAACGTCCAAAAATCACTTCGATGGACGTACCGGACGACCGATTCGCTCGCAAACTCTTGCGCTGCTTGTCCTCGACGGTGGAAGAAGAAATAATTTTGCGCTGCTTCGGCATTATTGTTAGGGAACAGATATGCAAAGTTAGTGTTTTCCTCAAGAACCCGCCGTCGCTTTCTCCTTATTGTTTCGCGAAGTGCCGGCAAACACAGCGAGAAATCAGTTCACATTTATGCCCCACGACCTCCGAAAGATCGCGGGGCATAGACTAACAGACACTAAAATTCAGCACAAACGGAAACAAAACAGCTGCTCCACTCAGTCATTTTCTCCCAACCCGAAGCGCTCTTCGACGAAACGGGCGATGAAGTCGGTCGTGCCGTCGGGTCCGAGGATCGAAGAGTTGATGCACAGGTCGTAAGTGTCCGCCGTTCCCCACGTGCCGAGGGAGTAGAAATTGTAGTAAGTGGAGCGTTCCTCATCGGCCTCTTCGAGGATGCGGCGGGCAGCCTTGGCATCGATGCCGCGGCGGCGCATCAATTCCTGCACGCGGTCGGACATTGAGGCCGTGATGAACACATTGATGTGGTGCGGATGGTGGCGCAAGATGTAATCGGCCACGCGCCCGATCACCACACACGAACGTTCGGCCGCCACCTTCTGGATGACGCGACTCTGGATGGTGAACAAATTCTCGTCGCTGAGCTGATTGTCGTAGAAATTCCCACCCCCGCCGAAGAAGGGCTGCACCACCTGCACAATCGAGCGGAGAAAACCTTTGCGCTCGTCGCTTCGCTCAAAGACACCGGTGCCGAGCCCACTCTCCTGCGCCGCAAGCGAGAGAATCTCTTTGTCGTAGTAAGCAATGCCGAAGCGCTCGGCGAGGCGCTTCCCGATTTTTCGGCCGCCGCTTCCGAGTTGGCGTCCCACAGTGATGACGAAAGGAAAGTCCATGAGGAGAAAAGAGAGAAAAAGAGTTGAGAATAAGATGGAATGTCAAAACGTTTAGGCCTCCGTCCGGCGGAACTTGCGGAGCTGCCACGTGAGCATGAGTCCCGAAAGCAAGGCCGCGGCCCCATCGGCCACGGGAATGGAGAGCCACACCCCGTCGCTCGGCGAGAGCCAACCTGAAACCAGGTGAGGAAGGAGGAGAATGCCGGGCACAAGGAAGAGCAGCTGCCGCGTGAGCGAGAGGAGAATGCTCTTGCCGGGCATGCCTACGCTCTGGAAGAAGGCGGTGGACACAATCTGCATGCCCACCACGGGCCAGAAGAGGGAGACGATCTTGAGCCCCTGCGCCGATGCCTCGATGAGCGAGGCGTCTCGGGCAAAGAGCGAGACGATCGGCGTGGGGAAGAGGTGGCTCACCGCAAAGCCCAAGGTGGTGATCACCGTGGCCACCAGGAGGGTGCGCTTCACCACGGAAATCAGGCGATCGAACTTGCGCGCACCGTAGTTGTAGCCCGCAATGGGGAGCATGCCCTGGTCGAGTCCCATGACGACGAAGCCGATGAACATGGCCAGACGGTTGCAAATGCCGTAAGCCCCCACAGCCGTGTCGCCGCCGTAGCGCTGCATCGAGAACATCAGTAGGCTACTGATGAGCGAAGAGCACGAGTTCACGAGAAATTGCGGCAGGCCGATGACGATGGCCTCGCGCATGATGCGCCGGTCGGGGCGGAAGATGTCGCGGCGAAAGCGAATCATGTCGCCGGGGCGGGTGAAGAGGTAGATTTGCCAAAGGAGCATGCTCGATTGCGCGATGAGCGTGGCCCAAGCCGCACCCTTGATGCCCCAACCCAGCACCATGACGAAGAGCCATGCGAGGACGGCATTGATGATCACGCTGCCGAAGGTGGAATACATGGCCAGTTTCGGGCGGTTGGTGCTGCGCAGCTGCGCATTGAGCCCGTAGTAGAGGTGCGTCACGACGTTGCCCCAGAGCAAAATGCTCATGTAGTCGTGGGCATAGGGCAAGGTGTTGTTGCTCGCGCCGAAGAGGCGAAGAATGGGCGTGAGGCCGGCGAGCAAAAGCAGGCCGAGTGTGAGCCCCATGGTGACATTGAGAATCACCACATTGCCCAAGATGCGCCGCGCCGCTTCGTAGTCTTTCTGTCCAAGGCGGATGCTCATGAGCGTAGATCCGCCCACGCCGACCATGGCTCCGAAGGCGGCGGTGAGTGCCATGAGGGGATTGGTGAGTGCCAGGCCGGCAATGGCAAATTTACCCACGCTCTGCCCGATGAAAATGGCATCGACGATGTTGTAGAGCGAAGAAGCCACCATCGCAATGATGGCGGGCAGCGAATATTGCAGCAGGAGCGAGCCGACGGGTCGCTCACCGAGTTCAGTAAAGTTGTTGTGTTGTGACATGCGCGCGTGTTGTTGCGGTCGAAAATCTCGCACGTAAGTGAGTTTGTGGCTGCAAAGGTACGAAGAAATGCGGGGGAGGGGGCGAAAGTGGGGCGATTTTCTGAATGGCTTGCCCGCCTCGCGGCGCAGCTGCGCAGTGGGGTGGAAAAAACGGGGAAGTTTCGGCTGAAATCGCCCCACTTTTTGCACACGGCTCCCCGTTTTCTTCGTTTCGCCCCCGTGCCTTTTCGGGCAGCGGGAGGTCGACGGCGCCGCTCCGGAGGGGGCACACGGAGAGGTGGGACGCTACATGCAGAAGCCCGAATCGAAGGGCTGTCACAACGCAAAAAACCCCGTCTTCGCCGAGGCGAGGACGGGGAAAGCGGTCGCAAATCGACCGAGTGTGGGCGATCAAAGGGCTTTGTAGCTGTCTTTGACGTATTCGAAGCGGCCTTTGCCCACTACCTTGAACTTCATTTCATAGGTCTTGGTGACATTGCCGTCATAAACACCGAAGTGGAGCGTGTAGAACACGTCGAGTCCGGCCACGGGCACGGCATCGGGATTCTGTTTCTCGAGGGCAGCGCCGAGGGTTTGCTGGAGGCGTTCGGTCATTTTGGCCGTGATTTCAGCGTCGCTCATCGAAGCGTATTCCTTGGCATACTGTGTGCGTGCCGTGGAGGGGCGGAGATCTGCGTTGCCGTAGTAGGCCGAGAGTCCGGAATAGACTTCATTGTTGCCATACTTGGAGACATAGCCGGCACCTGCGGCCACGCCGAGGGGCGCATCCACGTGTTCCTTCACCCAGTCCACACCGGCCTGCATGTAGGCGGTGGTGAGGGCGTTGCCCTTCTCGGCTTTCAGTTCGATCACCGACGAGGGATTGTAGACCCACTTGCCGTTGTTGCGCACGAACTGGTCTTTTCCGGGCGTTTCGTCAATGGTCTGGTTGCCCACCTGGACATTGTCTAACTGCACGGTGGTCGTTGCGCCGGTTCTGCCGTTGCCGTCGTAGCGGAAGGCGAGGCCGATGTTTTTGCCGGCGTACTTGGAGAGATCGAGATCCATGGCTTGCTTGAAGGTGCCGACGGGTTGTCCGGCTGCGGGGATTTCGATCTTCACCTTTGCGGTGAGGGTGTCGATCAAGTGGTGCTGGATGGCGGCATTGTTCAGGTTGTCGTCGACAACGAAGACACTGAGACGACCGCCCTCGGCTTTGTAGTATCCGTAGAGCGCATCGAAGGTGAGGTGCGAGCCCTTCGTCACGGTGAAGTGGGGCGAGAGGAGATAGGTTTGCGTGGAGTCGGGCTGCTTGTAGGCCGATGCCTGCACGTAGTGGGCATTGTTGTGGAAAACGGTGCTCCATGCGGCCTTATCGCCACCGAGTGTGAGGAGCGTCGTCCAGCCTTTCACGACGGCGGGCCGGGTATTATTGTCGCCGGTTCCCTCGAAATCTTCCTTGAAATCGAGCGGGCCTTTCACCTCACGGCGATTGTAGTTGACCACCACGGCGCTGTTGTCGTCGGCCGTGAACCATTTCTCGGCGAGAAAGGCAGGGAGGAATTTGGCCGCGGTGACGGTTTCGGTGAACTGCTGGGTTTTGGCCAAGGCCTTGAGTGCGGCGCTGTCGGCCTTCGTGGTGCAGAGCGCGAGGTTGGATTTATTCTCGGCAATGGCCTTGTAGTCGGCTGCAGTGAGGGTGTATTCGATCTTTTTGACGTCGGTGGGCTGCGGACCCTTGACAAATCCGTCGAATTGCTCGTTGTAATCGCAGCTTGCGGTGAACAATGCCGCAGCGGCGAGGGCGAGATATGCAGAATATTTCATTGTGATCAAGAAAAAAGGGGGATGCGCTGTGCCGCCGGCTCGGTGTGCGTTGCAGCACAGCGCTTCCGACGTTTAGAAATTGACTTTGAGCTTGACAGACATCTGACGTCCGAAACCGTAGAAGACACGATTTGCCGTGCTCCAGTCGTGTCCGGCGCCGTCGTAGGCTTGACTGATGTATTCCTGGTCGAGGAGATTCTCGATGTTGCCCGACAAGGTGGTTTTGTATCCGCCCATCTGGAACGTGTAGCCGGCCGAGAGGTCGACGAGCCCGTAGGCGGGCACCTTCCAGGGGGTGTGGAACGTCTTCACGCCGTCGAGGCTGATGTCGTTGGCCGTTACGGCGTAGTCGGCGTAGTAGTTGGAGAAATACTTCCAGTCGAGTCCGATGCGGAGGCCTTCCATGGGATAGACATTGAAGCCCAAACCGGCGGTAAGTTGGGCCGATCCGCCCTCTTTCACGTCTTTCTGGTTGAAACGCATGCGGGCGTGGTCGGGTCCTTGGCTCTGATCGAGCGGATGTCCGAACTTGTCGATGGGTTGTCCGGCAGAGTTGTAGAAGTAACCCACGGGGTTGTTGGTCCAGCGCCAGTTACCGACCGAAAGCATGCCGCGGAGCGAGAACCACTTGGCGGGTTTGTAGCTCAAGTCCACTTCCAGTCCTTCGTGGATGGAGTTTACGCCCTGCATGTTGATCCAAGTGCGCTCAACATTGCCGTCTACCGGAATTTCTGTCATCTTGGCCATCGTCTTGTCCTTCCATTCTGTGTGGTAGACGTTGACATTGGCAGTGAAAGCAGCCGTGTGGTAGGAGTAGCCCACCTCACCGGAGAAGATTTTCTCGTTCACTGCGTCGGGATTCACCTGATTCGACACCTGCGATGCGAGGAAGACGCCGCCGGAGAAGAAGGGGGCGCGCGAAATGTAGCCGATGTTACCGAAAACATTGTGCTGTCCGCCCCAACCGTCGATGTGCGGGAACTTATAGTTCACACCTCCTTTGACGGTGAAGCCGATTTTGTTCACTTTCTCGCTTTCGGCGTGCGCTGCGTCGTAGTAGAATCGGTCTTTGCGCCATTGTGCGGTGTTATTGAGCGAACCTGCGACGAAGGCAGTGAGGTTGTTGAAGTCGTATTCGGCCTGTCCGAACACGCCGGACTGGGCCACGAAGCCATCGTAGTCGCGCTGCACGACGTCGCCCACGGAGAGTTTCTTGTTCACAAAGGCATCGGTGCCGGCTCCCGCGAAGTTTTCGGGCTTCACGTTCTTGCGATAGCGGTCAATGTAGTAAGCGCCGTCGTAAAGGTCGGTGATTTCGTTGGTGTGCGTGCCGACATAGTAACGCAAGTCCACACCTCCGTAGAGATTGAAGCGGTCATTGATCTCTTTGGTGTAGGTCGACACGAGTCCCACCCACTTGTGGAGGTTTTTGCTCATGCTCATCACCATTTTCGATCCGCTTTCGCTGGCAGCGTTCATCTCTTGGATCTTGCCATAGGCGAAAGTGCCGTCGGCATTGCGGAACTGCGTGGCAAGAATGCCGTTGTTCGAGCCGTACCATCCGGAGCTGTACTCCTGCGTGCCCTGTCCGCTCTCACCGCCGCCGAAGCCGAGAGAGAGATAAGCCACGGTGTTCAGCGACGAAGTGCGGTCGATCTGCCAGAGGTGCTGAAGTTGGAGTTGGGGCTTGTGGTAAATGTTTTGCTGCGAGTGACGAATCTGTCCGTAACGGTCGTAACCGTAGGTGGCATTGTAGCGATATTGCTCGCCGGGACGCATGTATTTGCCCACTTCCTGCCAACCTTGCACGGTGAGTCCGTCGTAAGCGGAACGCTTGTTGTGCACCTGCGGCGCACCGAAGGCGGTGAAGGTGAGCAAATGGTTCTTGCTCAGCTCTTTGGAGAGGGAGAAGAAGTAGTTCCAAGCGCGGAAGTCGGTGCCTTGAATGTAGCCGTCGCCCCAAGTCTTGCCGCCCATGACGGTGAGCGCCCAACCGTCGGCCGTGCGACCGGTGGAAAGCGAGAAAGCGAGCTTGTTGTATCCGTCATTGCCCATGCCGTAGGAGAAAGCTCCTCCCTTGCGTGCATCGGTGGTCTTGGTGACGATGTTGATTGATCCGCCGACAGAGGGCGTCGACACCTTGGCCGCTCCGAGACCGCGCTGGGTCTGGATGCTGGAGGCCACGTCGGTGAGTCCGGCCCAGTTGGACCAGTAGACGCCACCCCACTCCATGTCGTTCATCGAGACGCCGTTGACGAGCACGGCCACGTTTTCGCTCTTGAATCCGCGCATGTTGACTTTTGTGTCGCCATATCCGCCACCTTCGCGCATAACATAGACACCGGGTGTGGTTTCGAGCACCTTAGGCAGGTCGGCTGTGCCGACGCGCTCCTCGATGGCAACTGCTCCGAGGGTGGTAAGCGCCACAGGTGTCTTACGTGCCACGGCACGCGTGGTGACCACGGCGTCTTTCAAGGCGATAGACGCACCGGCCATGGGGATGAAACCGAAATCATACTCGCCAGCGTGGTTCGAAGCGAGGGTGGTGCTCTCGAAACCGATGCTGGAGAACTGCAAGCTGCACTTCGTTTTGGCCGATTTGATGACGAACTTACCGTCGTTGTCCGTGAACACCTTGTTGGGAGTGCCCTGGAGTGCTACGGTCACACCGACGAGGGGCTCGTTGGTGGCGGCATCGATCACGGTACCTTTGAGCACGCACTGTGCGTGCGCCACACTGCTGCCGGCAACGCTGACAACGAAGGCCGAGGCTGCGAGCAAAAGTTCTTTTCTCATGGGGGGAAAATGTTTGTTTGGACGTTGTGTAAAAGATTACGCCTGCAAAGTTAGTGATTAGTAACAAGGCATCGCAGCGTTTCTGCATTTATTTTCGCCCTCGACGCAAATTCCCAACGACTTCCGTGCATACACATTGCATTATGCCCCCACCATCGCCCCCCGACGCCTGCCTAAACAGCCCGGGCGCCCCATCCACGCGCTCACCCACCACATACCCGACACGCAGCTCCGACTTCTTCGGCAGTGTGTGGGCGTCGGCCCCATTCGCAAGGCCTTCGGCAGAGGAACGTTGCGACAAAAACTGATTTCCGCCTCAAAAGGGCAGCACGGCACGGAGACCGAAAAACGAAAAAGTGAGGGAGGTACAAAAAAATGGGAATGAACCGTCTCACGACGAAACATTCCCTCACAGAACTTATATAGAGATGAAAAAACTATCTCAAAATGGAAAGCCAAAGTGGGAATCTCGGATTAGGAACCTCTTTGATTATCCCTTTGACACTGCGAAAGTACACACAAAAGTCGAATCGACCAAATATATATCCTCTTTTTTTTCATACAAGTCGCGAGCGATCATTCGCTTTTTTCCCTTCGCGAGGGCTTTATCCATCGGAAGTTCGAGAAAAAACCTACACATCGTTAACCACTCCCGGACTGTATTTTATCTCATCTCGCAAATGTGAAATTGCACAATCGGCTATTTATCAGAAAATTAGCCGTCACCTCAAACTTTTTCTAAATATTATGTTTGTGAAGTCCCTTCCGAAACAATTTTCCGTGCATTTTTTTTGCAACCCACCGACATTTTTCTCGTCTAACCCCGAGAAAAACATCATTTTGTCTCCTCTCACTCGCCGATACCCACCATCCGTCGACATATCACCGGGCATATTTTTCTACTCCCCGCCGCTTCTGCGCGCCCGCCGCCCCGATTGGCAAGCCGCTTCGGCACCTCCTTCACGCGGTGGGCGAGAAACTGCGCATCGCTCCTCACTGCACACCGCACACTCCCCCGCCGCGCACGAAAAATGGGGAGCCACGAAGGAAAAATTGGGGGCTTTCGCCAAAAAACGGGGGTGTTCCGATCGAAACACCCCCGTTTTTACCCGCCGGCCTGCACACACGCGGCGCAAGCACGCACGAAAAAAGGACTGCACCCCAATTCATTTGTACAGTCCTTTATATTTTAATCCAAACAGAAGCCGGTTTGGCTCAATTCATCGTGGGAAGTGCCTGTTTCATGGCACCCGCAGCGGCTTTGGCGGCCTGTCCGGCCTTCTGCGCGCCTTTCTCGGCAGCGGCCTTGGCCTTGGCACCGACGTTCTTTGCGTCGCTTTCCACGACTTTGGCGCCACGTTGGGCAGCGGCTTTGGCTTTCTTGCTCCAAGCCTTTGCCTTGTTTCCGGCAGCTTTTGCACCGTTTTCAACGGCTTTCGCGCCACGTTGGGCAGCGGCTTTGGCCTTGTCCTCGGCAGCTTTTGCGTCGTTGGCTACGGCCTTTGCGTCGCTTTCCACGACTTTGGCGCCACGTTGGGCAGCGGCTTTGGCTTTCTTGCTCCAAGCCTTTGCCTTGTTTCCGGCAGCTTTTGCACCGTTTTCAACGGCTTTCGCGCCACGTTGGGCAGCGGCTTTGGCGTTGTCCTCGGCAGCTTTCGCGTCGTTGGCTACGGCCTCTGCGCCGTTTTCCACAGCCGCCTTGGCGCTGTTTTCGGCAGCTTTCGCGTCGGCAGCAGCGGCTTTAGCGTCTTGTTGTGCGGCCGCTTTGGCTTTTGCAGCTCCGCTGCGACCGACACCTTCTTCGCAAGCCTTCTTGCACTTTTCCACCTGTTTGCCGGCGGCAGCTGCGGCTTTCTTACCTTGGCAGGCGGCCTTTTTGGCGCCTTTCTCACAGCAAGACTTCACTTCTTGCTTGGCAGTAGCGGTATTCGCCTTGACGGCTTGAGCCGAAGCGGCGGTGCCTACAGAGAGAACGGCAGCGAAAGCCAAACCGCGAAGCAGAGAATTCAGATAAAGTTTCATTGTCCTGTAGTTTTAGTTGATAGTTCTGTTTCAAATAGAGGCGAGTTTCGTCAGGACTCGCGGTGTAATCTTTTACAGACGTCTATTTTTTCTCGTCTACGATTGCAAATGTAGCACGAAAGCTCGGCGAAAGCAAATCAAAACGTCAGATTACAGCATTAAATAACATTCGGTGGCATTGCGTAGCACGCGAAGTTGTCAGGCGAAGAACTACATCTCTTCTCTCGCAAAATCGATGGCGCGGTTGATGTAGTCGATGAAGGGGCGCGCTGCGGCGAAGGATTCGAGCAGGCGGTCGGCGAAATCGGGAGCAGTGACCTCGGCCGTGGTGGGGGCATAGGCCAGACAGAAGTTGCGCAGGCGAAGATATTCGCTCCAGGGGGCGTCTTTGTCGAAACCCTTGGGGTTGCGCTTGAGGGCATTCTCGCGCAGGAGGGTGAAGCGCGCCTCGGCAGCACTGCGCACGAGACGATCGAAATCGCCCTCGCCGTAGACGATGTCTTCGCGCAGCACTTGCAGGGCTTTCGGCTCGATGCAGTAGTGTCCGGGCGCCACAACGTGCTGCGTTTCCCAGTGGAAGGAACCGAAATCGGCGCGGTTGTCTTCGGCACCCAGCTGAAAATAGTAACCGGCATAGCCCGATTTCCTTCCGCCGCGGCAGATGAAGGCGCCCATGTGGGTTTTGTAGGGCGTTTTGTCGTGCGAAAAACGCGTGTCGCGGTAGATGCGATAGGTCATGTCGCGGGCGGTGAGCCCGGCGAGCGTGGGATCGTCGGCAGCCATGCGTGCGGCCAGCTTTTCGACCCAAGTGGCAAACTGCGCTTGCGCGGCCTTGCACTCTTCCTTGTGTGCGGTGAACCACTCGCGGTTGTTATTGGCGGCCAGGCGGCGCAGAAAATCGATGATGTCTTGCATGAGCAAATGAGAAATTAGAGTTGGCGAAGCAGTTCGGCGCAGGCGTCTTCGCAAAGTTCGATGACGTATTCGAACGCGTCGGACTCCCCGTAATAAGGATCGGGGATGCTGTGCTGACCGGGGTGAGCCGTGAGGAAATCGGAGAGGAGCACGACTTTGTTCATCAGCGCTTCGTCGGGACAAAGTGCGCGCAGTCGGCGGAGGTTGTCGGCATCCATGGCCACGACGCGGTCGAAGGTTTCGAAGTCTTCGGCCTTCATGGGGCGCGAACGGTGGGTGAGTCGATAGCCGTGTGCTTCGGCGTGCCGCCGCATGCGCACATCGGCGAGCTCGCCCTCGTGGTAGTCGATCATGCCGGCGGAGTCGATGAGTGGAAATTCGACCGAACGACCGGCACGCTCCACGCATTGGCGGAAAATTTCCTCGGCAATGGGCGAACGACAGATGTTGCCGAGACAAATGAAGAGAATATTCATGAGCAAATGGGATGGTTGCGGAGTGCAAAGATAGAGATTTCAGTTCGAACGCGCGCACGATACGACTATTTCACCGTGCCGTTCGCCCCCTTCACGGCGGGACACAAAAAAAAAGCCGCTCCGGAGTGAGCGGCTTTTTGGGGCTTCGGCATCAACGTTGCGCGACGGGCGCACGACAGTGCCGATGAAGAGGTTCGCGAATCAGCGCACCACGGTCTTTCCGTGCCGACTGATGACCAATGTTCCGGGTTCGGGCTGTTGAACGCGGCGGCCTTGGAGGTCGTAGAGGCGCTCTTCCGAGGGCTCATTGCGCAAGGTGGTCGACGTCAACGCCGTGGGATCTTTGAACTTGCCGGTTCGAGCTGCTTCACGCAGCGCCTTGATGAGCGCCTTGTCGGGGGTGACGCTGAAGTTGTCGCTGATGGTCCAGAAATTACCCGGATCGGCGGCATGCGCCCGCTGGGTGAGCGCGGCACCGTCCACGCGAGTGGGATCGGCACAAAGGTCAGCATAGGCCACGGCCCGCGAGGTGGGATTGACAGCGCTGAAGACGAACTGGCCGTCCTGCATGCGGATGTTGACAAACACGGGGGTATCGCTCAGCGTGCTGGCGGAGTTGGCGCCTTGCGTCGCGGGGTTGAGGAACTGGTGGGTGCCGGCGTTGAAGACCAGGTACTGGTTCGTACGACCGTGGTCGACTCCGACGATGATCCACGAAGCATTGGCTTGCGAAAGGTCGGGCGTCGCTTTGTAGAGTTCGAGGGCTTGCTTGCCGTCAATGGGTGCAGCGCCGCGCAAAGTGGGGTAGTCCGTTTGGGCTTCGGCCGTGAGGGTGCCGTAACCACTCTGGTTGGTGATGACATAGGCACGCTCAGCGTTGAGATCGGCGAGACGTGTCACCGGACCGTACTTGATGACGCGGGCGTTTTGCGCCAAATTCAGCAAGGCCGCTTCGAGTTCTGCACCGGTAGCTGTGGAGAGCTTATCGTGCACCTCACCGAGGAATTTCTCCACATCGGCCGCGCTGTAATAGTTGAACTGGCCGGCATGGGCAAAGTGGTTCTCAACCAACTGCTGCAAAGCGGTGAGATCTTTCACTTGGAAGTTGACTTCCGAAAGCGCCATGAAGTGTCTTCCCCCGTTGGAGAAGCCTTTCGTGAAATTCAAGCGCAGGAATTGTCCGGCGGGGAGGGTGAGCGGACGATCGAGCGTGATCGTTTGCGTGGTCGTTTTGGGCAGTGTGTAGGTTCCCACCGTGGTCCACGGTCCGCTCGTCTTACCGGCGGTTTGCACTTGGACAGTGCTGGCCAGATATTGGTTGGCATCGCTGTGTCCGGCGTCCGTTGTCAGGGTGATGCGCTCAAGTGTGGTTTCGCCGTTGTGGGAAAAAGTGATGCTGTGGGGATAGTTGTTGTGCGAACCGCTGCGCCATTCCGAGTGCCAGAAGGTGGAATTGTTGCCGTCGAGGACCAATTTGGCCAAACCATTCCGACCGTTGTCTTCTCCACTAGCTTCCTGCGAACTGAAGCCGGCTACTTTCCACTGCGACTGGGGGATTTCCGCATAGGTGTCGCGCAATGCGGTGCGCATACGTTGTACATCTTGCGCTTGCACAGCGGGCACGACGTCGCGCTGCACCAAGGCGGCGAGCACACTGTCGGCCGGGAGATAGTCGGGTTCCTTCTGATAGGCCAAAGTTACCCATCCGTTGTGGTCTTTGGGCTCGATGTAACCGCCGGACTGCATGATGATGGCGGGTTCGCCCTCGAACTGCACTGCATCTTGGTAACGGTCATTTCTGGCTCCCTTATTGCTGCCGCCGTCGGTGTGACCGAACCAGAACTTGTTGCGGTTGTACCATTCTCCGCCTTGCATCGAGCGAGTAAAGGCGCGACGATAGTAGGCCAGGTGGGGCATGATGCCTTGACTGGTGCCGCCGCGTGTGAATTCTTCGAGGAAAGCGTTGAATCCACTGCCGAAATACTGCACTTGTCCGGCCATGCGCTGCGAAGAAATGTAGTGCCATTTGTCATCGACGCCGCGCGCGTTGTACCATGCGGAAATAATGGTGTTCTGGAAGCGCGATCCGTCTTTGAGCACGATTTCTTCCGGACGAACGTTGAGAAGGAATCTTACCCAGTTGCCGGGTTTCCAATATTCGCCGTGCAGGAGAACGTGCACGCCCGTGCCTTCACCACCGAAACGTTCGGCCACGGTATTGGTGAGCGTGCTGTCAATCGCCATCACACCGCTGCGCTTGAAATCAGCCAGCGCTTTGTCTTTATCGGTGTCGCCGTTGTCCCAACTGGAGAAGATGACGGTACGATTTTCCTTGCCGTTGTCGAGGCGACCGTTGTTCTGAATTCCGATGTAGCCGTTGTTGAATCCGAAGGCCTCTACATAGGTGCCGAGATAATCGGCGTCGGTGGGGATGAGCACTTCGTCATAAATCCAGTCGAAGGCATCCCCGCTGGGCAAATTGCTGTTAGAGCTTTCAAAACCATTGAGATGGAGCGACGGAATGCTGCGCCAATCGGCCATGTACACCGCATTCGCACCGCTCACATCGGTAGATTTGACGGTGAACGGATGCATTTCGGTGTTCGTCACGCCGTCGCGGAGCAACAAGCGGTACCACGCGGTTTCGGGAGCACGGAAAGTGAAATTCTTTGCCGATTGTGCCGTGATGACGTCCAAACCGGTGTTCATATTCCGCACGTCCATCGTACCCTGGTTCGTAGAAGTAATCGTATAGGTACCTTTGGGGAAGCGCACCACCCAACAGGGGGTGTATCCCTTGGAGGGATAGAACTGCGAGTAGGAATAATTGCCTACGGACTTGCCGAATTTGTCGAGAATATATCCACCTGCCGTGCCTTCGTTCTGGACACTGATGGTCCACTGCTGTTGTGCAAAGGCCGAAAGCGCACTGAATGCGAGCGCACAGGCGAAGAGAGTTTTTTTGTGCATATTTCGTGAGCTGTTTCTGAGTTATGAGCGCGCCGGCGGTCGCAATCTGATGACGAAGTGTCGGTGGCATCTGCGAAAGTAGGGAGAAATGCCGAAATATGCAAGCCGCACACGACATTTCGCACGTCAGCTTTACAAAAGAAAGCGATAGGTAGAAAGGGACATTCCGAACACAGCACGATACCTTCCCAAAAACTTCATCTCTCCTCTCGAAATACTCCCAAACCCCAAAATCCACACTTCTCTCTGCTCACGCATGCCGAAACGTCCTCTCCCCGCCGGCAGAATCCCTACTTCCCAAACCCACTCCTTTACTCCCCACTCACTCCTCCTCCCCAACCGTCTAAACACAACAAAGCCCCGAGTCTCTTTCGAGTCTCGAGGCTTGTCTTGTAAAATGGCGGCG
>ERZ772974.1339-NODE-1339-length-16174-cov-21.943235_pt1 | contig 16174 bp, 13 predicted proteins | sample MGYA00580671_ERZ772974 | MGnify/ENA primary metagenome ERZ772974 (study PRJEB29015, sample SAMEA2738065) | human oral metagenome | biome: human oral; feature: human-associated habitat; material: saliva | place: China | collected 2218 ... | reverse complement strand
CATTACGCTTCGATGATTTTAACTCCTTGAACATAGACATTCACTGTTTTTGCAGCAAATCCTAACATTGTTTCTAAGTTATATTTCACTTGTTCTTGTACGTTTCTACAAATCGCAGAAATTTTTGTGCCATAACCTACAATAATGTAGACATCCACTGCAACACCATCGTCTTCTTGACGAATCACAACTCCACGAGTGAAGTTTTCTTTCTTCAAGATTTCATTAAAGTTGTCGCGGATTTGATTGCGGCTTGCCATACCAACAACACCATAGTTATCTGTAGCGGCACCACCAACAACCGTTGCAATCACTTCATTGCTAAGTTCAATTTGTCCATTTTCTGTTTGAATTTTTACTGTCATACAAATACCTCCCCTAAATGTATAAAGGTGTCTGCCTAATTTTTAGACAGATTGACACATTATTTCTATACTATAATATCACATTCCAAGCTGTTTACCTAGCCTTTTACCACATTTTTAACCTCTTAGAAAACTCACTAACCAGTACGCTTGCATTCTAGGGTCAACTATGCTAAATTATTTAAGTATATGATTTAGTTCAAAATTATATCAGCTGATAATGAATTAAATAAAGGAGGAGAATAACAATGGCTAAAGTATGTTATTTCACTGGACGTCGTGCTGAAACAGGTAACACTCGTTCTCACGCTATGAACGCTAACCGTCGTACTTGGAAACCAAACTTACAAAAAGTTCGCGTTTTAATCGATGGCAAGCCTAAAAAAGTATGGGTTTCAACTCGTGCATTAAAATCAGGTAAAGTAGAACGTGTTTAATACAGAGCACTATTAAAAAGAGCTTAGGCGATATCCCTAAGCTCTTTTTGTTTTTCTAAAAATAGGCCGAAGGACTCTTTTTTGAACCGTTGGTCACTAATGACAATTGAATGGGGCACCGGTTCGAGCCGAAGTCTCTCACCTTTGAAGCTTCAAACCAGGAGTAACGGCTTTACCGTAACTCCTGGTAATTCACATTCAATGCTATCCCCCATTCATATTTCATTAGTCAACGGTTCAAAATAGTCCTTCTCGCTAAAAAAAGAGCTTGGGAATCGCCTCAGTTTTTATCTGCTTTAAACAGGTGCTACTTTACCTGAGATTAATGCCAGGAAACCAAGGGACCATGGGTGGTGCTTTTCATATGGTTTAGGCGAAGGTGCTTTTTTTGATTTTTATTTCAAAAAAATGGAGTTTGTGAAAAGTTGATGAGATAGGGGTTTGAAGCCGTCTCAAAGAAATGAAATCTATTTACATTATTTGTAAATTCATACGGATGTTGAATTTTTATCTGCTATGAAAGGCTTAGAGATAATGAAAATTGAGCTTCTACCATTGAAAACACTGAGGAACGAAAAAATTCCAAAATTCACTTATAAGTGAATTTCGGAATTTCAACTAACTTTGTGAAAAAACATCTCACGAAAAGTGGTACAACTTAGGGATTTAATAAACTCATCAGATTTTTGATAGTTCTCTTTCTTGCAGAATAAATAAAATGAGCACACTAGAGTATTGAGTTACTCCGGTGCGATCATTTTATTTTGCTCCATATCTAATCTAATCTCATTATTAAGAGGCTTCAGATTTATTTTTCCTCCAAGTTGTCCATTCAACTTTCTACGACTTAATACGCTAAGTTCTATTTCAATATTATCCTCATTTTTCAAAGTGCAGTTATACATATTGTAGTGGGCCAAATCTAATACTATATTCAATGTCAAATAGTTATGTTTAATGCATAAGTAACCTAATATAATAAAAAAGATAAGAAATAATATTACTTCATCCCATTTCCCAAAATCAAATGCAACTAAGGGAAGAATATATGACAAAAGATATTCTATCGATATTGTTTTTTCTTTTGCAGAAATAAGTGTATATTCAGATACTCCTTCCTTATTTCCTTTGGAATTGGAAAAAGAACGCCAAAGAACAACAAGGCTTATACCCAGCATCACTAAAATACAAATAAGACTTATAATCTCTGTCATAATATTCGTATCACATGTGATTATGTTTTTCACATCTATAAAAAGAACAGAAATCCACAGTGGTAAAAATGATGTACAATATAACGCTATAGAAACAATTTTAGACAAAATTACCACCTACCTTATTCCCATTTCTTTGATCCTGCTACTTCCATAGGATTATAACTAAATGGATCTAGCATTCCTCTATCACAGAGTAACTTTACTATTTTATCTGCAGATTCCGGATTAGATGTATCAAATTTATCTCCATTCATCGGGATATTAAATTTTTGTGACATCTCTCTTCTACTATCTGCATTCTTTAATTTTTGTAAATGAGAATCATTAAATGAAACAAATTTACGCGGATTGTGCCCTTTGGAAGCTATCTTTTCAAAGCTCTCTATATCGCTTACAATATCACAATTACGTATTTCTGAAAGTTTGGCCTCACAAGTGGATTTATATGCTCTCTCCATATTAAAAAGATTCTCACCTGCTAAAGTCAGCATATATACATCTCTATCGATAATAACTACATCTATTGATGTTCTTAAATAAATTACTTTATCCGGAAGCTGTTGGAAAGTTCCTTCTGAACACCAAAATTTATGCTTTATAGAAGTCACTGGCTGCTGCATTGATACTAGCTTTATTGGCACATCATCAATAACGCACTTAATCAAATATGCTTGCGCTCTAAATTGAAGTGGATTTATTTCTAAATCTGGATTTGCAATAGAAACAGTCAAAGAACAAAATTCATCTGATATCATCTCATTTTCTGCACTCAACTTATATACCATCTTATCGAAAGTGGAGCCATCATAATCCCTAATCCCAATATAAGATGTGAGAATGCCCTTTTCTTCATTGACATAGCGTGCTGACATTTCTCCAATAAAATTAGCTAAAGTTCCTTCAGGAGACAAGACTATTTCTGTAGTCGTATAAGTCGTTCCAGCTCTTTTAGATGTCCGGATTTTCAATAGTTGTAAATTAAAATTATCGGCGTTAGGTATTTTCTCGAAAATATCTTTTATTTTATCTAATGACAAGTCTATTCACCTCCGTAATTTGTTGTATCCTCGGCTACCATTAAGGCAGGTGTGGACTCATTCATAGTATAACGGATTCCTTTGCGTAAACGCTCATATAGAACGCCACCTATGGTATCCATTACCTGTTTCATCATATCAGGGTCAGAGAACATTTTTACAAAGAAGGATTCGTTCTGCTCATATCTGCTTGCTGCCATTTCCGGGAAGTCTTTAGCGAATAGAAGCATAAATGTTTTAAAGTCATTGTTATGGGCATAACTTTTCCATTTATCCTGAGTAGCATAATCATTCTCAATTTGAAGAAGAACTTTATCCATCTCCGTAAAAGTAGTTCCATATTTCTCATTGATTTTATCAATAATAATTGTAAGAGGATCTTTCTTCTTTTCTCTGCGTCCAGCCTCGCCGGTAATTGGTTTGAAGCCTTCTTCTGTAGGTTCTAATTCGATACTTCCTTCAAAGTCTTTTTCAAGACGATAATACTCGAGCAGTACCTTATCATCTACATTTATGATTTCATTGCCACCTTTTGGTAACTGCAGATTTAAAAACTTCGCATAAACACTAAACTTGTGAATGTCTTTATCAAACAATCTGCATACCTGTGTAACAAAAGCATAGATGCGATTAAATCTTGCAAGTGTAGATTTAAATAAATCCTGCTTTTCTGCCGGAAGAGTTTTGAATCTATCAAGTGCAGGTTGAATCTGGCTTTGCAACTTTCCTAAATCTCCAGCATTTTGGGTTTTACTAGCAAAGAATATTTCTGCGAATTTATCAATTTCCATTTCTTGATACACATGATATTCATCAAGGGTATTCTTTAAATCATATACCACGTTCGGATTTGTTTCCTGTTCAAGAACAGTTTCCTCATAATATGGCTCAAATGATTTTTTGATATCCTCTGCTGAGTTTACGAAATCAAGAACGAAGGTATCCTGTTTACCACGCATCGTACGATTTAAGCGGGAAAGTGTCTGAACCGCCTTTACTCCTGATAATTTCTTATCCACAAACATTGTATGAAGTAAAGGTTCATCAAATCCTGTTTGGTATTTTTCTGCAACAATAAGCATACCAAAGTTATCTGTGTGGAACGCTTCCGGTAATGCCTTTTCTTTGATAGTACTTCCATCTTTTGCTTTGTTAAGCTTTTCTTCGGTATATGTTTGTCCATCGTCCTCAACTTCACCGGAGAATGCAACAAGCACATCTAAACCAGAATATCCTTTTTCAGATATTTGTCTCTTGAACTCCTGCAAGTAGCGAACAGCATGTAGACGTGTAGGAGTAACAATCATCGCCTTAGCTTTTCCACCGATTTTGTGTCTAGTCACATTAATAAATTGTTCAAGCATAACAGTAGTCTTCTGCGAAATATTATGCGGATGCAGCGACTCATAGTTACGAATTGCATTCAGTCCTGCAGTGCTATCTAATTCCGGATCATTAGGAATAGATTTTACAATTTTATAGAACATATTGTAAGTCATATAATTTTTCAACACATCTAAGATAAAGCCTTCCTCGATAGCCTGTCTCATAGAATAGATATGGAACGGATGGAATTTTCCATTTTCGTCTTTCCAACCAAACATCTGTAAGGTCTTATCTTTTGGTGTAGCCGTAAAAGCAAAGAAAGACATATTTTCATGAACTCCCTGTGCAGAAAGTTCATCTAACAGCTTATCCTCATCGTCCTTGCGTTTGCTTTCGTCTTCATATTCCATATTGGCATATTCTTCCAATATCTTTTCTGTATCTGCCAGACCACGTTTTAGTTTCTTTGCAGCATCACCAGTTTGGGAAGAATGTGCTTCGTCTATAATGATTGCAAATCTCTTATTATCTGATCTTACTTCTTTATAGATGACAGGAAATTTTTGTAATGTTGTTATAATAATCGGAATACCATCATTGATAGCATCCTTAAGCTGTTGAGCGTTTTTATCAATTTTCTTTACCACACCATCTACATGGTCAAATTGATAAACTGTATTTTGTAATTGTCCATCAAGGACACGTCTGTCTGTAACGATAATAACAGACTGGAATATTTTTTCATTTTTATAATTATGTAGACCGCTAAGTCTATGCGCAAGCCAAGCTATAGAATTTGATTTTCCAGAACCTGCACTATGCTGAATTAGATAACTTTTGCAGGAACCATTTTCTTTTACATCCTCAAGAAGTTTAGTAACAACATCAAGCTGATGATAACGAGGGAATATCATACGCTCTGACTTGATATCACCATTGTCATCACGTTCAATCTGTAAGTGAAGGTATTTATGTAATATCTCAAGAAGTCTATCTTTGCAAAGAACACTTTCCCACAGATATGCTGTATCATAACCATCCTCGTTGATAGGATTTCCTTGTCCCCCAACTTTTCCTGCACCATTACTACCTTGATTGAACGGAAGGAAATATGTCTTTGCGCCTTCGAGTCTTGTAGTCATATATACACGAGATAAATCAACAGCAAAGTGTACAAGCACACGTTCTTTGAAAGTAAAGATTGCATCTTTACCTGCTCGGTCAAATTTATACTGCGCAATGGCATTAGCAGTGCTTTGACCAGTGAACTGGCACTTCAATTCCATCGAAACAATTGGAATACCATTTACAAATAGTACAATATCTATGCTGTTTTCGTTATTCAAAGAATAATGCAGCTGTCTTGTACAGTGCAGAATATTGGATTCATACTGTTTAATCGTAGTGGCATTAATACTTGTTTCCGGCTTCCAAAAGACTGCTTTAAATTTAATACCTCTGTCTATAAAACCTTGGCGTAGGACACGGAGTAAGCCGACCATTTTGACTTCACGGCGAAAACGCTCGATTACATGCTCTTCGCTGTCAGCACCATATATCTTTTCATAGCGTTCCCATGTCTTGGGCTGACTACCTTTCAGAAAAGAAATAAATGTAGCTTTATCCAAGCCTAATTCTCTGTCAAAATATTTAGGATTTCCTTTTATATATCCGCCTTTAGTTGTCAGATATTCTTCAATATCTTGCTCAAAGCGTTTTTCTTTTACATCAAAATCTGACACTTGTTACACCTCCTTCTTTCCTGTGACAACCTCAAAGATGAGGGATTTTTTGTATGCAGTTAATTTCTCGATAATATCTTTTTTGCGAAGAATTGAATTTTCAATTGCAGAGCATTTATTATCAAGATACTGCGCTATATCAAGTTGCTCTTGATATGCTACAATCGGAATAAATTCTTCTTTTATTATTTCAACATTTAGATTTCGCTGTGTGCTTATTATTGCATTTCGTGTAAATTGTTGTTTCATTGCACTCAGTACATAATAAAGATAATTCCAATGTATTTCTTCAACAGGTACAAAACCAACCACACTATCAGGAAAGCATGCATCAAAATTAAGGACAGCAACATCACCTACATTTGCAGCAATAGTCATACAGATACTTCCTTTAGGAAATTCTTTACTTACTGAATATCCTAGTTCATTTAAAGTCTGTGAATATGTTTCTATAAACTTAGATGCTCTAGCAACATCTCCAGTCTGAACAAAAGGATATTTCCCATCATAATATTTCGGATCATTCCTTGGTCTGTGATTGAACTTGCCTCGCATTATTTCAGTTACGTATTTCAGCTTACATAAGTTCCAATGCACTGGGATTTCACCAATCCAGTCAATTTCGCTATCCTTCATCTCAGCATTTGGGTTCAATCCTTTTGTGACCACCTCTGTGATAACAGACAGCTTATATGCTTTCAGATTTTCAATCACAGCTTGTTGTTTCTCAATGATAGCATCTATCTTAGAGCATTTTTTATCGAGATAGTCTGCTATTTTGCACTGCTCATCATACGGAAGAGCAACAATAGGATAGTTCATCAGTGTTTCTGCATTTAATGTCCACCTATTATCAAATGAAACACCTTTTCCGTATGAGAAGAATGCCATCATCCAGTATTGAACCTTAAAGTAGTAATCGTAAAAAAACGGATTAATGCCGTCTTTACTCTTAAGATTAATATATGCTGGACTAATTACCCCAGACACATTGGAAACACTACAGTTAGCTCCACTATATAAGTCCATTGGATTTAGCAACAAATCACCTGGCTCAACTGGATTGTAATTAAAATAGCTTTCTGCTATCTGCCCTTCGTTGTTAGAAACATCTCGTACCTTTACTCCTGTTCTTGCCAGCGACAGAATGACTGGATTTTCTTTCATCGCCTTTTCATTCTTGCGAGTAAAACCATGCTTCACCCTTTGCATCGACCAGTTTTTAGGTATTTCTCCAAGCCACGAAAAACCACTATTCTTCATTTCTCTCATAGGTTGAATACCTCCTCAAGACTTCCGGATAGTTCAGTTTCCAAACTCATAATCTCTGCCATAATTTCTTCAGACGGCTTAGGAATCTCATACTTGTAAAAGTATCGTATGAATGGAATTTCATAACCAATTTTGGAATTCTTCGTATCAACCCATGCATCCGGTACAAAAGGAAGAACTTCACGCTTGAAATATTCATCAATATCTTCTTTAAGAGGCACATTTTCTGTATCACGAAGAGAAGAGTCTGCTTGCGGCTTATTCTTCTTTAAAATTGGATTTCCATCTTCATCAAGAAGAGGACGTTCAACCGTAATCTTTGTATATCCAAAATCAGCGTTATCATAAATCTTACTGATTTCATTTTCTCTGAATTCACCATAAACTCGAGTGATTTCTTCTATCGCATTTTCAGGGATATCATTTTTCTTGTTTCCAAGTGCTTTACGTCTCTTTTCAAACAATCCACTAGCATTTATAAGCTGAACTTTGCCTTCACGCTTAGTTCCGGCTTTCTTATTAGAAAGCACCCAAATATATGTAGCAATTCCTGTGTTATAGAAAATATCGTTAGGAAGTGCAATGATTGCTTCTAATAAATCATTTTCCAAAATATATCTTCTGATTTCAGAAGGGCCTCTTCCGGCATCACCCGTGAAGAGCGGAGAACCATTGTGAATAATAGCAATACGGCTACCACCATCACTTGGCTCTTTCATTTTGGAAATAGCAGTTAGTAAGAATAGCATTTGACCATCTGATGTAGAAGGGAGTCCTGCTCCAAATCTGCCTGCGAAACCACGCTTTGCTTCTGCTTCAACTTTTGTTTTTTCGTTTTTCCATTCTCTACCAAAAGGCGGATTGGAGATAATATAATCAAATTTCTGACCTTCAAACTGGTCATCAGAAAGAGTATTCCCATCTTTGATAAAGTTCGCATCATTACCTTTGATAAGCATATCTGCCTTACAAATGGCAAAAGTCTGGTCATTCAGTTCTTGTCCAAATGCAAGAAGTTCTGTGGCAGCATTCAGTTCATGAAGATATTCCTCAGAAACAGAGAGCATCCCACCTGTGCCGCATGCCGGATCATATATAGTTTTTGCTACGTTGTTGCCAGATAGAATATCATTATCATCATGAAATAGAATATTAACCATTAAGCGGATAACTTCACGTGGAGTATAGTGCTGTCCGGCATCCTCATTGTGCGACTCAGAGAATCTTCGAATAATCTCTTCAAAGATATATCCCATCTCAAGATTGCTAATTACATCAGGATGTAAGTTTGCCTTAGGAGAAGTGAACTCCTTAATGACAATATAAAGTATTCCTTTGTTTGCCATAGTAGTGATGTGGCCATCAAATTTGAACTTTTCGATTATATCCTGCACGTTCTCAGAAAAGCCATTTAAATAATCACGGAAATTCTCTTCAATGTTATCTGGATCATCGAGCAGACGTTCGAAGGTATACTTGCTTGTATTATAAAAAGCTTTACCTCCAGTAGCGCTCCGAAGAAGAACATCCTTCATTGGCAGATTCTTTACTTCATCATATTTTTTTAAAACAGCATTCTTTGTGTCTGACAGAATGCAATCAAACCTTCTTATAACAGTTAATGGTAAGATTATCTCACCATATTCATGTGGTTTATATACTCCAGTTAGTTTATCTGCAATTGCCCATATAAGAGCCGCTTTTTCATTCACATTAGAACTTAAACTCATTGTTCAATTCCTCCATCTTATATTTCGTTCCATGCTTTTTCCAAAGCACTAAAATCAATATTCTGTATTTCACAGAACTCTTTTATTTTCTTCATAGCTGCCATATTCGGCTTGCTTTTTCCACCTTCCCATCGATTTACTGAGGAGAAGGAAACATTTAATTCTCTAGCGAACGCCTCTTGGGATAAGAAACATTTTTGCCTTAGTCTTTTGATTTCTTCTGAATATGTCATATTGATTATCTCCTGACTTCAATGTGTCAATGTTATAGCATAATTATAGCGCTTTCCTATAAACTTTTCTACATCTCTGGATTCCTCCAGAGATTTTTTCTTTTTCTCCAGAATTTTAGCTCACAAATTCCCTTAGGAAGTTAGAAAGGAAAAAATTCAGACCGCTGTAAAATGATGATATTTCAGATTATCCATCTAATAGCGAATAAACCTCGTATTCTTCTCTGTCCTTGCATTATACTACTCAGAAAGCATTACTGAGTGAAATTTTTTCTATCAAAGGCTAAAGGGGAAAACTCAATTTACAGTACTTCTTATCATTAGTAAAAATATGCAGAAAACGGTCGCAGGTAATAAAGAATTTAAAACGTCAATAACTGCATTGGTTCAATTGACTTGCCTACAAACAAAAAAACGGCATAGCCGGATTTCCGAAACTATGCCGAATTTTTTCAAAGGATAAAAATCCCTTACTTGCACCTTCTAATTGTGCGATGTTTTGTTTTATCTCCAATGATCTCGGGTTTGAGCGACTAGGATGAGTCCTTTTGTAAAGGAGATGGTCATCTTGTCACTTGTAAATTCATTGCTGACAAGTGCCACTGGGTATACGTAGCTTTTTGAATCGAGCGTGTATTTCACATCAACAAGGGTTACATTTTCCACAGGAGTCATACTAATAAAAGATAAGTACTTCGTAAAGTCCAACTTTTCAATCGTGTAGGTGCCTGGTTGGATGAAATTCACGACATTCGTTGCATCTTCAAATACCACATATGGCATAAGCGGTGCTAAGTCTGGTCGCATCATCGTCCATAAGGTGCTAATTGCGTGGTCCACGCGCCCGCCAAATGAACCAAGTACATGAATCGGTACACCTTCGTAATGCTCCTTCACCCATAACAAAGCTGCCTCAAAATCAGTATCGTCTTTTTCAGAAGGAAGCTGGACAACTGTGCCCGCTGCTTCATGAATCAAGTCGCGCTGTTCTTTTGTGACAGAATCAAAGTCCCCAATCGCTACTTCCATGGGAAGGTGCTGGTCTAATAACCGAAGAGCGCCACCGTCAACGCCGACAAAACGAAAGTCTTCATAAGCTTTACCATATCTGTTTTCTAAGAGCGCCTCGATGTCCTCTTTAGTGTTTGGTCCTCCCAAGACAATCACAACTTCCATCTTCGTCCCTCTTATGCTTCTTTGATTGAATCAATCGCAGCTTTGATATCTTCTGCGTAGTATACATATGAACCGGCAACGGCAACGTCTACCCCTGCTGCAGAGCAAAGTTTCGCTGTTTCGCCGTTCACTCCGCCGTCCACTTCGATTAAGTAGTGGTAGCCTTTTTCTTCGCGTAATGCTACTAATTCACGCACTTTATCCAATGTTTCTGGAATGAATGATTGACCACCAAATCCTGGGTTTACCGTCATTACTAATACTAAGTCCACTTCGCTTAAGACTGCTGAGATGGCACTCACTGGTGTTCCTGGGTTAATTACAACACCTGCTTTTACGCCTTCTGCTTTAATCGCTTGAAGCGCGCGGTGGATATGTGGAGTTGCTTCCACGTGAACAGAGATGTAATCTGCTCCAGCTTTTGCGAATTGTGGAATGAAACGTTCTGGGTTTTGTACCATTAAATGGCAGTCTAAAACTAAATCAGTCACAGGACGTAATCCTTCAACGATGTTTGGTCCTAAAGTTAGGTTTGGAACGAATTGTCCGTCCATCGCATCGATATGAATCCAGTCTGCTCCTAATTTTTCGACTTTCTTAACGTCTTCTCCTAGTGTTGCAAAATTTGCGCTTAAAATTGATGGTGCTACTTTCATGTTCTGTCTCCTCTATCTACTTTTTTCGTTTATAGACTGGTTTTCTTTGGTCCAGTTCTTCATAGAAATTCAAATAATGGTCGTATCGCTCTTGCCAAATGTCTCCTGACTCCACTCCGGCAATCACAGCGCAGTTTGGCTCATGTTGGTGCGAACACTCTCTGAATTTACATTCATGCTCTACTTCGACAAACTCAGGGAATAAATGCGGTAAGTCTTCTTTTTCAATCTCCATAAAATCAACCGTACTGAATCCCGGAGTATCCGCAATCCACACGCCTTCGATTTCATGAAGTGATACGTGACGAGTCGTATGACGCCCACGTCCTAATGCATTCGAAATCTCTCCCGTTTCTTGGTTTAAATCTGGAATCATCTCGTTCAGCAAGGTGGATTTTCCAACCCCAGACTGCCCTAAGAAGATGACTTTCTCTCCACGCAAACTCTCTAAGAGTGGCGCCTTATCCTTCATCACTTCTTGCCCAAAATAAACCGGATAGCCGATTTTCTCATAACGTGCCTTCACGTCTTCCAAGCGAGACAAGCCTGCTTCATCCAGCAAGTCGGTCTTCGTAATCATGATGACTGGTTTCACATCCAAGCCTTCCAAGTAGACGAGGAAGCGGTCCACTAGATGCGTCGAAAATTCTGGTTCGACAGCCGACATCACGATAATTCCGACATCCACATTGGCAACAGGCGGACGCACGATGGCATTCTTTCGCGGCAAGATTTTTGTTAGCGTTCCTTCTTGCAAGTTACTACTCTCGAACTCCACCACATCCCCAACAAGTGGCGATTGGCCTCGTTTGCGGAAAACTCCGCGCGCACGAGTTTGATAGATCACTCCATCCGATTCAATATAGTAGAACCCGCTCAACGCTTTAATAATAATTCCTTGAGTCATAAGTACTCCTTCAAAGTAAAGATATACTTATTATATAGCGAACTAGAACACATGACAAATGACTTGAAGAAAAAAAGCATTACTGGAAGGCACTGACCCCCGTATATGAGAATTAAATAAAAACACCCCAAAAGTTAGATTTTCTGTCTAACTTTTGGGGGTCAGTACACCCATTTTAGAACCTATTCTTTGATTTTCAATAAGCGTAAACTGTTTAATGTTACAAGTAAAGTTGCTCCCATATCAGCAAATATCGCTATCCAAAGTGTTAACCAACCGGGCATGACCAAAAGTAATGCCACTAATTTAATCGCCAAAGAGAAGGTAATGTTTTGCTTGATGATTGCTAAAGCCTTACGACTTAATTTTATTGTATATGGCAATTTACTCAAATCATCAGACATTAAGGCGATGTCAGCCGTTTCTAAAGCTGTATCAGTTCCAGCACCACCCATTGCTACACCAACGGTAGATGCCGCAAGGGCTGGAGCATCATTCACGCCATCTCCGACCATCCCCACACTTTGATGTTTTTCTCGAAGTTCTTTAATAAAATTAAGCTTATCTTCTGGAAGTAAGTCAGCTTTAATATCCGAAACACCAACTTGTTTTCCGATGGCTGTTGCCGTTCTTTGGTTATCGCCTGTTAGCATCACTGTTTCGATTCCCATATTGTTCAACTTGCCGATAACTTCTTTAGACGATTCCCTCATTTCATCGGCTACGGCAATAAACGAAAGAATTTCTTTTTCTGTTCCTAACACCATCACCGTTTTACCTTGAGTTTGCATATCGGCAATTTTTTCTTTTTTATCGCTTGAAATGCTTCCGTGTAATTCCTCAAAAAGATTTTGACTTCCCACATAATACATTTCATTATTTATTTTGGCTTTAACGCCTTTACCTGTAATGGATTGAAAATCCTCTACTGTTACTTCATTGAATTTTAATCCATTTTCTTCTGCTTTTCGCATAATCGCTGAAGCAAGAGGGTGCTGCGATCCTTTTTCAATGGCTGATGTTATGGTTATTAATTCATTTTCATTTCTACCATATGTCACAATGTCTGTTACAGCTGGAATCCCTTTGGTTAATGTTCCTGTTTTATCAAAGGCTATCGCTTTTAAGTGTCCTGCTGCTTCTAAATGGATACCACCTTTAATTAATACACCATTTTTCGCTGCATTTCCTATTGCTGTAACCACAGCAACTGGAGTTGAGACTACTAAGGCACAAGGACAACCAACCACTAATACAGCTAATCCTTGATAAATCCATTGGCTCCAGTCTCCGCCAAATAATGGTGGAACTACTGCAATTAAAAGAGCTAGTATGACAATAGCTGGTGTATAGTATTTTGCAAATTTCTCGACAAACGCTTGAGAGGGGGCCCGTTCTGCTTGGGCTTCTTCTACCAAGTGAATGATTTTTGAAAGAGTGGTATCTTCAACTCGTTTTGTTACTTTAACCTCAAGTAACCCTTCTTCATTCAAGGTTCCTGCAAATACTTCATCATTTGTGATTTTCGTTACTGGAACACTTTCACCTGTAATCGCAGCCTGATTTAATGTCGATGTACCTTTAACCACTATTCCATCCATTGCTAACTTTTGACCGGGCTTAACTATCATGATGTCTCCAACTTGAATCTCATCAACATGAATCATCATTTCTTCATTGCCTCGTCGAATTAACGCTTCTTTTGGGGCAATATCCATTAAAGATTCAATAGATTGACGTGCTTTATCCATTGAATAACGCTCTAATGCTTCACTAATCGCAAATAGGATAACAACGGTTGCCCCTTCACCCCATTCACCAATAATTGCAGCTCCTATAATGGCAATAGTCATAAGCGTATTCATATCGAAATTTAATCTGCTTAAATTTTTGAGACCTTTAATAAATAACGAATATCCACCGATTAAAATGGACGCTGCATAACCAATTGTCGGTAGAACATGCTCTTCACCATACTGCTCTCCTAAGAACCAGCTAACTACAAGTAAAAGAGCTGATATATATACCTTAATGTTTTCTTTCTGCTTCCAAAAAGGTTCTCCTTCTACCCTTTGTTCTTTTTCATCTCGAATTTTTAAATTTTCAAATGCTCCTGCTTTTTCTAATTCTTCAATGGTTGTCGTCCCTTTAACATAAACTTTAGATGCTCCGAAATTTACTTTCGCATCCTGAACACCGGGAAGTTCTTTAACATTATTTTCAAAAATGGCTGCACAGTTAGTACAAGTAAATCCTTGAACACGATAGGCTTTCATTTCTTCTTCGAACTGTTTTGCTTTCCCACTAGACATTGATCTTCACCTCTTTCTTAAGTGCCAATGCAATCATCATAATTTGTCTGATATGCTCATCATCTAATGAATAAAATGCAAGTTTTCCCTCTTTTCGAAACTTAACAATCCCTTGCTTATGGAGCGTTCGCAGGTGATGAGAGGCATTTGCAACCGTAACACCTATAATATTTGCAATATCACACACACACAGTTCGTCATCTTGACACAATGCATAGGTAATTTTTGCTCTATTTTTATCTGCAATAGCTTTTAACATTTGGGCAACACTAGAAATATCTACTGTCTGTAAATTACCTTGTATTCGATTGACCTTTTCTTCGTCATAACAATAAATTTCACAAGTATCTTTGTTAATCATATTCTCACCTCAATATCATTCAAGCGTTCGCTTGAACATAGTATGACACTTTTCATTAATTAAGTCAAGTGTTTTTTGGCACTGCCCCCCGTAAATGAGAACTAAATAAAAACACCTCCAAGTTGGATTTGGCACAATATAATCAAATCCACATGGAGGTGTCTTTTTATTAAATTCTCACTTTTTGGGGTCAGTCCCGGAAAGCCAGCAATGCTTATTTTTCTTCAATATTTATTTGTGTTCCCACAGACGGATGATATGGCCGTCCACTTCGCGTTCGCCACGATAGTTGTAGTCACGCTCAAACGCCGTGCTGTTTTCTGGAAGGAAGGTTGGTTGATTTCCGTACGTAAAGTTATACACTTCTTTTCCGTTTTCAACAGAATGGCTCATGCTTGCATCTACTTTATAAGGATCCGAAGAGGTATTTCCTTGAACCTTTGAATCAATGATTTTAACTTTTCCATCTAATTCCACACCGGCATGCGTAATCGCCTCATCCGTATACACCGGGTTCACGAATACATTGTTTTGCACCGTAATGCCTTTAATAGGTCCAAATGTTTCTTCAAAGTCGATGTTACTACGAGGTTTTGAATGAGGCCAATAGAAATCATTCGTCGTCCCTGAATTTACAATCATGTTATCCTTAATTAAAATCTCGTTATTATCATCAAACCCGAGTCCAAAGCCTTCATTCGCAAAGACCGTTGACACACGAATTCCAGCGCCACCACGGCTATCTTTAATCAAGTTATTCGTTACTTTATGATTTTTCCCGCCGAAAATACCAACACCACCGGCTCTCCAACCAAGTTCAATCGTATTATGTTCAAACGAATTATTCTCCGCATATTCCTTGGTATGAATACTACTTGAGAAGGTTGCTAGAGAGTCATCCCCATTGTTACGGATATTCGAGTTACGCACTACAGAATTACGAGTTCCTTGCGTAAAGTTCACCCCATCCGCTAAGTTATTGCGGATACGGCTATTTTCAATCACCAAATGATCCGTGTATCTCATACCTATTGAGGCATAGTCGCCAATCCAAGCTCCACATTCGAAGTGTTCAATCCACATATGGTCGATTCTTGAATCTTTACCGAAACTTCCCGCAAAGGCTTTGTATTGAGCCTTATCATCTAAATGGTCATAACGTGACGTTAAGGCTGACGTCATCGCAAAGTTGCTAAACGTCAATCGATTTGAATCGTGGCCAATCTCGAATCCACCTTTTCCATTTTCATTCGTTGTGAAATTCAATCTCGAATACCACATTCCTGCCCCTGTAACGGTTAAGCCGTCAGCGGTCAAATGAATCTTTTTGTTAATCTTAAATTCACCTACTGGAATATAGAGAGTTTTCTTTTGTTCAATCGCTGCTTTTAGCGCTTTTTCAA
>ERZ772974.1326-NODE-1326-length-16287-cov-3.272610_pt1 | contig 16287 bp, 8 predicted proteins | sample MGYA00580671_ERZ772974 | MGnify/ENA primary metagenome ERZ772974 (study PRJEB29015, sample SAMEA2738065) | human oral metagenome | biome: human oral; feature: human-associated habitat; material: saliva | place: China | collected 2218 ... | reverse complement strand
GGTATTGACGCCCATATTGCGCGCAATCTTCAAACGCTCTATCAAGCAGCACGCGAAGAACGCCTCTGCTTGTTACACGGCTACACCTCACCCCATAGCGGCCGAACGGACGATCGTCTTGTGGAACCCTATATTTTCCTTTCGGGCAATAGTGAGGTGCGCTGCTTTGAAGTGCATACGGGGCAGAACAAAACTTTCAAAATCAGTAGGGCTAAAAGCGTTGAACTCCTCGATCTCAAATGGTCGCACAAGCGTGAGCACGCGCCATTCTATACTGACCTCTTCCATTTCAGCGGAGAGAATCGCAAGCGTGTGCGCCTACTTCTTGGGGCTTTGTCTGCAAGTTTGTTGCGTGAAGAGTTCCCGTATTCCGAACAGCAAATGGAGCTTCAGCCTGATGGTCGTTATTTGCTCGATACGCAGGTGTGCAGTTATAAAGGTATAGGCCGTTTCGTTTTGGGTCTTTATGACGACATAGAAATTTATCGAACTCCTGAATTCAAAAAATACTTGGAGGCGCGTGTGGCTGAACTGGCTGAAAAGATTGCTTCAAAGAAAGGGTAAGTCGATCACCTTGTCTTTTTGATTCCTATTTTATATATAAAATTAAGTAGAAGAGGGAGTGAAATCTTCCCAATAAGAAGGGCGAAGTCCAACTCCGACTCCTTCTTCGGAAAAAACTTCTAACTTTTAACATTCTAAATTCCGGAGTGTCACAGGCTGTCACGATTTAGTTGTTCCTTTGCAGCAGAAAAAAATAACACAGTATTCGTTATGAGCAAAAAGGAAATGGCTTTGAACGCCTCACAAACAAATTTAGGGAAATCGCTTGTTGTTAGAAGTGTAGAGTTTTTGGTCGCTCTCTACAGTTGGGCACTCGGAGAAGATATCAGTGTGAAACAAATGCTCCACCTTCTCAATCTTCAGTTGGCAGTTTTTGCCCTATTGCTTCCCGTGTGTGCCCATCCGCTCTATTATGTTATCGCGCTCGCTTGGCTTGCTTCGGCTTGGTGCGGTTGTAAACACGCCTTGTCAAATCTGCTTCACGAAGATTAAAAACGTTGTAAGCTGCAACTTTCCATATTATTTAATTGGTAGTCCATTCAGAATGAAGTACTTTTGCCATTCAGAAAACAACAACTTAAAAATATAAGATATCATTATGGCAAAAAAAGCTCTTTTGATGATTCTCGACGGCTGGGGCATTGGTCACCACGACAAAGGCGACGTTATTTTTCAAACCCCGACGCCTTTTCTCGACAGTTTGAACGCCAACTATCCCCACAGCGAATTGCTCGCCAGTGGTGAGAATGTAGGTTTGCCCGATGGCCAGATGGGCAACAGCGAGGTAGGTCACCTCAATATCGGTGCTGGACGTATTGTATTCCAAGATCTCGTTAAGATCAACCGCGCCATTGCCGACAATTCCATCATGCAGAACGCTGAAATCGTTCGCGCCTACTCTTACGCGAAGGAAAAAGGTTGCGGACTCCACATCATGGGCCTAACATCCACCGGTGGCGTTCACTCTTCTCTCGACCATCTCTTCAAACTCGTTGAGATTTCAAAAGAATATGGTGTTGCTGATAAGACTTATGTTCACTGCTTCATGGACGGCCGTGATACCGACCCAAAGAGCGGTGTGACATATATCGATGCGCTCACCAAGGAGTGTGAGAAAACAGGTGCACATGTGGCTAGCATCATCGGCCGTTTCTATGCGATGGATCGCGACAAGCGTTGGGATCGTGTGAAGGTGGCTTACGATCAGCTCGTTAATGGAGTGGGGCGCAAGGAAACCGATATGGTGAAAGCCGTTGAGGATTGCTACGCTCGCGACACTGAAGACTTCAAAGATACCGACGAATTTATGGAGCCCCTCGTTAATGCCAATGTTGACGGTCGTATAAAAGAAGGTGACGTTGTCATTTTCTTCAACTACCGCAACGATCGCGCTAAGGAGCTCACGCAGGTTCTCACGCAAGAAGATATTGCTGAAGCAGGAATGAAGACAATTCCTGGTTTGCAATTCTATTGTATGACTCCCTACGATGCAAGTTTCAAAAACGTGCATATTATCTTCCCCAAAGAGAATGTGGCTAACACGCTGGGCGAATATCTCAGTGCGAAAGGACTCAAGCAGCTCCACACGGCAGAAACTGAGAAGTACGCTCATGTGACGTTCTTCTTCAACGGTGGACGTGAAACGCCGTTTGAGGGTGAAGACCGAATCCTCGTTCCCTCTCCCAAAGTGGCCACTTACGACCTCAAACCGGAGATGAGCGCCTATGAAGTGAAAGATAAACTCGTTGCTGCGATTAAAGAAAACAAGTACGACTTCATCGTGGTAAACTTCGCCAATGGTGACATGGTGGGACATACTGGTGTTTATGAAGCTATTGAGAAAGCCGTTAAGGCTGTTGATGCTTGCGTGAAAGAAGTGGTGGAAGCGGCTAATGAAACCGACTACGAGACTATTATCATTGCCGACCACGGTAATGCGGATCACGCCATCAACGATGACGGCACTCCGAACACGGCACACTCTCTCAATCCCGTACCTTTCATTTATGTCACGAAGAATCAGAATGCCAAAGTCACCAATGGCGTTTTGGCCGATGTGGCTCCGAGCATTCTCCATATCATGGGTCTTGAGCAGCCCGCAGAGATGACGGGTAAGGATCTCATTGAAGACTAATCTTTGAACTTTTGCTCTTTTGAGCACCTTTATAAAGGGAATTTCCTGTAGGATTCTATCCACGGAAGTTCCCTTTTCTTTTTATCTGTAAGCGTTTCGTGTCACTTTGCTTTGTATGGTTTGTGAAAAGATTTAACTTTGCGGGGAAATAATACCTAAACTATATTTTTCATGAAACGTATTCTATTGTTATTTTTCGCACTGATGCTATTGTGCCCCTTTGGCGCAGGTGCAGAAAATTTTGTCAACCTGACGCCGAAGCCCAAGCAAATGACGGTGGGCACTGGGACACTGTCGCTTCCCACCGACTTCCGCATTTGCGTGGCAGGTTTGCCCGATAGCATCAAAGCAGAAGCTACTAATTTTGTTGAATTTCTCAACGGCAAGTCGGGGCTGAAAGTGAAGACCACTACCAAAACCTCTGGCGCACAAATTGTGTTGTCGCACTATGCGGGCACACTCGATCCCGAAGGCTACAAGCTCGACATCACAACCAGCGGGGTGAAACTTCAGAGTAATACTTCCGCAGGTTTCTTCTATGGTCTGACTACGCTGAAGAAACTGATGCCCGCCTCTGTTCGTGCGGGTGTGGCCGATGCCAATCTGACCGCTCTGCCGCTCCCCGTTGTCAGCATCACGGATAGTCCCCGCTTTGGCTATCGTGGTTTTATGCTCGACGTTTCTCGTCATTTCTTCGACGTTGATGAAATAAAGAAAATACTCAACGTGATGGCCGACTACAAGCTCAATCGCTTCCACTGGCACATCACGGACGACCAAGGTTGGCGTTTGGAAATCAAGAAATATCCCAAACTCACCACCATTGGTGCCACGCGTGAAAACTCCTATCTCACTGATTTGAAGCACGGCCCTTATTGGACGAATAAGCAGGACGGCCCCTTCTTCTACACCCAGGAACAAGTGCGCGAGGTAGTGGCTTATGCCAAAGCACGCCATATAGAAATTCTCCCAGAGGTTGATATGCCCGGTCATATTGTTTCGGCATTGGCTGCCTATCCCGAATTTAGCTGCTGGCCCGATGGAGAACACAAGATTCCTCTCCAAGGTGGTGTTTATACAGACATTCTCAACGTGGCCAATCCCAAAGCTGTTCAGTTCGCCAAGGACGTTATGAAAGAAGTGATGGAGCTCTTCCCCTTCGAGATGGTTTCTATTGGTGGCGATGAATGTCCCACCAACGCTTGGGAGCAGAATGCCGAGTGTAAGGCTTTGTATCAGCGTGAGGGGCTCAAGAGCTATCGTTGGTTGCAGAGTCGTTTCATCAAGGAGATGGCCGATTTTATCAAGCAGCACGGACATAAAACAGCGGTGTGGAATGAAGCCATCACAGCCAAAGATTCTGAGCTCGATAGCATCAAAGCTGCCGAGGTCACTGTTATGTGCTGGCATCCCGCTGCGGCTTCTGCCATTCAAGCTGCCAATATGAGACTCAACAATATCGTGACTTTCTACGGGCCTTATTATATCAACCGTAAGCAGAGCAAAGCTCCGGATGAGCCCAGCGGTGCAGGCGATGGTTCTGACAATTTAGCAGCTACCTACAATGCCGAAGCTGCGCCCAATAGTCTTACCGCTGCTCAGCGTAAGTACTACACCGGTGTGCAAGGTTCGTTCTGGACAGAACACGTTGGTACGAACGACTATCTCGAATATCTTGCTCTGCCGCGTTTGCTGGCGATTGCCGAAGCCGGTTGGACAGAGCCGAGCGCAAAGAACTACAATAATTTTGTACGTCGCATCCAGGCCGACACAACCTATTTGAACTTAGCAGGATTCACCTACTGCCGCCGCGATCTCACTACGAGTTCTGCCACGGATATGGTGCTGCCGCGTGTGTCGAACGATACCGTGCGCCACTACTACCAGTTGCAGACGCGCGCCACCGATGCTTCTCGTCAGGGGCGCAGCATAGAGCTACTCAGCAGTGGGTCTTCGCTCATCTCAACCTATGCAGCAAAAGGTGCGCAGGCAAATCGTCTTTGGACAGCCCCAACGGCTGCTAAAGGAGATGCCAACTACGATTATCAGCTTTGGGCTTTCGAGCAGAGTCCTACAGCCCCAGGTAAATACGCTTTGGTTTGCAAGGCTTTCCCAAACGGCAGTTTGAAACAGAACCCAACGCAGCAGAGCAACACGGGACGTTGGGACTACGACACCAATGCAAAGCACTATTGCTTCGAACTGGGCAAAGCAGGCTACGGCAAAGATGGCAATAGCTATTACTACACCATCAATTCCGATCAAGTGGGCGGATGGTATCTCAATGCCAGTATGCCGGGACAAGGTTTAGCCGTTAATCTTTGGACGGATGCCGCTTCGGGCAATGGTGGTCTGTGGAAGTTTGTGGCAGTGGACGCTGTTCAGGGTATGGAAGCCCTAACGGATGCCCTCTCCGATGCTTCCAGCCTGCTCAACAAAGTGCAGACTTATGCAGCAAAGAAAGAAACCGGAAAGTTCAGTGCAGCCGCTAAGGCTGCACTGGCTGCTGGCATTGCAAATGTGGAGAGCGAATTGGCACACGGCAACACCGACGTGATGGCTCTCAGCAAGCGTCTCTCCGATGCTGTCAATGCTTTGTGGGCTTCTTTCGGTTATCTGGAAGAGGGGCAGCAATACAGAATACACAACAATGTTGAGGCTTTTAGCGGATTGGCCTTGGCCGACCTCAACACGGATGCTTACCTGCGCTATTCCTTTCTGCCGACCGACACAGTAGGCACTAAATGGCAGATTGTTTCGTCTACAATCAATGCCGACCACAGCCAAACGGTTCGTTTGCAGAATGTCACGACTGGCCGCTGGTTGCTCTCAGCTTCCGCCACGAATCTCGGAAAGATAGGCTATGCTGTGCGTATGGCTCCAGGTCGTTCCGGTGTTACGTTCACTTTCAACCCCGCTACACAGGATTATCAAATCAGCATGGGCGGCCACAACTTCTATCCCGTCCCACAAACCTCCACTGCCCTGCCAGGTATCATTGGTGCAGGTTCGGTTTTGGAGCATAAGCCGCAGCCCATTCGCCCACAAGGCGCAGCGTGGGTCATTGAGCAAGTAGACAATAATACTACAGCCATCAACACTCCCTCTGTAGAAAACTCTGAGCGCAATACGGTTTACGACCTCGCAGGTCGTCGCGTTCAGCACCCTCAAAAAGGCCTTTATATAGAAGGAAATAAGAAAACGCTACATCTTTAAGTTAAAGCAGACAATATTATGACATCTTAATCGCCTTCAGCCACTCACGGTTGAAGGTTTTTTATTTCTTTCTATCATTAAACCATTGCTGGATACTCAAGAGAGAATAGCGTTTTTCCTTCTTGTGTTCTCAATAATCATTATAGTTGTCCGCAAATATCCTTATTGCGTTTTCAGATACAATAAGCCTGTCAGCTGACATCCTTATTCTGTCAGCTCACACCCTTATTGTATTCACGTTCTCACCCATAGAGCAGACAGCTATGCACTTCTCACTCTCTCCTGCTTTTCATTTTTTCATTGTTAGAAAATTCGCCTTATTGTTTTTGCTAAAAATAGAGTTAAGGCTAAGTTTTTTTGACGAAAGTAGAATAAATGCAAAACTGAAAACTGTGCATTTGTAAAGCTTTTAAGCTGAAATATCTGTTAAAATGTGAAGAAAAGCTATCAAAAGGGTACTTTGTTGAAAGGCTAAAAAGTGGAGAAGTGAAAATTTTCTAACCTCTGAAATGCTAAGTAAACCTTTCAAAGTAGATTGTCCGAAAAGTCGGAAATCAAGGAAAATGCGGGTCATTGTTAAAAAAATGCTCAAAAAACTAATTTTTATTTGGAAGTTAACGAAAAAGGTGTACATTTGCAAAAAGTCACTTTTACTTCGACTTTGCTTCCACTCTGTTTTAGACGTGTGTTGCACCGAGGTGATAGATGAATATTCTAAGTGAGTGTATTTTGAGGAAAATGAAAAGTAGTAGGGGAAAGTGAACTCCTTGCTTCCATGCTTCGTTTCTTTATCTTAAGATACTAATACATTAACAACATTGTATATTATTGTTTAATTTAATGGTTATATTATGAACAAGAAGTTAGTGCTTTTGTCTGCGTGCTTGCTTACAGCAGGTTCAATGACTGCGCAGAAGCGCGTGACTGGTCATGTTGCGGACGCAAACGGAGAACCCGTAGCCGGTGCAACTGTTCGAGTTCAAGGAACTAAGATTTGGACGCAAACCGACACCAACGGTAATTTTACGCTGTCCAGCGTTCCTTCTTCTGCAAAACAGCTTGAGGTCTCTTACGTTGGTATGGAAAAGCAAAGCGTGAGCGTTGCTGGCAATATGAATATTGTTCTCAAGGACAAGCAGATGCTCGAGGAAGCCGTTGTCGTAGGTTATGGTACCGCTAAGAAGTTGGGTACGGTTGTTGGTTCTGTAACGAAAGTTAGTTCCGACAAGATCGAAAACAAACCTGTGACTACTGCTCTCGACGCTTTGCAAGGTAAGGTTGCTGGTGTTCAGATTCTCAGTAGTTCAGGTGATGCTGGTTCCGTTTCCGGTATGAGTACTACCGTGCGTGGTAATGGTTCTCTGAATGGTGGTAATGAGCCTTTGTTCGTGATTGATGGCTCTCCTGTTGCTTCAGATGTGTTCTACATGATGAACCAGAACGATATCGCCAGCTACACGGTGCTTCGTGATGCTTCTGCAACATCTATCTATGGTGCTCGTGCAGCCAATGGTGTTATCTATGTAACTACTAAGAAAGGTCACGCCAACGAGCGTGCCGTTGTGAAGGTGGGTCAGAGCATTGGTTGGAGCCAGTTGGCACGTCGCCAGGGCAATCCAATGAATACAGCCGAATTGCTCGAGTATCAGCTCAAGAATGGTGTTGTTTCTGCTGCTGATTATGCAAAATATAAAAAACAAGGCTATAACACCGATTGGCTAAAGTATTTCTATAAGGATTCTGCTCCTATTTATAATACAACATTTAGTGTGCAGGGTGGTGGTGATAAGACTGTTTACTATACTTCTGCCTCTTTGATGAAGAAAGAGGGTCTTACACCGTATTCTCAGTTCAAACGCTACACTGTACGTACCAACATTGAGTCACAAGCTCTCGATTGGTTCCGTTATGGTGTGAACGTAGGTTTAAACTACGACGAACGTAACGTGGACTCTAATGCAAAAAATGGTTCTCTTTATGTCTGGAACAACCCTGTGTTAGGTTCTGTTCTCCTTCCGCCTTATTGGAATCCGTATGATGAAAAAGGCAATAAAAAGGACTATTTCCCAGAAATAGGTGAATATAAGTTGGAGACTCTTAACAAGTATCGTCCTCGTCTTATCAATGAAGCTCGTATCACAGGTACTGCTTTCGTTCAGCTCACTCCGATGCGCGGCCTGACACTGCGTTCACAGCTCGGTGTGGATGCTGCTGATACGAGACAGAATACTAAGTTGCTCCCCACTGCCCCTTGGTTGAAAACAAAGGATGGTGGTCAGGCTAACGAATACTTCGATCGTTTTGCAAGCTTTACCATCACGAATACAGCGGAGTATAAGTTTGATATCAAAGAAGACCATCATCTGACATTCCTCCTTGGTCAGGAAGGTATCAAGGGCACAAGCAGTGCGTTCAATAGCTACACTCGTGGTCAGAGCGATCCTCGCTTGATGGAAGTAGGTTCTGGTACGAAAGCCGAACTCCCCAATCTTTATGGTCATACGAAGTATGAATATCTCTCTTTCTTCGGTCGTGTAGACTATAACTTGAGAAATAAATACTTTGCTAACGTAACGGTTCGTAACGACCGCAGCTCTCGCTTTGGTAAGAACAATCGTTCAGCAACCTTTGCTTCAGGTGGTTTGATGTGGGACATGAAGGCAGAAGACTTCTTGAAGGGCGTTGCTTGGCTCAATGATCTGAAGTTCAAAGCCAGTGTAGGTTCTACTGGTAACTCTTCTGGTATCGGTAACTATTCAAGTCTTGGTAAGACTGGTTCTACACTCTACAATGGACATTCTGGTTGGGTGCTGAGTTCTCCTGCTAACGAGGAACTCGGTTGGGAAACGCAAATCCAAGCCAACGTTGGTTTCTCTGCTCGTCTCTTCGACCGTGTGAATCTCGAGTTGGACTACTACCATCGCACCACTAAGGACATGTTGATGAGTGTGCCTCTCCCTTACACCACAGGTTTCTCTTCACAGACGATGAACGTGGGTACAATGCTGAACCAAGGTATCGAAATGCAGTTCAACGTAGACGCTGTTAAGAACTGGAACGGTCTGGATGTGAACGTTTACGGTAACTTAGCTTACAATGCCAATAAGGTGACGAAACTCTTCTACGGCTTGGATGAATGGGGAACAGATGGTACAGGTGTTCGCTATTTCGTGGGTAAGGCTGTTAGTTACTATATGCCTATCCGTGCTGGTGTTGATAAGAAGGATGGTGAAATCATGTGGTACAAGAAAGGCTACACTGGCGACGGCAATGCTCATGTGTTTGATTCAAACACGATGACGAAGGATTTTGATCAGTCAAATCTCAGTCAAGATACAGGTAAGAAGTACTGGGCACCTGTTACAGGTGGTTTCGGTCTCACCGCAACTTGGAAGGGCTTCACGCTGAATGCTGACTTTGCTTACGTTCTCGGTAAGTATATGCAAGATAATATCGAGTTCTTCACCATGGGTGGTGGCAATATGGCCTCTTCTGGTATGAACCTTGATCGCGCATTGCTCAAACAGTGGACACAGCCTGGCGATATCACCAATGTGCCGAAGTTTGGTTATTCCAATCAGTTTGACACCTCTCTCCTTCACAACGCTTCTTTCTGCCGTCTGAAGAATCTCTCTCTCTCTTACGACCTGCCGAAGCATTGGATGGAAGCAACGAACTTTATCCGCAATGTCCGCCTAACGGCTGCTGCACGCAACCTGCTCACCATCACGAAGTGGAAGGGTGCAGATCCTGAAACCGACACAAACGTTGCTGCGGGTGCATATCCCAATACGCGTGAATTCTCTCTCGGCGTAGAGGTTACATTCTAACATTAAACGCATTGACAATTATGAAAAAGAGTATATTTAAAGCAGCAATGTTGGCTGTTCTGGCAATGCCAGTATTCACAGCTTGCGAGCTTGACCAATATCCTACAACGTCAATCCCTAACGAACAGTCTTGGGTGAAGTTTAGCGATGCTACCAACTTCAATATCGGTATTCATTCCTATATCCGCGGTATCTGCGGTGTGGGATGGTACACTTCTGACCTTCAAGCTGACTACTATCAGCCAGGTAAGGGCTACCTCAACAATGGTGGTACAACTTACGACTGGTCGTTCACTTCAAGAGATATGGGCGGTATGTGGCAAACAATGTTTACCGCAATCAACCAAGCCAATAACTTCTTGAACAACTGCGATAAAATTCCTGTTGCTACGTCCGATTCTCTGACGATGGCACAGTACAAGGCTGAAGCTTACTTCTTGCGCGCTTTTGCTTATTCACAGTTGGCTGTTCGCTATTGCGCTGACTATGATCCCGCTACAGCCGACAAGCAGTTGGGTCTGCCGCTCATCACAACGGTTGATGTTAACGCTCGTCCGGCTCGCGCAAGTCTCAAAGCCACTTTTGAGTTCATCAAGGCCGATTTGGCTTCAGCTCGTAAGTATATTCAGAATACGGATCCCTCTTCTCGTGAATTGGTATCTACTCAAATGCTGAATGCGCTCGAAGCACGCGTTGATCTCTACCACGAGGATTACGCAAATGCTGTTGCGATGGCTAAGTCGCTCATCGACGATTCCCATTTCGGTTTGGAAACAACGAGAGATGGTCTCTTCTCTGAGTTTGAGAACGATGAAGGTAAAGAGTTTATCTTTGTTCCCGCAGCCACTCCGGATGATGGCGGCGCTTCAGATTACAGCGTTTACCATAACTGGAGCTCTTCTGACCAAGCATACTCTCCCTTCTTCCTGCCGAGCCAGACAACCATCGACGCTTACGATGTTTCAGACATCCGCCGTTATGCCTTCTTTGAAGTTGTGCGGGTGAAGCAAGTCAATACGTTTGCTGATAACATCTATGTGCTCAATAAGTTCCCTGGTAATGCTTCTTTGAACAAGACAGGTGCTGATGCAGAACACACATATCTCAATATTGATAAGCCTTTCCGTATTGCAGAGCAGTATCTGATTGCAGCAGAAGCTTCTTACCGCTTAGGCAACACGAGCGATGCTCAGAATTATCTTAACACGCTTCGCCAAGCACGTGGTCTTGTTGCTACAACGAAGACAGGCACAGAGCTCTTCCAGTTGATCAAGGACGAATGGTTCCGTGAGTTTATCGGTGAAGGTCAGCGCCTCGATGGTCTGAAACGTTGGGGTGAAGGTTTCTCTCGTAAGGGACAGACTATGCAGAATGGTGAGCTTATCATGCAGGCCAATAAAGAACGTAATATTGAGCTTACTGTAGATAGCAAAGATCAGCGCTTCGTTTGGGAAATCCCATACAACGACTTGCTGGCCAACAAGAACCTCCAGAAGAACTGGAAGTAATCAGCGAAAATCTATAAAAACGATACAACAATGAAACAGTATATCAAAACATTAGCTTTAATGCTATTGGTCGGATTGGGACTCACGTCCTGTCTGAAAGATGACCGCTTCGACGAAGGTGTTCAGAAGTATCAGAAGAGTCTTCCCTACGGAGTATGGAAATCTGTTGCTAGCACAGAGGGTAACTACGACTACACAGGCATTTTGACAAAAGATGCAGCAGGTAAGGACCTCTTCTATGTGCTCCGTACAGCTCGCCGTACAGCTCCTGATAGTGGTGAAGTGAAGGTGGTTATGGTTTCCCATGACGTACAGTACTCTGACTCTACGGGTATGCTCCAAGCCACTGCTCCTTCTTGCTACTTTGGCGATGGTCAAAATGGTACTAAGAAGCTGACAGCAACAGCTTATCTCGCTATCCTTCACTCATCAAAGAACTTCATTTTCCAAATGACGACGAGTGATGGTTCTACGCAGTTCCACCTCCAAGCAGAGCGCGCTGAAGCTAAGCCAACAAGTATTGCAGGTATGTGGGAAGGCTATTCTGCCGACTCTACTAAGTACTTCACGGCAAATCTTAACCCGCTTGATGCACAAGGCAAGGGTACAGGTGTAGCAGTGTTCAACGATAACGACGTGGAAGATGCCACTTACACTTTCGCTAACAATGGAGGAGCTGTGACAGGTAAGAATACGCAGAAGAAAGCCGAACTCACCTACAACGACAATTATCAGCTCGTTGCAACGGTTGATGGCAAATCTTTCGTTGTCGACCCGATGGCAAGTACTTCTGAACCTGAAAACTTCAAAGCAGCTTACACAGGTAAGTTCACTTCGTCTCTGTTCGGACAATCAACAGATGTAGTAATCTACAAGGGCGATAAGGGTACTGGAAACTATCTCTTCAAACCGTTTGTCCGGAATAATACTACAGGTTTTGCATTTAATTTAGCAAGTGACAACACTGTATCGTTTGATGCTAAGACAGGTAACGCTACAGGCTATACTCACTCAGAAAAAGGTCAGGTATTAGGTCCTGTATTTGCTCTTGATGCTTATGCTATTGGTAAGTCAAAAGTCCAGAGCACATACTCAAAGGGTGTGTTCACCTTATATTGCTACTATGCTATTCCTAATGTTGGCGGATTTGGTGTCTTCAAAGAAATACTCCAGGTTACAGGTCAAGCAGCTCCTGCTCAAGTAGCAAAACTCGATCTCAAGCTCCGCAGTAGCAAGCCTTTCGGCTTCAACGGAACACTGCAACGCAACGTTCAGTTGTTTGCGAAGTAAAACGATTAGAAAGTAAAAAATCTATAATCCCTCTTCAAAGGGCGACTACCATGCCCTTTTTTATGTCTTTCCCTTAGGTTACTATCTTCTTTGAGGCACTTCTGATATTATGTGAGTTTCTCCCTCCATGCTTTCAGTGCGACGCCTCCAGCGTCGGAGTCCTCTCTGTCCACTTCTCCACGGGTTCCCCCTCGCTCTGCTCGGGTATCACCCGCGGTTAAGCATAGTGCGCCTCCGCCGGAGGCGTGAGTAGCGTTGTGCTGCTGGAGCAACGGTGAGTGGGAAGAGAGTGAGAGTGTCTATGCAGTTCCCACTTCTATTCACATTTGAGTTTCTCCCTCTACGCTTTCAGTTGGAGAACTTATAGACTTGTTATAGATAAGTTGAGTTTGCTTTTTGTTGCTTTCCTCGCGCCTTTTATGTTATTGAGGTGTTAAATTACAATATTTTTTTAGGGACGGGGCAAAAAAGAGACAAAAAGTCGAGAATATATTATATCTTTGTGTTTTAGTCCTCTATAATAGATAGTATAAATTCAAATTGATATGAAAAGAGTATTGACATTGTTCGTCCTTCTGTTGACGCTCACTGTTGGTGCTTGGGCCGTTCAGCCTTTGTACCAGCTAGAGTATATCACGCAGAGCGACGGTTCGGTTGTTGCCGTTTATCGTCACGGCTCTCGTATGACCGATTTTTTTACCACCCCAGATGGTGCAGTCTTGGTGCGTAATGCCAATAAAGAGTTATGTTATGCCGTTGTGGGTGAAAAGGGATTGTTGCCTTCCAACGTTCTGGCTCATAACGAGTCGGTGCGTTCGGTAGCAGAAAAGGCTTTTTTGCTTCAGAATCGCCTGACGGAGGAAGATGCAACGCGCATCATGCGTCGCCAAAACCCAGAGGAGCACCATGCTCCGAATCACGTGATCTATAGTTCTACAGATGATGGTTTGGGCGAATACGGCAAGAGTGGTGTAGGCGCAGTCAATAGTATTGGCGATGTGACAATTCCTGTTATCATGGTGGAGTTTTCGGATTTGAAGTTTAAGTCCACCACGACTGTTGAAAAGATGAATCGCTTTTTCAACGAACAAGGTTATAACGAAGAAGAAGGTTGTAAAGGTTCTGCCCGCGACTACTTTATCAGCCAGTCCAAAGGAATGTTCCGTCCCACGTTTAAGGTGGTGGCGAAAGTGACGCTCAGTTCTGGTTATGCCACCTATGGTGGTAATACCAATAAGAGCGGAACAACGCAATGTGTGCGCGAGGCCGTTGCTGCTGCCGTGAGCAAGGGCGTTAACTTCAGAGACTATGCGGTGAATGGTGCAGTGCCCCTCGTGAGTATTCTCTATGCTGGTGGCGGCGAAGCTACTGGCGGTGGCGATGATACGCTTTGGCCACAGGAGATGGACATTAACACTACTATGAGTGGTGTACATTTCAATGCCTACTTTGTGGGTAATGAGCTGTATGGTAGCAATAACAGTGATGTGTTGATGGGTATGGGCGTGTTCTGTCATGAATTTGGCCATGCTCTCGGTTTGCCCGACTTCTATGTGACCAACTATGGACATAGAGATGTGACGATGGGCAAATGGTCCATTATGTGTCAGGGGTGCTATCTGCCTTCTGGCTCTGCCCGCGCACCGATAGGCTACACAGCCTATGAGCGTAGTTATCTGGGCTGGGAGAAAATTCCCGAACTTACGGAAGCTGATAATATCACCCTCTACAAAGTGGGTTCCACTGAAGGTTCTAACGCTGCTCTGATTCGCAATGATGCCGACGATAGAGAGTATTTCATTTTGGAGCAACGCGAACCTGGCACATGGTATCCCGAATCTTTTGGTAGTGGAATGTTTGTGCAGCACGTGGCTTATGACAAGCAGTCGTGGTACTATAATCAGCTCAATAATGATGCGGATCGGCTACGTTGCACCTATCTCTCCGCAGTTGTTACAAGAACAGGCGGAACAGCTGCTGAACTCTTCCCCGGAAGTGCGGGTACTAAGAGAGAGATTACCAAAACGTCCAATCCTTCTTTCATGCTGTTGAATGGCAAAGACTTGGATAAACCCGTCTATAAGATCACGATACAAAATGATGGTTCGGTTAATTTCAATTATCTCGATGCCGACTATGTGGGACATGTTGTGGGCGATGAAGCAACAGATGGAACTTTGAAATATCGCTTTGTGACGAAATCACAAGTAGAAGTTGTTGCTAAAGATAATGGTTCCTATGCAGGTGCTGTTAGTATTCCTGCTGCTTATGTAGAAGGTACACACCAGTATACAGTAGTGGGTATAGCCTCTGGCGCTTTTGCAAACTGTGCCAACTTGGTTTCCGTTTCGATACCTTCCACCGTGAAGACGATCGCTGCTGATGCTTTCCGCAATAGTTTGAAAGTGCAGCAGATTACAGTGGATGCCGCCAATACAAAGTACCACAGTATGAACGGTGTACTTTATACGAATAGCGAAATTATCTATTCGCCAGAGACGGCATCACAACCTATTGTGGCTAATAACGATTTCGATTTTGCAAGTAACGCATGGAGACTCGATACCAGCGACAGTCCGCTGAAAGCTGCTAACGGCGAACTGACTCAAGACCTCATTTCAGGTCCAGTGACGATGACGCATACACATGGCAGTACGGTTGTCTATATGTATAAGAAAGGAACGAATCCAGCAGAGTTGCGTCTGCCGAAAGATGCAACGCTCTCCTTTGAAGTGCCCGACAATACGCGCATCACAAAGATTGCTGTGACTGCTAGTTTGTGGAATGCCACTTCAGATGCTGCCACTCTTACAGGTAAGATCTGGGAGGGACAAAAACAGAAGGTGACGCTGACAGCTACAGGTAGTTGTCGCATTAGCAATATCGTTGTGACAACTTCACAGAAGCACGACTACAACGAGCCTGTTCTGATCTACTATCCAGCAGCGCTCACGGGTAGCTTTACAGTACCCGCAGGCGTGACACGCATTGGCGACTACGCCTTTGAGAATGCCGCTGTTTCTCAAGTTGTTTTGTCCGATTCTTTGCAGACACTCGGCGTTTCTTCTCTCGGTACGGCCGCTCTGAGAGCTCTGACGTCAAAGACAGTGACACCTGCAGCCACAACGGGTAATCCTTTCATCTCTGTGGATCAAACCACTTGTACGCTGACCGTTCCTGCTGGCGCAGAAGCAGCTTATAAAGCCGCAAACTATTGGCAAGGATTCTATGGTGTGCATAGTGGTATTCAGGGAGTAGAAGTAGGCTCTAAGAATGCCACCATCTACGACCTGCAAGGCCGTCGCCGCAGTACGTTGCAAAAGGGCGTGAACATTGTTAATGGTAAGAAGGTCATCTTCTAACTCTACGCAATATTTAGTGAGATAAAAATAAGGGCTGCTCCTTGCGGGGCAGCCCTTGTTGTTTCTGTTTTGAGAATGTGTTTGTACCTCAGTCGGTCAGATTATTTCAGCACGTTGAGTTCTTTGCCAATCTTGATGAATGCATTGATACACTTGTCGAGCTGTTCGCGAGTGTGACCCGCTGAAATCTGAACGCGGATACGTGCTTCGCCCTTCGGCACTACGGGGTAGAAGAAACCCGTTACGAAGATGCCTTCTTCCTGCAATGCAGCAGCAAACTTCTGGCTCAGCGGAGCGTCGTAGAGCATCACGGCGCAAATGGCACTCTGTGTGGGCTTGATATCGAAACCAGCAGCGAGCATCTTGTCGCGGAAGTAGTTGAC
>ERZ772974.1325-NODE-1325-length-16291-cov-2.865115_pt1 | contig 16291 bp, 15 predicted proteins | sample MGYA00580671_ERZ772974 | MGnify/ENA primary metagenome ERZ772974 (study PRJEB29015, sample SAMEA2738065) | human oral metagenome | biome: human oral; feature: human-associated habitat; material: saliva | place: China | collected 2218 ... | reverse complement strand
TGATAAGATATTTACCGCTATCAACGTAGCTATACCGCTTAATATCCTTACCTCTAAGAATAGGTCGAATAATCTCTTCCGTACGCTTACGCTCATCCTCGCTCTGGCAGTTGTTGAGTATTTCCCTCCCAATAGTTGGATCCCCATCGTTGAAGGGCATACCACTCGTAGCGAATACCAGTCTCTGCTTGATTCCTCTTTGTTAATATATCCTTATATCCTTCAAGATGTCGATAGACAGCAGGATAAGAAATCTTAAATGCATTCTCTGCTTTTTCTGATGCACCTGTGATTGTAGTGTCTAAATGCAAGGGGAAATGCCAAGGTATATATACAATATACAGCCCTGCCCAATCATAGCCGTAACGCTTGATGTCTCGTCCTCTCAATATTGGTCGAATAATCTCTTCCGTACGCTTACGCTCATCCTCGCTCTGGCAGTTAAATAAGATCTCAACACGCTTTGCTTCGTCGATAATGAAAGCTTCATTGCATCCAGTCTTAATCCCATAATTAATCTGAATATCCCAATCCTTGAGAGGTTTGCCGACGGCTTCTATTTTCCGCTTGATACTCTGCTCGATAGGGGATAGGATGACCCAGCTCTCGGAGGAGATGAAAGTAGAGACTGTTGAATACTGTTGAATATATTCGCACAATTCACTACCGCCAATTCTAGCGAATCAGGTCTGTCAGATCCTTTCTCGACTGTATGAATCGACCTAGGGTGCCTCTATCTACGCGTATGAGTTCCGCAATTTTTCGCTGTGATACCCGCTGCTTGAGTAGCTCCGCTATGAGGGTTTGCTTTCGGTATAACTTATGTTTTTCGGGAGCAGTCTTCGCCCCCTTCGGTCTACCGAGTACGACGCCTTCGGCTCGCTTACGGGCGAGAGCTTCTTTAGTTCTTTGGCTGATGAGGTTACGTTCGATTTCTGCCGATAAGCCAAATGCAAAAGCCAAAACCTTACTCTGAATATCATCCCCTAGGCGATAATTGTCTTTGATAGTCCAGACACGACATTCCTTAGTCATACAGATGTTGAGTATCTCCATGATCATAAAGAGGTTGCGGCCGAGACGAGATAGTTCGCTACATATAATAATGTCATCTTTGCCTACCTTGCGAAGGAGGCGTCCGAGCTGCCGCTTGTTGTAGGCCTTAGTTCCGCTAATAGTTTCTTCTATCCAGTCGTCAATAAGCAGCCGATGTCTGTCGCAGAAATTCGTAATCTCAAATCTTTGGTTCTCTACAGTCTGCTTGTCACTACTGACTCTAATGTATCCGTATATCATATATAATTGGGTTGAATGTGAAGCAATAATGTAACGATCTCTTGAGATTATACCTCTTTATATAGTTCAATCCATCTTAGGAATATGTTATATAACACACATATAGCAATATAACTAGTATCTTTGATTAAAATACTAGTTATACTATGTTAGGGGCAATTATAGGAGACTTAGTCGCTTGGACTTAGGTGCGTGATCAGAGCCTTTTTTTATCAAAGGCTTATCACTCCCAAGGCTAACATTTCGGAGGTTGGACTTGCTGTACTTGGGGTAACGGCACCGATGCTTCGTGGATCATCCGAGGTTGAGTGGGAGAGACTTTATCTACACATCCGTGAGATAATACAGCGAGATCGCATTGCAGATATCAGTCCAGACTTCAACGACTGGATGGAAGCAGGACATCAAGCCGTTATCCCTAAGGAGGTGAAGAGTGTAATGCATCTTGCAGTATACATTGTTGGAGGCTGGTGTGATGCTCCTCTAGAAACAGCTTTAGCCTACTCAAGAAGGTTTCACGGAGGCAAAGAAGAGTACTATCTCACTCAGATCGCGGAGATCATCTACCGACTACGTCAGGGGCAACGAAGCAGGAAGCAATGGAGGATATTCATTATATCAAGAATTGGAAACCTCAGGGCAAAGTAAGTTTACTGGGTTATGCCCATCATGCATGGCAATGCTTCCTACAAAGCTGGGACTTTACTTCAGCCCTTCATAATGCTATGCGATGTTCGCATGGAGACAAGCATCTCTTGGGAGCTTTGACAGGAGCTATCACTGAGGCAATGTATAGTTGTGAGTATGGATTCATCAAGGAGAAGTATGGCAAAGGCATTGATACTCAGTTTATGCTATCTCTTCCCAAAGAACTTAGTGAACTATATAGAGTCGAGCTTGGGCTAATAGAGTCGAACAAAAAAGTTCTCCGAACTTTCTTACCCAAGAATAGAGCTTTAACGAATGTTGAAGTTTGGCAATGGTTTGATTTACCCAATATCGCAGCTCATAAACCTCTAAGTGAAAGAGAATATCAGCGTATTCGCTTATCTCACGACACTGGATGGGATGCTCCCTATGGTATTTATTGGGACGATGGTTGGTACTATGTCTATCGTAGTAGCCTTCTACTCAATCGCTTTAGAGTAGAAGAGATGCAGGACCATACTTACCGTATCACACGAATATAGTACTGCACGCAGCACGAGGAGGGTAAGGCCTATCATGCTCTCATCAAGGCTCTATCTCTTGACGGTCTAGATATGTCGGTATTAGGACTAGCTTTGATTAAAACGATTGCGCCTAACAGCATTCTCTAAGATGCTGTTAGGCGACTTCTTATTACTGCTGGAGCTATTGAGTGAGGATTTCTTGCTCTTGGGAGAGGCATTGCTGTGGAAATGCAACTCGGCTTGGCGTTCGACTACGAGTTCGTAGTTCTTGACACGAGAGCGGAGCTTGCAAATGGAGTCGGAGAAGTCTTCGGAAGAGAGAAGGCTGTTAAGGCTGACGATGTTTGGCTGTGTATATCCGAGCTCTATTTGTAGGATACGATAACGGATAGCATGCCTACCAAGGGCTTGATTGACACCATAGAGATGTACCGCCCAACCAATGATGCAGGCAAGGACAGCAACCATCACACCCCATATGAGCCATTCTGCCCAGCGTTTGACATAGAAAAGGTAGTATTTGGAGAGCTTTATTTCGGGTGTAGTTTGTTTAGTTTGGAGTTCTGTCAAGAGTTTGTCGGTCGCTTCGTCTTGACTTATCCGTACCTCGGTAATGCCTGACTTCATTTCGTGGATGCGCTCTCCAAGTTTAGCAATCACTTGACAAAGTTCCTCTCTAAATTGACGATGAAAATCCAGTTGCTCCTCTAAAATCTTGGCGATTCCTGCAAGATTTTTCCTGTTCTCGACTTCGCCTTGTGACTCTGTTAGTTGTGGTAAATTGGAGACGCTCGCTTTGAGTTCTCTGTTTTGTTGCTTGATTTCCTCGAGTACTTCGAGAAGGACGTTAATTTGGTCGTTCATAATCTTCTACCTTTTAGTTTCTTATTAGCTTGATTTCTTAGTTTACGTTGGAATACGAGTTCTGCGACATCTACGGCAGGCGCATTGCTATCGAAAAGACCCTCGCCAAGGTCTTCTATGGCTTCACCCAGCTCTCCGATAAAACTTTCTGTTTCAGAAGAGGGGTGAGGCGAAGAAAGAGCTTGTTTTGCATTCTCATTTCGCCCGATATGATTATCCTATCTTATTCCATATTCAACCATATTCAACTTTGTCTAGTATCTCGGTATATACGAGAGAGGCTGGAGGATTGGAGAGCTACGTGCGGTACAAATAAGGTACAAGAATGAGCGAAAGAAAGGCTTCGAATGATGCCTAACGAACAGATAGGGCAAAAAGAAAGGCGCTCATAATGAGCGCCTTTGTGATTTTTGGTGATGCTTGATTATCGTTGATAATCAGGAATTATTTGCCGATACAGAAGTTCGCGAATATGGAGTGGAGCACCTCCTCTCCGGTGATGGTGTGGCCCGTGATTTCGCCGAGTGCCTCGAGCACGCAACGGAGGTCCAGCGTGATAAAGTCGGCCGATACGTTGGCGTCCAAAGCCTCCAGCACGTTCCGAAGATGGGTGGCTGCCTTCTCTAGGGCGTGCAGGTGCCGTTCGTTTGTAATCAACGTTTCCTCTTCGGTATTGCCTTCTTGTATCCCGCTTTTCTCGAGGAGTAGCTCTTGTAACTCTTCGAGTCCACGCCCCTCTTTTGCCGATAGTAGGACGGGCGTCTGCCGGAATGCTGCGCGAACCTTTGAGGCTAACGCATCTTGCTCTTCTCTCGTCAGAAGGTCTATTTTGTTGAGGAGAATGAGGCGGTTCCCAGGGGATAGCGGCAGAGAGGCGAGTTGCTCTAGAGACGAGCTTAACCCCTCTTTCTGTATGCGTAATGCATCTAAGAGTACGAGGCTGAGGGTAGCATCTTCTGCCTTTTGTAGGGCTCGCTTTATTCCCAGCTGCTCAATAGGGTCTTGGGTGTGGCGCAGTCCCGCCGTATCTATGATGCGGAATAGTACCCCCTTTATCACGAGCCTCTCTTCGATGCTGTCGCGAGTGGTGCCCTCTATATCGCTTACAATGGCGCGATCCTCTCCCAGTAGGGCGTTGAGTAGTGTGCTTTTACCCGTATTGGGTTGTCCGATAATGGCAATAGGGATGCCCTCTTTGAGGTGTTTCCCTTGTGTAAAACTTCCGATGAGTTGCCCGATGCGTTGTTGGATAGCGGTGGCAAGAGAGCGCAAGGCCTGGCGATCGGCAAACTCAACATCCTCTTCGCTGAAGTCCAATTCGAGCTCGAGTAGCGAGGCAAACCCGAGTAATTGATCGTGCAGAGAACCTAATTCCTGACTTAATTTCCCCCTTAATTGCTGCAAGGCAAGGCGGTGCTGGGCGGCACTCTCGGCTGCGATTACATCGGCAACGGCTTCCGCTTCAGCTAGGTCTCTACGACCATTGAGGTAGCTCCTAAGTGTGTATTCTCCCGGTTGTGCCGGTCGGCATCCCTCTGCTACAAGCCAGCGCAGGAGCGTTTGTACAATGTAGGGGGAGGCGTGGCAGGATATTTCCACGAGGTCCTCCCCCGTATAGGAGTTGGGTGCTTGGTAATAGGTAACGACCACTTCGTCTAAGATCTCTCCCGAGCGACTTATCGTTCCGTAGTAGGCATGGCGGGGAGTCCAACTATCTCTATGGGGAGAGAAAATTTGTTGGAGGCAGGGGAGAGCCTGACTGCCCGATACACGGACGAGGGCAATGCCGCCACCACGGCCCGAAGCAAGGGCGCAAATGGTGGATTCGTCGGTGAGATGATCTAGATTCATGAGGCTTGGGAGAGAAGAGAGGCGATGCGTTGTTGCGCTATGGGATGCACGAGCGTGGGGGCAATAGAGGCCAAGGGCTCTAGCACAAAGAGGCGCTTGAGCATCTGAGGGTGGGGGATTTGGAGCTGATCGCCTTGGTCTATGATCTCTTGATTGTACAGGAGAATGTCAATATCGATGGGGCGATCTTGGTAGGGCTCGTGGGGGAGATGCTTGTGCCTACGCCCCAGAGCTTGCTCTATGGCTTGCGTCCGAGAGAGCAGTTCGAGAGGCGTGAGAGGCGTGTACACAGCTACTGCCGTATTGAGAAAAGGGTACGGAGAGCTAAAGCCCCAAGGCTCGGTTTCTATGTACCGAGCAATGGATGCAATAGAGCCTATTTCGTCCCTTATCTTACGGATAGCAAGCGATAGCAACTCCCATCTCTCGCCTTGATTGCTCCCGAGAGATAGGTAAACCAAACTGAGCGGAGCCGACTTCTCCATCAAAGATCTCCCTTCTACTTAAATAATAAGCATGGCATCGCCATAGGCTCCGAAGCGGTACTTCTCTTGCTTTGCCACTTCGTAGGCGTTCATAATGTTTTGGTACCCTGCCACAGCGGCTGCGTTCATAAGAAGGAGCGATTGCGGCATGTGGAAGTTGGTTATGAGCGATGTTACAAATTCGATAGGGTAGGGAGGATAGATGTATTTATTGGTCCAGCCATCGAATTCCTTTACATATCCATCGGTGCTTACGGCGGTTTCGAGGGCACGAAGTACGGAAGTACCCACTGCTACGATATGCTTCCCTTCGTCACGGGCTTTGCGAGTAATTTCGCAGCATTCGGGCCCGATAAACATCTGTTCGTTGTTCTTTTTGTGCTTGGATAGGTCTTCGATGTCTTGATTTTCGAAGTTGCCCAACCCATTGTGTAGGGTAAGGTACGCAAGACGGCAATCCGCAATTTCTAAGCGTTTGAGCAGCTCGCGACTAAAGTGCAACCCGGCCGCAGGAGCAATAACAGCTCCCTCTTCGCTGGCATATATGGTTTGGAAGCGTTCCAAATCTTCGTCGGTTGCATCTCGCTCCATGTACTTAGGCAGAGGAGCTTCGCCCAGAGCGTAGAGGTACGACTTGAACTCTTCGTGAGAGCCATCGTAGAGGAATCTGAGGGTACGTCCGCCATTGATTGTATTATCAATAACCTCAGCCATGAGACCATCGTCGGGACCAAAGTAGAGTTTGTTGCCGATACGGATCTTACGAGCGGGGTCTACAAGTACATCCCATAGCTTTATTTGGGGATTGAGTTCTCTCAAGAGAAAGACCTCTATCTTGGCATTTGTCTTCTCTTTTTTGCCGTAGAGGCGAGCCGGTATTACCTTGGTGTTGTTGAAAACGAAAGTGTCTCCCTTTCCGAAGTATTTGAGGATGTCTTTGAAAATACCATGTTCGATAGAGCCATCTTTACGATGTAGGATCATAAGACGGGACTCATCTCGGTGCTCTACCGGATGTGAGGCGATCAATTCCTGGGGAAGGTCGAAGTCGAACTCAGAAAGTTTCATAGCTATCTTAGTATTTAATCATTATCAATAGAGGGGGAGGAGAAGGGGTCGGTGCCTTTCTGCTCCTTTTTGTTTGAGAGGAAGGTACTACTTCGAAGATGGGGGAATAATGGGGTCGAACCCCTCTTCGTTTAGTTCTGCGTGGGAGAGAAAATCGGGCAACTCTGCCAAGGTGAGACTATCCTCTACCCGTACATTGCCCAGCTGCGTGCGCCGTAGCGCGGTGAGGTAGGCACCACTTTGGAGCCTCTCCCCAAGGTCTCTAGCGAGAGAGCGTATGTAAGTGCCTTTGCCACAACTTACCCGTAGAGTTGCATAGGGCGGCTCGAAACTTACCACCTCTAGCTCGTGAATGGTAATGGGTTTGCCCTCTAGCTGGCAATCTTTGCCCTTACGTGCGAGGTCATACGCACGCTTCCCTCCCACGGAGACGGCCGAAAATATAGGGGGCACTTGCAGCGTTGTGCCAAGAAACTCCCGAAGAGCCTCCTCCAGCATGCCCTGAGTTATATGCTCGTAAGGATAATGGGCATCTTCGGGATGCTCAAGATCGAAAGATGGGGTAGTGGCTCCAAATTTGAGGGTGGCCACATACTCTTTTCTGTCGAGCATTAGTTGCTCTATTTGTTTGGTGGCTCGCCCCGTACAGAGGAGGAGTAATCCGGTTGCCTTGGGATCTAATGTACCTGTATGCCCTACCTTGATTTTCTTGAGTCCAACGGTTTGCTTCACCATGATGCGGAAGCGATTGACCACATCGAACGAAGTCCAATCAAGGGGTTTGTCTACGGCAATAATGCTCCCCATCCTGAGGGTAAGGGGTGCAATTGGCTTGCCATCTTGCGTGCGAGTATGCAGTACGATTTCGCTCATCTTTGCGCTATGCCCTCCTTAATCAATCGTAAGTTCTACCCCACAAGCTAGTAGGGTGAGGATGAGAATCCCCACGACAATACGATAGTATCCGAATACCTTAAAGCCATAGCGTGTGAGGAAGTTGATGAAGAATCGTATAGCTACAAGAGCGAGAAGGAAGGCTACTACATTGCCAATAAGCAGGGTTTGCCAGTTCTCTGCAAAGATGGCTGAGCCAAAGCCTTTGTAGAGTTTATAGGCTTTGAGTAGGGTAGCACCAAACATAGTGGGGACGGCCAAGAAGAAAGAGAACTCGGCAGCCGTTCTACGACTCAGACCCTGTTGCTGCCCTCCCACGATGGTGGCCATGGAGCGAGATACCCCCGGTATCATGGCAATACATTGGAAAAAGCCGATCCAAAGAGCATTGCCAAAGGTAATCTTTTCCCCTTGAGATTTGCTGAATAGGCGGTCTACAAAGACCATGAGTACGCCACCAAGGAGCAGCATCGTTGCCACTACCCAAACACTACCAAGTAGGGCATCAATTTGCTTTTCGAAGAGCAAGCCCAGCACCGCAGCAGGGAGGCACCCCACGGCGAGTTTGAGGTAGAAGAGGAAGAAGTCTTTCCAACGAGTGGATTTATCTCCGCTTGCGCCCATCTGTTGCGCCCCAGGAACGAAGAACCTACGCCAGTAGAGAACAACTACGGACAGAATGGCTCCGAATTGAATCATAACCGTAAAGGCACGGCTATAATCGGTACTCTGCATCCCAAGGAGCCCTTGGGTGAAGATCATATGCCCCGTGGAGGAGATTGGTAAGAACTCTGTAAGCCCCTCTACAATGGCAAGGACAATAGACTCTAAGATGGTCATTGGCGAGGCGTTTCTTCGGATTTATTTTCCTTTTTCTTGTCTTGTCTCATGATGGCATAGATCATAAGTACAAACCCTATAAGGCATACTGCAGGTGCTACTACAATGCGACGAGCCGAGAATATAGCCGGGTTAAAGCTGATGCCATCCTCAGAACCTCCTCCCATCATTAGGATAAAGCCTATAGCTACGAGGGCTATAGATGCGAGCATAAGCACGTAATTCTTCTTGCCAAAAATCATATACTATATGGATTTACTTAAGGGAGAAGTTTACCTCTCTAGTACCCCTCCACACCCTCTTACGAGGCACTGTGCGAAGGGCGTGAGAGAGCCGCCTCTCCTATATTTGTTGAATTCTTCTTTAGCTTAGCACCATGCGACCTCCATCCATCCGGATGTAACGGCGAGTGGCAAAGAGTGCCGTGATAAGGGATAGGAGCATCCCGAGAAGGGGAAGAGCTATCATCACAATGGCACAATGTAGATGGGAGAGATAGCTTATGGCTTGCTGCATGTAACGATCGGCCCCCCAGAGAGAAGCAAGCAGCAAGACTACGGCAATACAGCCACCCCACAAGCCATTCATCAAGCTATAGAGCAAAAAGGGACGGCATATAAAACCGAATCTTGCCCCTACCAACGTCATTGAACGAATCAAAAAACGCTTGGTATAAATCATAAGGTGGGTAGTATTGTTTACCTGTACAATAGCGATCAGGAGCAAGAGCCCGATCAAAACCAAAAGAATGTAGGAAATTTTGCTCATCCTCTTGTCTACCGTAGAGAACATATCTAGCCGGTAGGAGAGCTTATCCACTCCATTTATCGATGCTATGTAGGCATCAACCAAAGGTAGGCTGTCGGGGTCTGTATATTCAGCTTTGAGGTGTAATTCGATAGAGGGGAGTAGGGGGTTGTGCCCAAGTACCAGTTCCGGATTTTCTCCTAACTCCTCTTCCAGCTCTTTAGCTGCCTCTGCCGGAGATATGTAGCGTACCTCTTTGATGTATTTATGTTGAGCTAATTCTTGGCTCAAGGCTTCTGCCTTCTCGCCCTCCATCTCCTTATCAAGATTGATGGTGAACGTCAGCCCCTCGCGCATTTCGCGCTCCATCCCCTTTTGTATCGACTCAAGAATACCAACCCAACCTAGGATAAAGAGGGGGATGGCAATACTTATGATAGCAATAAAACGAGTGTGAAAGGAATATTTCCTCTTCTTGGGATGTGCCATATATCTAGGATTTTCTTACGCTGTCTGTCTCTATTTCTGTTTGGTGAATTTGCTCCTGCGTGAGGCTGAGTTTCCGTAAACAAATGCTCATTTTAGTGCATAACTTCACCGCCTACAAAGTTACTATCTTTTCGTGATTCAGGCAATTTTGCTCCCAGGTTGCCCTTGTTGTGGGGGCCTCTCGTGGTTTGTAGTGCATCGATTGCCCACGGCCGGTCGATCCAAAAAAAAATCTCCGGAGTGAAAGAAATGGATTAGATTTCCTTCACCTCCGGAGATAATGCGTAGGTATTACTACCTACAAACTCGGGTCTTTAGTTCTCTGGTTCTTATTGCTTTATCAGACCGTAAGAGCGTGTCATGAAGTCGTGTAGACGCTCGCCTGAGAGCAAACCACGACTGAGAAGAGCGAGGTCCCAAAGCTGTGCAAGCTGGGGGGCACCTTCTGCAAATGCCTTAATAAGGGAGGTGAGTTGCTCACTCTTTTCGTCGATTGCTTTGGTAATATCGCCTCGGCGAGTACGCAGATCCTCTGGAATATCCTCTTCCTTCTTATCTCCGATCTCCTTGACTACTTCGGCGCGTTCGTCGTGGAGTTTCTTTAGATCCTCTTGGAGGGACTGAAGAGAATCCTTCGAATTGTTCTTGAGCTCCGAGAGAAGTGTGCGCACGATAGGATGAGAAGCATTGACCACGAGGTTAAACGAATCAGGCAAAGTGCCGTAGAATGCCATCCCTTGTTGGAACTTGCTCATGTCTTTCATACGCCTAATCCACTCCCCTTGGATGAGTTCAACCGGTAGGGCGGTGGCGGAGGAGACCTCTTTCGTTGTTACCTGCACGTGGAAGGTACGTCCCTCCTCCTGTGGAGCCGTTTGTGTGAATAGCTTATTGAGAAGCTCCTCGTCTTGTTGGTCGAGAGACACGTTCTTTGTCTCCTCTTTTACGATGAGGCGGTCTATGGTGTCGCTATCCACGCGAGCAAAATGTACCTTCTCTTGCTTCTGCTCCAGCATATTCATAAGAGAGAGCGCAAGAGGTCCATCCATCACAATTACGCTGTATCCCTTGTCGGTAGCCGCACGCATGGATAGGAATTGCTCCTCTTTGTTGGTGGTGTAGAGGATGCAAAGATTCCCGTCTTTGTCGGTTTGTTGGCTTTCGATCAGCGTACGATACTCATCGAAGGTGAAGTATTTGTTGTCGCAATCTTGGAAGAGCATAGAGGGGAAGAGACGCTCGTATGCTTTATCGTCGGTGAGCATCCCGTAATGTACGAATAGCCCGATAGAATTCCATTTTTCCTCATACCCCTTGCGGTCGTTCTGGAACAATTCTGCCAGCTTATCGGATACCTTTTTGCTGATGTGCCGTGCGATCTTCTGGGCATTGGCATCATTTTGCAAATAGGAACGGCTTACGTTTAGGGGAATATCGGGAGAGTCTATTACCCCTTCGAGTAGCGTGAGCCACTCGGGTACGATGTCTTCTACATGGTCGGTAACGAAGACCTGATTGCAGAACAGCTTAATTCTATTCTTTTGTAGCTCTACATTGGGTTTAATATCAGGGAAAAAGAGTACCCCCTTTAGGGTGAATGGGTAGTCTACATTGAGGTGAATCCAAAAGAGAGGATCGTCTGAAGTGGGGTAGAGAGAGCGGTAAAATTCTTTGTAATCCTCCTCTTTGAGGTCATTGGGCGTACGTACCCATAGAGGGTTGGTATCGTTGATTTGATTATCCTCATCGGTGGGAACCATCTTGCCATCCTTCCATTCTTCCTTTTTGCCAAACAGGATGGGGATGGGGAGGAAGCGGCAATACTTATCGAGCAGAGCTCCTATTTTTTCTTTTTCGAGGAAGGCAAGGCTATCTTCGTCTACGTGGAGGGTGATGGTGGTACCACGATCGGTACGACTGGAAGGAGTCAAAGTATATTCCGGAGAACCATCACAAGACCAATGAACAGCTTCTGCTCCGGGCTGATAGGAAAGCGTATCAATCTCTACGGTGTGTGCTACCATAAAGGCTGAATAGAACCCTAGTCCAAAGTGCCCGATGATGGCGGCTTCGCTCCCCTCGTACTTCTTCAGAAACTCCTCAGCCCCACTAAAGGCAATCTGATTGATGTAGCGGTCAATTTCGTCTCGGGTCATACCTACTCCCCTGTCCGTGATGGTAATAGTTTTGGCATCCTTGTCCAAATCAACGCGCACGGAGAGATCTCCTAATTCGCCTACACTATTGTCGGTACGTGCAATAGTGGTGAGTTTGGTAGTGGCATCTACGGCATTCGATACCAATTCTCTCAAAAAGATATCATGTTCGCTGTAGAGAAACTTTTTGATGATGGGGAATATATTCTCGCTTGTTACCCCAATTTTTCCTGTTGTTGCCATGTTATTTTTTGACGACTGATTGTTTGTTTTTCTAGATTATTGAGCCACCTCTGCAGGCTCGAGTTGCTCTTGTTTAGAGGGTACCTTAGCCTTGAGAGCTCCATCCTCTAATACGAACTCCACACAATCTCCTTGTGAGATGGCTCCATCGAGTATCAAGTCTGTGAACCTATCTTCGATCTCGGTTTGTAGGAGACGCTTTAGAGGTCGTACTCCATAGAGAGGATCAAACCCCTTTTGTGCCAGCCAGCGCTTGGCCTCCATGGAGATCTCAAAGCAATACTGCTCCCGTGCTACTCGTTGTTGCAAGACGGCTAGTTCGTTTTCGACAATGTGTAGGAGAGCCTCTTCGCTGAGGTGAGAGAAGTGAATTACGGCATCAAGTCGGTTGAGGAACTCCGGACTAAAAGTGCGTTTGAGTTCCTTATCAATGATGTTTTGTGTGTACTCAGAAGCCGATTCGCTGCTCATCTCAGACTCGGCACGGAATCCCAATGCCGATCGAAACTCAGAGACCCGGCGGCTTCCCACATTCCCCGTCATGATGATTACGGTATTCTTGAAGTCTACCTTACGTCCGAGGCTGTCTGTTAGGGCCCCTTCGTCCAAAACTTGGAGCAGCATGTTGAATACTTCGGGGTGGGCTTTCTCTACTTCGTCGAGCAGGACAACGGAATAGGGTTTCCGTCTTACCTTCTCGGTGAGTTGACCACCCTCCTCATAACCCACATATCCCGGGGGGGCACCCACTAGACGAGAAGTGGTAAACTTTTCGGAGTATTCGCTCATATCCAATCGGATAATAGCATCCTCATCCCCAAATAATTGCTCTGCGAGTTTCTTGGCAAGGAATGTTTTCCCAATCCCGGTAGAACCTAAAAATAGGAAACTCCCGATGGGACGCTTTTCGTTGCGTAGCCCCAAGCGATTTCGTTGGATGGCTCGTGATACTTTGTCGATGGCCTCGTCTTGTCCGATAACAATGCTGCTGAGGGTGTCCTTTAGCGCCTTTAGTCGTTCCGTTTCAGCCTTGGCAATACGCTCTGCAGGGACGCCTGTGATGAGCGCCACGGTCTGAGCGATGTGGTCGGATGTGATGGTTGATACCGATTCTAGTTCCTCATCTTCGGAGGCGAGCTGCTCCATGCGGGCAAGCATATCACGCTCCTTCTCGCGCCAAGAGGCGGCAAGTTCGTAGTTAGAGGCCTTGATGGCTGCGAACCTTTGTTCCTTATAGTATTGGCTTCTCTCCTCCAGCTCTTTTGCTTTTTCGGAGGGTTCGCTATTGTTGGCATGCATCCGAGCCCCGGCTTCGTCTATTGCGTCTATTGCCTTATCGGGGAAGTATCGGTCGGATATATAACGATCGGTGAGTTCTACAGCACTCTCCAGAGCCTCATCCGTATAGTGTACTCTGTGGTATTTTTCGTAGATCCCTTTGATGTTTTTGAGGATGTTGAGGGTCTCTTCGGGGGTGGTGGGATTGACAATAATCTTCTGGAATCGTCTCTCCAGTGCCCCATCTTTCTCAATGCTTTTGCTATACTCCGCAAGAGTAGTTGCCCCTATGCAGCGGATCTCTCCTCGGGAGAGTGCCGGCTTGAGTATATTGGCCATATCCATACTCCCTTGGGTAGAGCCTGCCCCTATTATGGTGTGGATCTCGTCTATGAATAAGATGATCTCGGGATGCTCTTTGAGCTCCTTTACGACGGATTTTAATCGCTCCTCAAACTGGCCTCTGTACGAAGTGCCCGCAACGAGTAGCGCTGTATCTAGGGAGATGATGCGCTTGTCGTGTAGGATGTGAGGAGTTGTACGGTCGTGAATGCGTTGGGCTAGCCCTTCTACAATAGCGCTCTTGCCCACTCCCGGCTCTCCGATCAGTACCGGATTGCTTTTCTTGAGACGGCATAGGATCTGGATAAGCCGCTCCACTTCCTTCTCCCGCCCAATCATGGGGTCTAGCTTACCCGTCTGAGCAAGCTTTGTTAGGTCTGTACCAAAGGTAGAGAGGGCTTTGAGTTGAGGGTCTTTGTGCTTCTCTCTCTCAGACGATGGGCCTGAAGAGGAATTGCTTGCCCCCTCGTTGTTTTTATCCGGCAGAGACTCCTCAAAGTCCTCTTGGCTAATGCCATTGAGAACCGTTGTCCCTTCTCGGTCTGGATCCATCCCCCTGAGGTGGTTGGTTTGCTTTATATTATTGTAGTCCATAATGCACTTCATTCTCATTATTTGCTTCAGACTCTTGCAACGTGCAAGTGTCGTCTCGGAGCTAAATACTCTCGAGGCTATCTGATTATTAGGGGGAAATTACAAAAACTGTGCCAAAAGACAACCTGTCATCCTCTCAGAGTTGGGGATAGATAGCAAAAAAGAAGGGCAATCAACTCATGCCTTGAGTGATTGCCCTTCTTGGTGATGTAAACCTAAAAGCTCCTCTCTTGTTTCCTCTTTCCCCTCTATTGCGCCATTTTACGATGGCTATTAAGAGTAGGGTACTAGCGTACCAAGAGAAGAGAATCTCTGTTGTAGGGTTTATTTTACCTTCTCTACGATAGCTTTGAAAGCTGCAGGGTTGTTCATAGCGAGGTCTGCTAGAACCTTGCGATTGATCTCGATACCCTTGCTGTGAAGAGCTCCCATGAGACGAGAGTAAGACATCCCTTCCATACGAGCTGCAGCGTTGATACGTTGGATCCAAAGTGCGCGGAAGTTGCGTTTTTTATTCTTACGATCGCGGTAAGCATAGGTAAGACCCTTTTCCCAAGTATTCTTGGCAACGGTCCATACATTGCGGCGAGCACCGTAGTAACCGCGAGTTAGTTTAAGTATTCTCTTGCGCTTTGCGCGAGATGCTACATGATTTACTGATCTTGGCATAATAATTCGTTTTTGATGGGCAGCGGCTCTCGGTAGTCAATGCTACTCGTGAACTCTTTATCGGGCTTGCCCCTCGGTGAAACTTTGTTTTCTCTGAAAAACTTCTGATCGAATGTGGTTAATTGATACAGGAGAAGTTGCTATTAACGCATAACGAGCATCTCTCTTACGCTAGCAACATTGGCCTTTTCTACCAAGCCAGTGTACGTAAGATTACGTTTACGCTTCTTGCTCTTCTTCGTGAGAATGTGGCTCTTAAAAGCATGTTTTCTCTTGATCTTCCCAGATCCGGTGATCGCGAAGCGTTTCTTTGCCCCCGATACAGTCTTTTGTTTAGGCATTTTCTTTTCTAATTTATTCGTGAAACTTTCAGTACTACTTCCTGCAACCATGGGGCACGCCTATGCCCTTCTGTTTACAGTCTTCTCCCTCTCTCTTAAAAGGGGCCGAGGTGAAATAGCACTCTCTTTGTTACTTACTTTCTGTTTCTGCAGCTTGGGCCTCTACTTGAGGTTTGGGCTGTTGCTTCTTGGGTGCCGTTCCCTTTTTGGGAGCGAGCATCATAAACATTCGTTTCCCTTCGAGCGAAGGCATGCTCTCCACCGTGGCTATATCTTCCAAGTCGGTAGCAAAGCGGAGTAGAAGCACTTCCCCTTGGTCTTTGAAGAGGATAGAGACCACGGAAGAATACATACGCCTTTACCTTAGAACCTTCCCCGATAAAGCTACGAGCATGCTTGAGCTTAAAGTTGTAGTCGTGGTCGTCTGTTTGGGGACCGAAGCGGATCTCCTTGATTACGACCTTCACGGAATTGCTCTTTTGCTCCTTGAGCTTTTTCTTCTTTTGATAGATAAACTTCTGGTAGTCAATCACCCGGCAAACGGGAGGATTGGCCTCTGCAGCAATTTCTACGAGGTCGAGACCAGCACGATCTGCTATGCGTAGAGCCTCTTGTATGGGATAGATACCTTGGTTCACATTATCGCCCGTGAGACGAACCTCGCGTGCTGTAATGGCTTCGTTAATACGATGCTGATCTCTATTGTTGTTATTGCCGCTATGCTTCTTGTTGTCGTTCACTATCCTTTTTCTTAAGGGGTTGAGGGTTCTGAATATTCTTGTTTCTTTTCTTCTAATCTGTTCACTTCTTTTTTTATATTTTCTAAGTCCTTTTGAACTTTACTTTTTTCTTTAATTTCTTTTTCTAATTCAACTTTTTTTTCATTTAACCCTCTTATACTATTTTCTAGCTTTTCATTTTCTTCTATATAGGCTATATTTATAGTTTTTATTTTATTTGAT
>ERZ772974.1322-NODE-1322-length-16321-cov-11.722058_pt1 | contig 16321 bp, 10 predicted proteins | sample MGYA00580671_ERZ772974 | MGnify/ENA primary metagenome ERZ772974 (study PRJEB29015, sample SAMEA2738065) | human oral metagenome | biome: human oral; feature: human-associated habitat; material: saliva | place: China | collected 2218 ... | reverse complement strand
CAAATTCAAATTTATCAAAGAGATCAATCGTGTGTTTATGATTCGCAAGTAGACGGAACCTCAGCAGCAGAAGTTCTACAAGAATGCCTCTTCGGAAAATGGAGTAAAGTGGAGGAAGAGATGTTGAAGATGGGACAGGAACGGTTGAGAGAGCTGGGGGAAATTGATAAGTGACGAATTAAAAGGTATATAAAAACAGGCCTAAGCCTGCTCTGTTTTTTGACCTGTTTTCTACCAAAGTTCATTTTATAAAAAAGTAGAGAAAAAACAAAGGGGAATTAAAAAATTAATTAAATTGATGTGTTTAGTAAACAAGTAAATAGCACCTGTTATAGGTGCATTTTATTTTACTGTTTCTACGCTACAAATTTCTTGAAAACCTCCATGCTCCAGGAAAAATAAGAAAGCATCCGTAGACACTCTTGTTTGTATTTTATACTATCAATATATCACATAAAAACGGGACTTTCTGCCAAAATTATGCAGTCAATAGCATCCAGCTGTCTCTTAAGGTAGTACCGTGTAAATCAATATCTAACAATTCTTCAAAACTAGAAAACTTTTGTTCATTGACACCAAAAGGTTCAGAGATTACATTATCATCTCCGAAATACCCAATGTAGTACTCAATTCCGTTTAGTTTCAGATTAAACTCTTCACCGTTTTCTACGCTTTCTCTGAAGTCTTCTAAAGTTTTAAAAAAATTATTTGCCATAATTGTGCCTAATTCCTTTCAAATCTTCGTTCGCGATACGTTGAGCTAAAGTTAGTTCTTGATCGCCCAATTTCTCAGCGACGTATAGCTTCTCCCTGTTCGCTCTTATAGACCGTTCTAGCGCCCTCTGCGTTCCTCCTGCCCTTGATTCAAGCGCTTTGTTTTATAGTTACTGTTCTCCTTAATTATACCATAACTGGCATTTACTTTACTCCACAATATTCTTGTACTTAAATGTTTTTTAGGTTATAATTAATTTAATAAATAGAGGCTTTCCATCTCCCCTTGAAACAGATTACTCTGCGGTAGGAGGTGGGACACCTCTATTTGTTTTTTAAGTAAAAATAAGTTATAATTGAATTAATAAAGGAACTGGTTTGGCACCCAATGACCTATTTTAGGTCGGCGCCTAAGTCAGTTCCTTTTACTGTTTCGACTACCCAAAAGGGTATACCCTTAATTCTTGCGTCGATTAATTATTTAGACTATAATTAAGTTAAGGTAAAGGTGGTCTAACGCCCATGAAGCAGCTTGCTGTGGAGGCGGTGGGTCACCTTTATTTGATTTTAAAATCAAGAAGATGTATAATTAAGTCACGAAAGAAGTGTGGTTTTCCCGCCCAAAAAGCTTTATAGCTGTGGGAGAGTCATACTTCTTTTTTGCCTCACAAAAGCCCCTAGGTTTGTTTCTAAGGGCTTTTAGTTTTTCCATTGCCTTTGTAAAACCTTAGTATTTTTAAATACAAAACCTTATACTGATTGTATGCTTTTTACATAACTATAAACCAATCTGCATTTACATCTGCTAAGTGTACTATAGCCGTTTGACTAATTAGGTATACAATTGTTCTTGATTTTCGTATCTCATCTACAATTTTATCAACTACAAGATATTAGATGAAAACTTATTACAGAAAAAATCGCTCACTAAGACGAAAACAATAGAATGAAATAATCACACTGGGACGAGTATTTCAGTGTGTTTTTGTGGTAAAATATAATAATTAATAAATGAAAAGTAAGCATTATGTAGAAATTCTAATAAATAACACGAAAGGTTGCTTTATGGCAATAGATATTAGTGAAGAACAGTTGGCTCTGGAGTCGGCTGATTTATTAAAAATTCTTTTAAAAGATCGAACGACAAAGAAAAACATTGTTTGGGCGACGCATTCTTATGAATTGTTGGGAAAGGGATTTGCTCCAAGTGACCGCATCACTCCAAGTAGGGTGACAGGAACCTATGCAAATTTAATTCAACCTCGATCAGAAAAGTCTAAGTATGAGCAAAAAGATCGAACCAAGATTAGAGCCGAAGTTTTTACGCCAACTTGGTTGGTTGAAAAGCAAAATGGCTACGTGGAAACTGAGCTTGAAGCTCTGGATCTTGAAGATTATATCCAAGTGCGCTGGCTAGAGATTACCTGTGGCGAAGCACCTTATATGGTAACGCGTTATGATACCGTGACTGGTGAGGAAATTCCATTATCTGAGCGAGTTGGTTTTGTTGATAGAAAATTGCAGCGCATTAGTCGTGAGGTCTCAAATGAAGCTACCTTCTATGAACTTGTAAAAGAAGCCTATCGTGCTTCTTATGGCTATGAGTATCAAGGAGATTCCCTGCTTTTGGCGCGTGAAAATCTTTTAGCGACCTTTGAGGACTACTATCTTGCTAAGACTGGGAATCAACCAAGATTAGAGCAGAAGAAAGAAATTGCGACCATTATATCCTATAATGTCTTTCAGATGGATGGACTGAAAAAAAACAGTCCTTACTCAGCTAAACAAGGGCAATTTCAACAGTTAAGTCTGTTTTCAGATGAGCTAGAAGTAGAACAAGTAGAAGATTCTAAAACCCAAATTAAAGACTGGAAAAAGAATAGAATGATAGGTTTTGAGCGCCTATCTAGTGAGGAAAGTGAAATGAAATTTGATGTCGTGATAGGCAATCCTCCGTATCAGGAGGAATTACAAGGAACAAGTGATAAACCAATTTATCATCATTTCATGGATGAATCTTATAAAATTAGTAGAAGGTCAGTTTTAATAACCCCTGCCAGATTTTTATTTAGAGCTGGAAAAACACCAAAATCCTGGAATGAAAAAATGCTATCGAACGAACATTTCAAAGTCATGTATTATGTCCAAGATTCATCGAAAGTTTTTCCTGGAACAGATATTAAAGGCGGGGTAACGATTAGTTATTTTGATAATGATAGAGTTTTTGGATCGATTGAAACATATACGGCTTTTGATGAATTGAATTCAATTTATAAAAAGGTCTATCATAGAAATGACTTTAAATCTTTAAGTGATTTTGTTTTTGCTCCAGAAAGCTATAAATTAACAGAAACTCTACACAGTGATTTTCCTCATTTTGTGGATAGATTAAGTAAGGGCCACAAATTTGATGTGACAACAAATATTTTTGAAAAGTTACCTGAAATTTTTACGGATTATAAACCAGGATGTGAATCAATTCAGTTGATTGGTAGATTAAATAACGAGCGTGTAATAAAATTTGTTCCAAAGAAATATGTAAAAGGACCTACAAACTTGGATAAATTTAAAATAATACTGCCAAAAGCTAATGGAAGTGGGGCGATTGGTGAAGTATTATCAACCCCCCTAGTAGGTACTCCCCTAGTAGGTCATACACAGACCTTTATTTCTATTGGTGAACTAGAAACATTAGATGAAGCAGATTCATTATTTAAGTATATAAAATCTAAATTTGCTAGGACTTTATTAGGTGTTCTAAAAGTAACACAAGATAATAAAAAAGGAACATGGAAATATGTTCCTCTCCAAGACTTTACTCAGGATTCGGACATTGATTGGACACAATCAGTGGCTGATATTGACCGTCAGCTCTATCAAAAATATGACCTTTCTCCAGAGGAAATTGCCTTTATTGAGACACATGTAAGGGAGATGGATTAGAGAAGTATTTTTATTTGACAAATAGCGCTCAGTGATCTATAATAGACACATAGGATTAGGTCAGGAAGCATACGATGCCCTGACCCTTTTTATTTTATAGGAGATAAGTTTGAAGGAACATAAAACATTTAATCAACAGTTAACAATCTTAAGAAATAGGGGTGTTGTAGTACCAACGAATGGGAAGCCAAAGAGATTTTTAGAACAAGAAAACTATTACAATGTTATAAACGGTTATAAAGATTTATTTTTAGTAAAGGACAGCAATAATCGACCTGTTGAACCTGAAATTTATCAAAAAGGAACTCACTTTAACGAACTAAAGGCCTTGTTTTTATTTGATAGAGAATTAAGGATATTATTATTGAAATATTTATTGATATTCGAAAATTCAATAAAGACAACAGTTGCATATGAATTCTCTAAAAAACACCCTCGTAAGAATGCTTATTTAGATATTGCAAATTTTGTAGACAATGATCCTAAAAAAGTTCTTCAACAAATCTCTATCTTAACCAAGACGATTCATGATAAGGTAGATAGAACTGGCGCTATTAAACATTACATTGAAGAACATGGGGAAGTACCACTTTGGGTTTTAGTTAATTTTCTTACAATGGGAAACATTGCTAATTTTTACAATATTTTAACGGATAGTACAAAGAATATTATTGCAAAATTTTATACAGATAAATATAGAACACAAAATAAAGACAATACATTTAGACTATCTAGTGCAGATTTAAGTGCATGTTTGAAAGTGGCTAACCTAGTTAGAAATATCTGTGCACATGATGAACGACTGTATAATGTTAATTTAAGAAATGTCAGAATATCTCAAATAGCAAATCATTTTGGGATAAGGAGATATGATAATAAACGTTTTATAGTGGTTATTCTATTTTTAAAAATTGTACTTGATAAGAAAGATTTTCAAAGATTATATAAAGCTTTAATGAATCTATTCAATCAGTATGCTGATGAATTTAAAACTGTAGTGTTTGATGACATTTTAAACACGATGGGAATCGATTTAACAGAGTTAGAAAAATTATCTTAGTTTTTTAAAAAAAGGAATACTTATGCCAGTAGAAATTAAAACAACTAAAGAAATTCATCCTAAAATCTATGCCTACACTACACCGACGGTAACCAGCAATGAGGGCTGGATTAAGATTGGTTATACGGAGCGTGATGTCAGACAACGGATTAAAGAACAAACGCATACAGCTCATATAGATACAGATGTTTTATGGACTGGAGATGCAGCTTATACGGAAGAACCTGATAAGGGAAAGACTTTTAAGGACCATGATTTCCACCATTTCCTTTCTTTCCATGATGTGGAACGTCGTCCTAAGACGGAATGGTTTTACTTTAATGGGACTCCGGAGAAATCTAAAAATCTTTTTGATAAGTTTGTTCAGCATGATTTGTCAGGTTATCAGCCTGGCCAAGGACAGGACTATACCCTGCGACAGGAGCAAGAAGAAGCAGTGGTTAAGACCTTAGCTTATTTCAAGAATCATCCAGGAGGCAAGTTCCTCTGGAATGCCAAGCCACGTTTTGGTAAAACCTTATCTACCTATGACCTAACTCGTCGGATGGATGCTGTCAATGTCCTGATTGTAACAAACAGACCTGCCATTGCCAACTCATGGTACGATGATTTTGAAAAATTCATAGCAGGTCAAACGACTTACAAGTTTGTTTCTGAATCTGATAGCCTTAAAACTCGTCCAACCTTGTCACGAAAAGAATTTGTTGGTATTTTAGATGACGATGTGAGACAACTTGCTTTTATCAGTCTCCAAGACTTGAAAGGCTCTGCTTATCTTGGTGGAGAGCACAATAAACTTAAATGGGTAACTGATCTACATTGGGATTTGCTAGTTATCGATGAAGCTCACGAAGGAGTAGATACCTTCAAGACAGATCAGGCCTTTAATAAAATCCGTCGAAACTTTACCTTGCATCTATCAGGAACTCCATTTAAGGCATTAGCTAAGGGAGAATTTACCGAGGAGCAAATCTACAACTGGTCTTATGCGGATGAGCAGGCAGCTAAAACTACTTGGTCGCCTGAGCAAGAAGAGGAGAATCCGTATGAGAGCTTGCCTCAGTTAAATCTTTTTACCTATCAAATGTCTCAGATGATTGGAGAAGAGTTAGAAAAAGGTGCTCAACTAGATGGAGAGAATATCGACTATGCTTTTGACTTGAGTGAATTTTTCGCTACAGATGATAAAGGGAAATTTATCCATGAGCAAGATGTCAGAAATTGGTTAGATACTCTATCAAGTAATGAAAAGTATCCATTTTCAACCAAAGAACTTCGTAATGAACTCAAGCATACTTTTTGGCTCTTAGAACGTGTAGCCTCAGCTAAAGCATTAAAAGCACTGCTAGAAGAACATCCCATCTATGAAAACTATGAGGTTGTGTTAGCTGCTGGTGACGGGCGTATGTCCGAGGATGACGATAAGGTCAATCTGAAATCCTTAGACTTGGTAAGAAAAGCGATAGCAGAGAATGACAAAACCATTACCCTCTCCGTTGGTCAGTTGACGACAGGAGTGACGATTCCTGAATGGACAGGGGTATTGATGTTGTCAAACTTGAAATCACCTGCGCTTTATATGCAAGCTGCCTTCCGCGCTCAAAATCCATACTCATGGAGCGATAGCAAAGGAAATCATTTACGCAAAGAAAAAGCCTATGTATTTGACTTTGCGCCAGAAAGAACCCTGATTCTCTTTGATGAGTTTGCGAATAACTTATCACTTGCAACTGCAGGAGGTGGAGGAACTTCAGCAACTCGCGAAGAAAACATTAGAGAATTACTAAATTTCTTCCCTGTCATAGCTGAGGATCGTGCTGGTAAGATGGTTGAGATTGATGCCAAGGCGGTCCTCACCATACCTCGTCAGATAAAAGCTAGAGAAGTCCTCAAACGAGGCTTTATGTCCAATCTCCTTTTTGATAATATCAGTGGTATTTTCCAAGCTAGTCAAACCGTTCTAGATATTTTAAATGAGCTTCCAGTTGAAAAAGAAGGCAAGTTACAAACACCTTCTGATTTACTAGATTTTTCAGATGTTACAGTGGATGATGAGGGTAATGCAGTTGTTGACCATGAAATCGTGATCAATCAACAAACGCGACTTTTTGGTGAAAAAATTTATGGACTTAGTCAGTCCGTTACAGATTTGGTCACTACGGATGAGGACAAAACTCAAAAACAACTAATTAATGACTTGAGCCAGACAGTATCTACGGTAATTGTAGAAGAATTGAAAGCAGGATACGATCTAAAAACTCGGGAAACAGACCACATCAAGAAACAAATTGCAGTAACATTTGAGAATGAAGTTCGAAAAAATGAGATTGAACGTAAAATTACTGAAGCTCATATCAAGGAAGAGGTGCAGCAACAACTCAAGGAAGCAAATGATAAGGAGCAGAAAGATAAGATTCAAGAAGTTCTTGAAAAACGAATAGAAGAAAATAATCTCATTCATAAAGAAAAACTAGAACAAACGCTCAAAAAAGAAGTGGAAAAGATGCCTGAGAAGTTTATCGAACAGGTTGAGGTCAAACGTGTGGAACAGTTGAAACAATCAGCTCAGGATGAGATTCGTGATCACCTTCGAGGATTTGCACGAACAATCCCTAGTTTTATCATGGCCTATGGCAATCAATCTCTAACACTTGATAATTTTGACACCTTTGTTCCTGAGCATGTTTTTTATGAAGTAACGGGAATTACGATTGAACAATTTCGTTATTTGAGAGATGGTGGGCAGGATTTTGCAGGACATCTCTTTGATCGAGCAACATTTGATGAAGCCATTCAAGAATTTCTTCGTAAGAAAGAGGAGTTGGCGGATTATTTTAAAGATCAAAAAGAAGACATCTTTGACTATATTCCACCACAGAAAACCAACCAGATTTTCACTCCTAAACGTGTGGTGAAGAGAATGGAGGATGATCTTGAGAAAGAAAACCCAGGAATCTTTGATGATCCATCTAAGACATTTATTGATTTGTACATGAAGTCAGGTCTCTATATTGCAGAGCTTGTTAAGCGACTATATAACAGCAATGGCTTGAAAGATGCCTTTCCAAATCCTGAAGAACGCTTAAAACATATCCTAGAAAATCAAGTTTATGGATTTGCACCTTCAGAAATTATCTATAATATTTCCACTAATTTTATCTTTGGAAATCTCTCCCAAGATATCAGTAGAAAGAACTTTGTTTTAGAAGATACCATTCCTGCTGCTAAAGAAGGTAAGGTTCAGGAATTGGTAGATAAATATTTTGGGTAGGATGGTTGTTTATTGTAATTAAAGCATACAAAATTGTACAAAGAACTTTCGTATCTAAAATATGAAGTGAATATTGAGTTAAGAAAGTAAGTTATAGTTATTAAAAACTTAGTGAATAATATATAAATGGGTAACATTTAAGTTCTTCTTTTCAAACATTTTATATATTTACTTTGGTAAAAGTAATTGACGTGCATTACATTTCGACGTTTTTAAAATATGGACATAATATGTCCATTAAATGTGTTAAAATATAATTATTAAACAAAATAAAATTAAAAAAAATAGGAGAATTATATTATGGATAATAAAATAAAAGTTGAAGAAAAATTAACAAAAGAAGAAAGAAATATTTTAGAAAAAAATTTAAAGATATGTTTTGATGTTATAGTTAATAGTACTGGTGTAAAAAATTTCGATATAGAAAATAAAGAGAAATTTTTAGAAGAATTTAGTCCTTGGCATCAAGAAAAAGGTAAAGAACTAATTAAAAAATTTGTAGATAATGTCAATAATAATTCTACTGATGATTTTTCTTGGTTAGATATTTTAGATGATGATGTGAGATGGCAGGAATTTAATGATAATGCTTTAAAAAAACAAATAAAAGAAAATAAACAAAAGTTTACGAATATGCGTTACCAAATTCCAACTCATTTTCATGGAGATATTAACAATGCAGTGCTCTTCTACTGTATGGAAAATCCACGAGGTTATACTAAGGATTCGGATATGGATAAATGGGCAAAAAATCAGATGTTTGGTAAGCAAACTATAGATGATTATTATAAATACACTGCGGAACTAAGAGATGAAACTTGGAAGAATGAAACGATTAAAAAAATTATAAAAGAACGATATAATTTAAATAATTTTTCTACCGATTCAATTGAAAAAATTATTTATAGTAATGCTAAAGAGGTAACTCCTTTAAGACGTGAATTGGAGAATATGTTTAGAGAGAATAAGGAATTTTTTGAAAAAACGTACATACTTATGAAAAATAAAAAGAGCAAAAAGCCAGTTCTATCTGATAAGTATTACTATATATCACGTTTTTATGCTCAATTATTAGAGATAAATGGAAATAATCTGAGTAAGTATAATGAATCTGAATATAAAGAAGAGGCTAAAGCGGAGCAAACCAAAGCTTTTAAAATTTCTGAAAAGATATGCAATCTTGAGATATATCCGTTCTCTTCTTCTGAACCAAAATTAGATGGGAAAGGAATTGGAAACACGCTTCTTCTTAATTCAGATTTATCTCGTCTAGGTGTTTACATTGTATTGAGAAGAATTTATAGATATCTAGATAATGAAGCAGAAAAACCAGTGATTATTTTTCGTAAATACGATAGAGCTTGGGAAAAATTGTTTATAAAAATATTTGAGGAAGTAAAACAAAAAGATCAAAATTTTGATAACGAAATAGTTCTAAGCTTGTTAGAAAAAGGATTCTTTTATTGTCAAACAGGATCAATGGGAGGGGGTATAACGGCTGGTAATGTTATCTCAGTTCTTAATTTTAGAACAATTGATAGAAAAGATTCTAAATTGTTTAAAGATACCCAAAAGGAAGACTTTAATAGTATTAAATCGTTACTTACTAAAGTGGAAAGCCAATTAAATGGTGACTAATGATGAACTCTCAAGAGAGACTATTAACAATTTTTCTTCGGTTACAAGCCGGTAAAAAACTTTCAAAAGTAAAATTATCTAAAGAGTTTGGTGTTGATCCTAAATCAATTCAACGAGATATAAGTAGATTGAAAGGAATACTCGAAGAAAATCCTAACTTAGGTTTAGAAATAACATTCGATACTTCTGATAACACTTACTGTTTGAACGGTAAAACAACCTTTAATAAAAAAGATATTTTAGTAATCTCAAAAATTCTTTTGGAGAATCGTGCACTAAACAAATCAGAACTAAATTCATTGCTTGAAGGTCTTCTATCTTTACTCTCAATTGAAGAAAAAAAAGAGGTAAATGCCATTATTAGCAGTGAGCGTTTAAACTACAAGTCACTGACTAATGATAAGGACAGAATTGACACAATTTGGTTTTTATCGGAAGCTATTCGCAGAGAACAAATGCTCGAAATAAAATATAAAGCTCCGTTGAAAGATGTCAAAAGTCATACTATTTTTCCTGTTTCTCTCTATTATGATGCCCACTATTTTTATCTGGTTGCCTACCATTTGAAACACGAGAATTATACAACGTTTCGTGTTGATAGGATGGAGAGTCTGAGTGAATCTCATGTAAAGAAACCAGAGATTTCGTATGGGCGGAAGTATCGTGATGGGGATGTACGAAATCAAAAGGTGGATGCTTTCGAGGGAAGAAAGATTAAAGTAAAATTACGTTATACAGGGATTCCAGAGATTGCCTTTGATCAGTTTCCAAATCACGAAATTATTTCATGTGATAAGGGAGATATGATCGTTCAAATTGAAACTCAGGATACACCAGGACTTAAGAGATGGATTTTGGGGCAAAAAGATGAAATCACGGTATTATATCCTCAAAGTCTAGCTGATAGTATACAAAATTCCCTAGAAAAAATGTTAAATAATTATAAAAAATAGAAATGTGTGGACATATTTTGTCCACGCTTTTTTTTATAATTAAGTTACGAATTATAAAGGAGGTTAAGAGATGGGTAGCAAAAGAATTGAAGAGGATTTCGAAATTAAATGGTTAGAGACTTTTAAAGAAGTCTCAGATTATCACCGTAATTTTTACGGTGGACAGATGATCTCATTGTCTTTGTCAGATCTAAAAGAATTGGTAGAAGGTAAATTCCTTGCTTGGTCCTCTGGATTTGATGAATATTCAGAGGTATTGTATTTGAACGAAGATGCCAAAAAGGTGCTTAATAAAATTGTAAAAGGAGAAAGTTCATGCTAGAAAAAAATATTGTTAAATACAAAGTCAGTAGGCAATTAAAACTTGCGTTGGAACAATTAAATCATCGGATTATTAAAAAAGACTATAAGGTGATCGAAACACAGGATATTCTATTTTGTATATTAGACATTTGCGATACGGGGATGGGTTATGCTTTAGGATATTACTCTTTGACAAAAAGTAAGTTGTTAAAAGAGTATTCTAAAGGAAAATTTATTGGAAGTGAACAACGTTGTACTCTTGAAACCGACGAGTTAAAAGATTTTTCTAAAAGGAGAGTGATGCATGAATGGATTACTTCATCACCTGTAGAAATTATTCAAGAACCTTCTTCTGCGTATTATCTTTCTGAGTGTGATGAATTTCCGATTTCTGAATATTTGAAGTTGATTTTTGATTTTGCTGAAGAGATGCGCTTACAGAATTCTCCTGATGGTGTAATCGATTCTTATTGGCTTTTATCAGGAATTTCTCAAGAGCAGGAAACTAATGCGCATCAACTGATTTACAAACAATATTTGTCGACTGGTAGAAGTAGTTATTCTGAAGATGGCCTATTAGATGTCTTTACGAATTCGTGGTTTCGATTTCGAGATTTATCTGATGGGAAGGCTGAAAGAGAGAGAGCTAGTAAAGAAAGAAGAGCAGCGCATATCTCCTCAAAATTATCAAATCCAGACTATTCTATATTAAATGATATAGCAACAGATATAACTTTAAAAGCCCGAAATGGGGAGCTAATGGAGGTTGTTGGACGTGATGATGAAATTCGAAAGGTAGAGATTGCTCTCACACGTAGAGATAAAAATAATGTTGTTTTATTAGGTGATGGTGGTGTAGGAAAGTCTGCAATTGTTGATGGAATTGCGATGCGTATTGCTAGAGATGAAGTTTTGTCTCTAAAGGGTAAGAAAATACTTCAGTTTAGTTTAAATGACTTAAGTGCAACATTTGGAGTATTTTCAAGCGAGTGTATTAAAAGATTCATAGAAGAGATGAAACGGGAAAAAGACGTTATCTTATTTATTGATGAAGTTCATATGCTAGGAAGAGCAAAACACCTAACAGATTTGTTAAAACCTTTAATGGCACGTGGTGATTTCCGAATTATTGGAGCAACAACCCCTATGGAATGGAGTGCATATGTTTCAGGTGATACAGCTTTCGTACGACGGTTTGAAAAAGTAATTGTAGAGGAACCAAGTATCGAAGATACGATTAAAATTGTCAAGACGGTAGCACCAGCATATGAAAATTTTCATCATGCAAATTTTGAGAATGACACAATTGAGTTAGCAGTTAAATTAGCTAAAAAGTATCTCAAAAGTGAAAAACTTCCAGATTCTGCTTTTACAATCATCGATAACGCTGGGGCCCTGGTTCGTATTGAAGCGAATCAAGAAGTCACTCTAATTAGAGACTATCAAAATGAAGTCGACGAATTAAAGAAAGAGTTGGAAATTGCACAAGGAATTGAATACAACGAGGTGGCTGTTGAAGAAATACGAAGAAAACTTAATCTTAAACTAACTGAATTCCAGGGAGCACGTAATAATTTAACTTCTACTCACTATGATCTTAAAATTACAAAAGATGATATAAAAAAGGCTGTGGAACATAAAACTAATCTTAAGGTCAAAAATCAAGATATGAAGGTTGGAAAAGACGCAGATAACCAAGAGTTGCTCCGTCTTTCTAATTTAAAAAGTATTTTGGCTGAAAAAGTTATTGACCAATCAGATGCTACAAATTCTATAGCGGAAGCTGTTATTCGTTCTAAAACAGGGTTTAGAAATCCTAAAAGACCGATTGGAGTCTTTTTATTTCTAGGTACTAGCGGTGTTGGTAAGACAGAAACAGCAAAAGTCTTGTCTGAGGAATTAACGGGATCTGTAGAAGATCTTATTCGACTAGACATGTCAGAATATCAACAAGAACACGAAGTATCAAAATTAATAGGCGCTCCCCCAGGTTATGTAGGATTTGGTAAAGGTGGAATTTTAACAAATGCTGTTAAAAGTAATCCAAAATCAGTTGTGCTACTTGATGAAATTGAAAAAGCTCACCCTAAAGTCTATGATTTGATGTTACAAGTTTTTGATGACGGTATTCTAACGGACGGTATGGGACAAAAAGTTGATTTTACAAATACGATCATTATTTTAACCTCTAACTTAGGTTTAAATGCAATTAAAAAGGATAAACGAGTTGGATTCACAATGGTTGAAACGAATGAAATTTGTGAACAGATTATTCGGGAACAAACGATGGAAGCAGTCCATAATTTTTTCCGTCCAGAACTTTTAAATCGTATTGATGAAATTGTGACCTTTAAACCTTTTTCGGAATCAACAATTCTTCGAATTACAAGATTGTTACTTGAAAAAGAAGTAGAGATGATTAAGGAAAGTGGATATGAACTTGAGTGTACAGAAAAAGCAGTAGAATTGCTTGCTACAAAAACCTACGATCCTGAGAATGGTGCTAGGCCAATTCGGAGAGGTATTACTAAACTGGTTGAAACTCCTCTGTCAGAGTTAATTATCAATAATCGTCTTAATAAGGGAGATAAGGTGATTGTAGATTCTGATGGGGTTGAATTAGTTTTTGAAGTTTTAAGTCAATAATAAATGGAAGGAGAATGAGTATGGGACTTTCTTATGCACCACAGTATACATGGACGGAGCATTTTGTTCAAAGAGCTCAGGAACGATTCCAGGTGAGTACGGATTTACTTCCTAAATGGGTGGGGCGACAAATTGGCAGTTTAACAGTTTATGATTCGTCCGTTGAACAACAACCAGAAGCTAAAAAGTACATTTCAGATTATGGTGTCATCTTTGTATGTAATACAATTGAACAAAAATTTATTACTTGTTATGAAGCAAATGATATCCTTATGGAGGGAAATAAGGTTACCATTCATGAGTATAATGTTGACTCATTTAAGGAAGAAGTTGGAAATTTAGCAAGAAAGTATTACCTAAAGGATACAAAGGAAATGTTGCTAAGTGTAGAGAGTCATTTGTATAAATTCCAAGAAATCTCTCAAAAAGTAATGTCTGGAAGACTGACTAGGCAAAATTACAATCTTATTGGAAACTTGATTGATGAATTTCATGCAATAAAATCTGCAATAAGAGTCATTGAAACAAGGAGAAGTGATTTTAAAATGTAATAGTCTTTCTATTTGTAAACGAATACAAATAGATTTATTACTATGTTATAATTATCTCAAAAGCGATACTTAGTAAGTAAGGAGAAGAAAATGGTAATGAAGAATTTTAAGGACATGTATGAACAAGAATATCAAAAGTTGAATTCACAACAAAAAAGAGCAGTTGATACTGTAGGAGGGCCTGTGATGGTTATTGCTGGCCCTGGTACAGGTAAAACTCAGATTCTTTCTCGTCGAGTTGCCAATATTTTGACAAATTATCATACAAATCCAGAAGAGATTGTCTGTCTAACATATACAGAGGCAGGTGCATCTGAAATGTTGGATCGTTTGGAAGGATTGATTGGTGAAGAAGGACGCAACGTTAGAGTATCGACTATCCACTCTTTTTGTAGCGAATTGATACTAGAAAACTCTGATTTATTTGGTGAAGAGCCTAAAGTAATTACTACTGCAGCTAAGTATGAAATTCTCAAAGATATTATAGATGAGCATGTTACGGAAGAGAGTCCTTTATATAAAAATTCTGGGAATCGTTATTCTTCTAAAGAACAGCTATTAGAACTCTTTACAAGAATGAAACGTGAGAATCTAAATAAGGATGACTTCGAAAAAGAGATAGATGAATACTTTAAAATGATTGATTTATCTATACCTGGAGATGAGTTGTATAGTAAATTTAAGTATGCTAAAAATTCTAAGTCTAAAGACAAGAAAGTTGGAGATTATAAAGATAAACCATTAAAAGAATTACAAGAAAACATAGAAAAGTTACTTGCTGGAGTTGAAATTGTTGAAAAGTATAGCGATGATATTAGCGATCACAATTATTTTGACTTTGATGATATGATTCTATGGACCATTGAAAAGTTGGAGGAAGATGATGCTTTCCAAAGAAGTGTCTCTGAGGGTATAAAATATTTGTTTGTAGATGAATTTCAGGATACTTCAGTTATTCAGAACAAACTCGTAGATTTATTAGTAAAAGGGAAGAAGAATCCAAATATTTTTGTTGTAGGAGATGATGATCAAAGTATTTATCGTTTTCAGGGAGTGAGTGCAGATAATATTCAAATTTTTGATAAGAAGTATAAACCTACGAAAATAGTTCTTGAAGAAAATTATCGTTCATCACAAGCTATCATTGACGCCTCGAGAGAACTAATCAGTCATAATCCAAGAGAAGAGAAAGTTCTTGTTGCAGCTGGCGATAATAAAAATTATGATTATCAATTGCCAATCTTGAAATCATATTCAAATGCAAAAGATGAAATGTATGGTGTACTGAGTGAGATTGAAGAGTTGATTCAGTCGGGTGTATCTCCTAAGGAAATTGGAGTCATCTATGGAAGAAATTCCTATGGAGAAGAGTTTGCGAAGATTCTTCGTGATAATGGTATTTTCGTTCAAATGAAAAAAGAAGAGAAGAATTTATTTAAAGATTCCTTCTTCAAAAAAATACTAGCTATTTTAAAATATATTTGCCAACCATCAAGAAATGTTAGAGAACTTCGAAAAATTTTATATTTTGATTTCATATATACATCCCTCAATTCAGCTTGTAGATATAATCTTGTCCCCTTTATATTCTTGGCTTATATATAATCTCATTAATAAAACACAAGTTTAGGAGTCTTAATCCCATCAGTCTCAACCCAGTGATATTCTCCCTTCAATCTCTCAGGCAATTCAATCTCCTTTAATGAATAGCATTCTCTGATAGCGAATGAATCCAGATATTCTACATTTTCAGGTATTTTTATTTTAGTGAAAGCACAATCTCCAAACGAGTATGCATATATTGCTGTTAAACTATTAGGCAAATCAATATTTTCCATCTTTACACACCCGACAAATGTAAAATAATGAATTTCTCTTAATTTAATACCCTCTTCAAAATCCACTTTTCTTAAATTTGAGCATTGAAAAAATGCCTCTGCGCATATTGTCTCTACACTTTTAGGGATATAGACTTCTTCAATATCTTTTCTATTTCTAAAAGCCTGTGCCCCAATTAACCTGGTTCCTGCTTTAATACGGATTATTGAACTTTCATTATTTTCAGAAGTTAAAAGTATATTATCTACATACTTACATCCGTATTCATTCGGTTTTATATTATTTAAATACTTAGTATTTTCAAAACTATATCCGGAAATACTGTCTATTCCTGACGGTAAATTAATATCGTACAAGTCCTTGCAATTATTAAATGCTCCATTGCCAATTTCAATTATACTTT
>ERZ772974.1320-NODE-1320-length-16327-cov-10.303650_pt1 | contig 16327 bp, 9 predicted proteins | sample MGYA00580671_ERZ772974 | MGnify/ENA primary metagenome ERZ772974 (study PRJEB29015, sample SAMEA2738065) | human oral metagenome | biome: human oral; feature: human-associated habitat; material: saliva | place: China | collected 2218 ... | reverse complement strand
TCAAGGGACCGATCTTTACCTTTTATCAGAAATTGATTGCCCTGCGTAAGGAACTACCTATCATCGCAGAGGGGAGCTATCAGCCAGCCTATGAGGACAGTCCTCAGGTCTATGCCTTTGAGCGGGAGTGGCAAGGACAAAAGCTTTTAGTCCTTAATAATTTTTATGCTGATCCTATTACGCTGGACATCCTGCCAGATTATCAAAATGGCCAGGTGCTGATTTCAAATTACGAGGAGCCAGCAGTAGCCGCGACCATGACCTTGAAACCCTATGAAACGTTAGCTATTCTAGTGAAATAATGATTAAAACCAGCTTAAGCTTCTTTTAAGTATGGTGCAGTATACTAGAAGCATCAAATGAAGACCTCTTAACTTTATTTGATAGAAGGAGTCCTTTAGTTTAACAGATGAGCAGCTGTTATAGCTATAGCTCCGCACCTTTTTTTCATAACAATCTCCGAAAAGGTCGCCCTCAGGGCGGCTTTTTTTATGGAGAAAGCTGGAAACGGAGAAAAGCAATTTTAAGAAAAACTGAAAAACTCTATCTGTTGTAACACAATGAAAATGAAACTGAAAAACAGTTTATTTTCTAAAAAATAGGCAGAATCTATCTATTTTCACTCGAATCGTGGTATAATGTAGTTATAGTAAAACGTTTTCAGGTACAAGAGGATTATTATGGTTGAAGAAGCGATTGATTATGGAAAAGTAACGGGAATGGTGCACTCTACGGAGAGTTTTGGAGCTGTGGACGGCCCTGGTATCCGTTTCATCGTCTTTTTGCAGGGCTGTCATATGCGTTGTCAATATTGCCACAATCCAGATACTTGGGAGATGGAGACCAACAAATCTCAGCTGCGGACAGTGGACGATATCCTACAAGAAGCTCTTCGTTACAAAGGTTTCTGGGGCAATAAAGGCGGCATTACCGTCAGCGGGGGAGAAGCCCTTCTACAAATCGACTTTTTGATTGCCTTCTTTACCAAGGCCAAAGAGCTGGGGATTCATTGTACGCTGGATACTTGCGCCCTGCCTTTTAGAAATACGCCTCGTTATCTAGAAAAGTTTAATAAACTGATGGCGGTGACGGATTTGGTCTTGCTGGATATCAAGGAAATTAATGAAGCGCAGCATAGGATCGTGACTACCCAGACCAATAAAAACATCCTGGCCTGTGCAAAATATCTCTCAGATATTGGAAAGCCAGTGTGGATTCGTCACGTTCTGGTGCCAGGCTTAACGGACCGTGATGAGGACTTGATTGAGCTAGGTAAGTTTGTCAAAACACTCAAGAACGTTGATAAGTTTGAAATCCTTCCTTACCATACTATGGGAGAGTTCAAATGGCGGGAGCTGGGTATTCCTTATTCACTGGAAGGGGTGAAGCCACCGACTGCCGAGCGGGTTAAAAATGCTAAGGAACTGATGCAAACGGAATCCTATACCGAATACATGAATCGGGTGCATAATAACTAAGTGATGTAAGTAGGGTAAGTGGACTGGCGAAAAGCCAGTCCATTTTTCTCAATAAAATACCGGCTAATTCTTCGGGATAGCCTAATTTTATAAGATTTGATAGCATGAGAGCACACATTTAAGTACATTGCAGCTAGTGGCTGTCTGATTTTAAAAGGATGGATATATTAGAAGCGCTTATAGCAAGCTTTCTTCTTTTTGTGTGAGTAGCTTTCACCTCTATTTTAAGGCTAGAAAAGTTAGGTCTAGCTTTCAAGAAGGTGTTTGAATAAAGGCGGAATTTATGGTATAATAAACCCTAATAGCGATTTTTTTAGAGAATTGAATAAGCTTAGTGGGAGTAGTGTTTTGGAAAAGAAAAAAGCCATTGTGGTTTCGGGAGATTATGGGTATATCAGACAGATTGAAACAACAATAAAATCTCTTTGCTGTCATCATAAAAATCTAGATATTTATGTTTTTAATCAGGACATTCCTCAAGAATGGTTCTACTATACGCGTCGGAAGGTGGAAGCAGCTGGCAGTCAGTTGAACGATGTGAAATTATTCAATGACCAGATTGACGATCAGGTGAAATCGAAATGGGAAGCTGGGACTTACGCTCATATCAACTACATGGCCTATGGGCGCTATTTTATACCGAATTACGTTGCAGCAGATAAAGTTTTATATTTAGATTGTGATATTGTTGTGACACGAAATCTGGACCATCTTTTTGAGATAGATCTGGAGGATTATTATGTAGCAACGACTCGCGCGACATATGGAGTAGGCTTTGGCTTTAATTCTGGAATGATGCTCATCAATAATAAGCGTTGGCGTGAAGAAAACATGGCTCAGCAATTGGTCGAGTTGACAGATAGAGAATTAGCCAATTTTACTGAAGGTGATCAGTCTATCTTGAATTTGATGTTTGAGGGCAAAAAACTTGATTTGGAAGATACTTACAATTTTCAAATCGGTTTTGACATGGGAGCTGCGCTAGATAAGCATGACTGGATTTTCGAAATCCCACTCTCTCCACTACCTGCTGTTTTGCATTATATTTCTGGTCAAAAACCATGGAACACTGTTTCAAACATGCGTCTGCGTGAAGTATGGTGGTTTTACAATTCTCTTGATTGGTCTACAATTATTGAGACAGATGAATTTGATGTCGAGAAAGCTATTAAACAGAGGGATGAAGGCTTTGCTCTCCACTGTGTAACCTTGACAAACTCAGATAGACTAGAGGGAATTGAAGATTTGGCGAGTGCATTACCAAACTGTCTATTTCATATTGCTGCCTACACACAGATGTCTGATAAGTTACTCAAACTGATGGCTTATGAAAATGTTCGCTTGCACCCTGCAATTTTGCCATATCCTTTGAGAGATTTACTGGCGAGCAGCGACATTTATCTTGATATCAATCACGATCAGAAATTCGATACTGTAATTAGAGAGTTTCAAGAGTCTGGTAAGCCTGTTTATGCCTTTGATAATGTTCAAACAGAAGGGATTTCAGAGCAAGTATTCTCACATGAGAACTATCAGGAAATGGTGGAAAAAATTCGATCAGATTTTAATTAAATGACGATTGCCCCACATTTTGTAATCAAAATAGAGAAAGCAAGTTGATTCCTTATCTATAATTCTATGGAATGGGCTTGCTTTCTTAAGTCTTTGGCTTAAAAGACAAGTTTATGTATGAAAAGAGGACTCTGGGCAAGTCCAAAATACAAATAAAGGATAATAAATGGAGCACTTTGGTCTTAAGAAAAAGAAGCATCAGAATATTTTTAGAAAGAGAATCCTCTTTACACTGTTCATTATAGCTATTTATATATTAGGAAGACATATCTTGCTTCCGGGCTACAATGGCAGTATGGAAGCTTTTCGGATAAAGGAAGACAATCCCTTGGCCGCTTTGTATTTGCTGGCAGGAATTGATGTTTCTCAGATTTCAGTATTTTCTTTGGGCTTAGGACCTTGGATTACGACGATGATCGTATGGCAAGTCATGAACCTAAAGAAAAGCTGGAATATACAATCTTGGTCCCTTAAAAAAACGGATTTCTTTCAAAAAATCTTAACCTTGTTCTTTGCGATTGTGCAGGGACTGGCCATTATGTACACCGCTTATAGAGGAAATGGTCGCTTTCTACTTCTCGTGGATGATTGGCTCTATAATCTAGCAGTTTTACTCACAGTTGTGACAGGCAGTTTTATCATTATTTGGTTGTCAAGCCTTAATACTCGTAAAGGAGTGGGAGGATCAACCATTATTATCATTTCAGGGATTTTACTCCAGTTTGCTGACCAATTAATAGTCTTGCTTGGGAAATCCTTGTCTTCTGTCCGAGGAGGAATGATGTTAGTTGTGGCTCTATTGGCCTATCTTCTCTTGACCTTTGTTGCTGTCGTGTGTGAGAAAGCCGAGATACGTCTGCCTCTTAATCGGATCATGTTAAGCAGTCGCTACTATGATAAATCTTATTTGCCGATTAAGTTCATTCCTTCTGGTGGAATGCCCATTATGTATGCAACAAGTGTCTTGATGTTGTTCCAATTATTACTAGACTGGACGGGGAAAGGATTTTCACTAAAATTTGGGAATTTGTTTGACTTTACAAAGCCCTTGGGTCTCTTTGTTTATCTAGTTGCGATTTACTTGTTGGGTATTTTGTTTGCCTATATCAATTTAGAACCGGAAGAGACTGCAAAGCGCTTGCAGCGTCAGGGAGAATATTTTGACTATATTCAGCCTGGGAAAGAAACCTTAAAAGTGTTAAAACACTATATTTCTTTGCAATCAAATATAGGAGCTATCTATCTCATATTGTATGTCGGCCTGCCCTATTTTATTAATTTCTTCTTGCCTTTGCCAAGTTTCTTTTTGACCTTGCCAAGCACACTAGTCATTTTGATCAGCATGCTCTTGCCCTTGCGTGAAGAAATACGAATCTTAAGAATCGGGACTTATTATCATAAAGAACTAGAAGTAAAAGGAGAATAGAGGGATATGTTTTACTTTGTACCTTCTTGGTATAAACAAGATCGAAAATGGTATTCTACTGCCCTACCTTTCTATCTGCAGCCGAAAAATATGATGTTTGACGATGCCGTAAATTTATTGCGGATGTTTCAACAATCAGGAGAAGCCAACTCTGTCCTGATTTTGAATTATTCACCTCATATTCGGACTTTCTTTTATCAACAAAGACTTTCATCAGATGAAATGTGGAATCTATTTGATAGCATACAAGGTCTGACAGACGTGCCTGCACGAAAAATTCGTTTGGATGATCTGAAATGGCCGCAAGGAGCAGAAATCTTTTATACTCCTTTTATTGTAGATGTTTACGTCGATCACCTACCTCATGCTCAGATTAATTTTTCACAAATAGGTAATATTTTTGATATTACCTATTTTGAAAATAATCAGATAGATTATCAGCTTGTTTTTGATGACCGTGGCTTTGTCTCCAGTATTATCTATTTTGAGCACAATCAGCCTTATTATCAGGACTATCTGAATGCACAAGGGATATGGCAATTCAGAGAATTTTTGACAGCTGATAACCAGCAGGTCATTATCAATCCTGAGGCACAGGGCACATTTGCTAAGGATGTTTATCAGAATATTGAAGAGCTTGTTAAAGAAAAGCTAGAGCAGCATTTGGCTTCTGTTTTAACCAAGGATGATTCGATTATTGTTTCAGCAGATGTGCAGCATAATCATTTTTTCCAACAGATTAAGAAGGATCATCTTGTTGTTCTGTCCTTCTTTGGCAATCGTTATCCGATTACGAATACAGAACAATTATTCTCTGATTTAAAAGATACCCCATTTTTTGTGGTAGATAGCTTGGATAAAATCGAGAAGATTGTAGAACAAGTAGGGGAAGTAGAAGAAGAGCAACTTCCTGCTTATTATGAGATACCACCTTATGACACACAGTTGAATCTTGGGCATAGTCAGCGGAAAAAAGAGTTGATTATCTATGTCAATTTCGATACTTTACCAGAACATCATCTTCAATATGTCTTTACTTCCTTGTTTGATATGATGTTGCAACATGAGTGGATTGACTTATTGGTTGGGACGCAGAGTCAGGATTTTGGTCGAGAAGCTTCTATTCGACAGTTTCTTGAGGGATCTTTGTCATCAACAAAGTATGCAGAAAAATTGCTCCTTGTTGACAAAGATAAGGCCGCTAAGAGTGGTGATCCACGCTTAGAAGATGATGATAGCCCCAGAGAGCGAATTGATACTGTGGTGATTCATAGTGATACCGATTTGGCGAAGGCTCTGAAGTATGTTCGGGTCATCTTGGATTTGGGAAGCCCGGCAGATATACGAACTCAAATTGCGGGTATCAGTGGAGGGATTCCTCAAGTGAATTTGTATAATTCTTCCTATGTGAAGCATGGCGAAAATGGTTGGATCATGGATGATATTTCCAGCCTGAAAGACGCCCTCTTGTACTATCTGACTGATTTGGAGCATTGGAATCAGTCTTTGGTGCATTCGGTTAAGAGGATTGAGCTGTATACAAGGGGAGAAATTGTCGAAATGTGGAAAAATACGATAAAGGAATTAAAGCTAAATGAACAAAATTAGTGTCCTACAGATTGCCAATGAGAATTGGCAGCACCAATATAAGATTCCTAGTAATATCGCATGGACATTTGTTAAACCAAAAGATATCATGTCTCTCTTGCCCGAAGATATCGGTATTTTAAAAAAGGATGGGAAGAAACCGAAGGCTGCTAAGCCCTATGATGTTGTATTGGTCGATACTGTTGAGCATTTTGAGTACATTACAGTATTGGACAGCTTAATTCAGGTTTATCGCTTGTTTTATCATGAACGCTGTCAGATCACTACAAAGACCTTGGAGAGATTCCTTTTACGGAAAAGGGCAATTCAGTCTACTTTTGAAGATCCAGCTCAGATGCTGTATCTATTTTCAAGGGGCTTTTCTTCCAAGCAAAGTGGTACCAAGCTCAGTGTTAATCATCTAGCCGTCAATCCCTCCTTTTCAGGTCAGATTAACTATGAAGGAACTAACTATCTCCGTCTGTGTGGCCAATATGGTGAGGATTACCAAACTGTAGCAACCTATCAGTACAATATCTTTCTGAGCGCAGACGCCCCTTTGGATTTATGGCCAGAGTTCAGAAATTCTGAAGATTGCGCAATTCGTTATGTCATCAAGGGTTATCCAGTTGGCAATTCTCCCATGCAAGAATGGATTTATGATGAAGAATCTTTTGATAAGCCTCTCGTTTTGGATACCAGCGATTCTTATTACCTAAGCGTCAGTGTTCAAGTAAAAGGTCAAGGAATTGTGAAAATTGGACCATTCCACCATCGCCAGTCTCATTTGGGTTATGGAGACTTGTTGATCGGTGGAAATCGTGTCGTGGATAAAAATCGGGAGGAATTGATTTACTACTTCCATCCTGGTGATTTGAAGCCACCTCTCAATATTTATTTTTCTGGTTATCGTCCAGCTGAAGGGTTTGAGGGATACTGGATGATGAACAATTTGGGAGCGCCTTTCTTGTTGATTGGAGATCCACGTTCTGAGGGTGGTGCTTTCTATCTCGGCTCAGAAGAGCTAGAGCAAAAGCTTGTTCAGGTTATTCATCACTGTTTAGATGAATTAGGCTTTACAAGAGATCAGTTGACCTTATCCGGACTATCAATGGGGACCTTTGGAGCCCTGTATTATGCCTCCAAGTTAGAGCCTCATGCAGTGATTGTCGGTAAGCCCTTAGTAAATTTAGGCGATATTGCAGAGAATGAATCCACGATTCGTCCTGGAGGTTTTCCTACTTCTTTAGATTTGGTGCTTCGTACAACAGGAGAATTATCAGAGGAAGGAATAGCTCAACTTAATGAGCACTTCTGGACATCGTTCAAGGAAGCTAATTTTTCAAGGACGAAATTTATTGTGTCTTATATGTATCATGATGACTACGATGGTACGGCCTACCCTGATATGCTAGAAGAGCTAGGAAAGCGAGCTTATCGCGTTAATGTCATTAGTAAAGGATTAACTGGACGACACAATGATGATACGCAAGGAATTGTCGAATGGTTCTTTAATCAATATAAAACTTTATTAGTGAATAGTTTTGAAAGGAAGTTTGATTCGTGAGATACAAGGAAGAAATCTATTTTGCTTATTGGGATATGCAAAGTGTATCACAGTATCTATATGGATCGTCTGTGAAGCTGCTAGCAGATGGGCATGTCTTATATGAGAATCAATTCATGCCGTCTGGTACAGTCATTCATGAATGGCATTCGCAGGCAAACTATCAGGCTTTACGAAATACGAGCCAGCTTCCTGAATTGAAGCGAGGAGAAAAATATATCTTTGGCAGCCATCTGGAGACTCTTCCTGAAAATTCGACCTACTTGAAGATTGAATTTATGAATGCGCGTGATGAGGAGATTTTTAATCAAATCATTAAGCAGGGTGAGACCATGAGCGTTCGTGTTCCTAATAATACCCATCATTATAAAATTCAATTAGTGAGTTCAGGTTGCCATCGTTTCTTGTTTGAAAGCATCTATATTGCTGAAGAAGGTGTGGCAGATTATACTGTCGATCGCTATTGGATTTCGAAATTGTTGCATAAGGATGTCAATCAAGAGACGATTTACGTTTGCTTTACGGAGCCTGATTTTAATCGGACGGGTTACATTCCAGAAATTGTTCGGGAACATTTTCCAAATTTGTTGGTAGTCAATTCTTCCTATAAAGACGCTCTTTTGTATATGGAAAAAGAGTTCTTCGAAATTTTACTTGGAACAATTGAAAGGCTGTCTCGAGAATATTCTTTTGAGAAGGTCGCTTTTGCTGGCTATGGACCGATTTCAAATATCGCAGCCTTGCTTTACTCACAGCAATTTGAAAATGCCTATGCTTTAGTGACTGATGATTTCATGCCAGAATTGGATTATCAGCATGTTCTTGTTCGCTATCAAAATAGGGTAAATTATCCTTTATTTAGAGATTTGCTACTGGAACGCTTCAATTCAGCTAGAGTAAAAGAGTATGCCCATCTGAAAAATAGGCCACGGGTACTAACCAAAATTAATTATTTGTTGGATCAGTCCTTTTTGCTTCAAAAAATAGACTTGGAGAAAACGGAAGAGTGGATGAGAAAGAATGAAGCCTAAAAAATTACATTTAGCTAATTCCTTTAAACTAAGGCGATATAAAAAAATCTTAGAAAAGATTAATCAGCTTTCTGACAATTATGCAGCCATGTCAGATAAAGAATTGCAGGCTAAAACTCAATGGTTTAAGGGCCGTCTTGCTGAGGGAGAAAGGCTGCAGGAAATTTTACCAGAAGCCTATGCCACTATTCGTGAAGCGGCTAAGCGCGTCTTGGGGCTCTACCCTTACGATGTACAAATCCTAGGTGCCTTAGTCATGCAAGACAATCAGATTGCCGAGATGAGGACGGGAGAGGGCAAAACACTAACAGCAATTCTGCCCCTGTACTTAAATGCTTTGACTGGAAACAGTACCATCTTGGTTACGGCCAATGAGTATTTGGCGATACGCGATGCTAAACAAATGGCTCCTGTTTTTCATTACTTAGGAATGACAGTTGGGATTGGTGTTTCAGAAAATCCAGCTAAAAGATTGAAGGTTGCGCAAAAGCAGCGGATTTATCAAAGTGATATTGTGTATACAACACATAGTGCGCTGGGATTTGATTACCTTGAAGAAAATTTAGCGACCTCTCAAGCAAAGAAATTCTTGCCTAGGTTCTATTTCTGTTTAGTGGATGAGGTTGATGCAGCTCTCTTGGATAGTGCACAGATGCCTCTGATTATATCAGGCTCTCCTCGGGTTCAGTCTAATCTGTTCCTTTCCTGCGATGAATTTGTTAAGACCTTGAAGGAAGGGGAAGATTTTAAGCTAGATTCGACTCGGACTTCAGTCTGGTTGACGAGAAAAGGTGTCAAGGAAGCAGAAGTATACTTCCGTGTACAAAATGCTTACGATCCAAATAACTACCAACTGATCCGTCAAATCAATTTGGCCTTAAGGGCCAATCATTTATTTGAAAAAGATCGTCAGTATACTGTAGAAAATGGCGAAGTTAAGCTGATGGATGAGGCGACAGGGCGAGTTTTGGAAGGGAATAAACTCCAATCTGGTTTGCACCAAGCCTTGGAAGCGAGAGAACGTGTAAAGATTTCCTTAGAAACACGTTCCATGGCCTCTATTACCTATCAAAATCTGTTCAAGATGTTTCCTAAATTGGCGGGGATGACGGGTACAGGCAAGGTCTGTGAAGATGAATTTCGTGAAGTGTATGACTTGGGAGTGGTCGTTGTACCAACTAGAAAACCCAATCAACGGATTGATTATCCAGATGAGATCTATCTAACTATCCCTCAAAAACTTTATGCTTCTTTGGATTATATTAAAAAATTACACAAAAAGGGGCAGCCAGTTCTGATTGCGACAGGATCGGTAAGAATGTCAGAAATTTACTCTATGCTCCTGCTGCAGGAAGGAATTGCTCATAATGTGCTAAATGCCTACAATGCAGCAAAAGAGGCAGAGATGATTGCACAGGCTGGCCGGCGTTCTGCAGTAACCGTCGCAACCTCTATGGCTGGTCGGGGAACGGATATTATCTTAGAAGAAGGTGTTGCTAAATTAGGCGGACTGGCGGTTATTGGAACAGAGAGAATGTCCAGTGAACGAGTGGACTTGCAGCTTCGTGGTCGTGCAGGTCGTCAAGGCGCGCCTGGACTAAGTAAATTCTTTGTTTCACTCGAAGATGATATTATTACCAAGACTGGCAGTAAGTGGATTAATGATTTTTATCAGAAAGAAGTCGAAAAGCCAGAGGAAAAACAGAAGGTTCATCTAAAATCGGTTCGTATTAAATATGAGGTGACAGAAGCTCAGAGAAACAGCGATAATGCGGCAGCTGCTTCAAGACGATCAACGGAGCAGTATGACGAAAGTATCCGAATTCAACGGCAAATCATTTATAACAAGCGTAATGACATTATTGCTCGTCCTGACTTTAAACTAGAATATTTTTTATCTGTTTTATCAGATGCTATGGACGCCTATATGAAGAAGCATCCATTTAAAGAGCAGGCCGATTTGTATCGATTTGTTTTGGATAATATTAGCTACTATTGTCAAGGCATTCCAAGAGATTTAGATGTGACAAACATTCGTCAAGTTAAGAAGTTCCTATCTAAGCTTTTCATTGAAGAATATCAGCGAAAACGCGATAGAATTGAGGATTCAGAACTGTTTGGGCAGCTTCAGCGCATCGCAGTGTTAAGAGCAGTGGATGATTGCTGGGTGGAGCAAGTTGACTATCTCCAACAATTTCAAACTTTAGTGGTTAGTCAAGGTTATGCACAAAAGAATCCTGTATATGAGTTTCATAAAGAGGCTTTTGAGTCATATAAGAGAATGAATGCAGACATGAATCTTAAAATTATAAAAAATATGGCGCTTAGTTATGTCAATGTTCAGCCTACAGGGAAATTAGAGGTTTTCTTTGGCTAAAGTTTTGACAGATTGTGCTATACACTTTATAATAAGGATATAACTGCATTCGGGAGAAAATGTATATTTATGGGTAAGAATAATAAAGCAAAAGCAAAGGGGTTTAAACGCGTTATATCGAAGTTTAAACGATTGGTGACGGAGGATGATAATTATTATGATCCGGATGCAGCCATCTTAAAACCGATTAGCCGAAAACCCCAAGAGCAGAATCAGGTTGTGTTAGGTATTAATGAAGAATTAAAACCACAGATAGAGCCAATTTCTATTATGGAAGACTTTGAGGATTTTCAAGCCAACAATAGCTTGGTAGTAGATGATCTGATAAAAAATGTCAGTCAAAGTTTATCAATGAGCGTTTCGACCTCAATGAGTTTGTCTGCTGAACATTTCGATAGTGGCTCTGTTTCAACAAGCGAGAGTCCTTTTCAAGATTCGCTGTGGGAAAATGATTCATTAGAGACTTATTCTTTAGACTCTTCTCATATTATCGATCAGTCAGATTCAGAATCTGAGCTGGCCCTTGAGGATGAATCCTTATCCGCTTCTATCAGTGCAAGCGAGAGTCTTTCCGAGTCTGAATACTGGAGTATTTTCGACTTTGAGTCCCTCAGCATATCAGAATCAGATTCACTTTATGAGAGTGAATGGCTATCCGCTTCTATCAGTACAAGTGAGAGCCTTTCTGAGTCTGAATACTGGAGTATCTTCGAAACGGAGTCCCTCAGCATATCAGAGTCAGATTCACTCTATGAGAGTGAATGGCTATCTGCTTCTATCAGTGCAAGTGAGAGCCTTTCTGAGTCTGAGTACTGGAGTATTTTCGAAACGGAATCCCTCAGCATATCAGAGTCAGATTCACTCTATGAGAGTGAATGGTTATCCGCTTCTATCAGTGCAAGTGAGAGCCTTTCCGAGTCTGAATACTGGAGTATCTTTGAATCTGAATCTCTCAGCATTTCCGAGTCGGATTCACTTTATGAGAGTGAATGGCTATCCGCTTCTATCAGTGCAAGTGAGAGCCTTTCCGAGTCGGCTTCAATACTTCTTAGCGAATTCGTTTCAACTTCGGTAGCGGATAGTCAGTCAGCTTCTCTGTCAGAATCCATTAGTGCTAGTCTGAGCCTTTCAGAATCTGAGTCTCTTCGTGCCTTAGAAGAGACTTCTCTGAGTCTTTCAGCTTCAGTTTATGAGGAGGAAGCTGATTCACCTTCAGTAAACGAGAATAAGCCGGATACTTTCTTGATTTCTCTTAGCACTAGCCTGAGCCTCTCTACTTCTGAATGGTTGGCTCAGTCTGAGTTTACTTCACTTAGCCTTTCGGCATCTGAATCTTTGAGTATCAGTCAGTCTCTATCCTTGAGTGAAGCATTTTCTCAACTTCTTTTCGAGTCTGAATCAGCCAAGGAGAGTCAGCAGCTATCAGAATCACTTAGCCATATCCAGTCCCTTTCTCTTTCAGAATCTTTGAGTGAGTGGACAGCAGAATCTCTCAGTCTCAGCGAGTCAATCTTTTTGAGCGAGTCAATTTCCCTGAGTGAGTCCATTGCCGAGTATACTTGGTTAAGTTCTTCATTATCGGTTAGTGCCTCTCTTGCTCAATCCGAATTGGAAAGCCAATTGGCATCAATTTCCGAGTCTATTAGTGTCTCAGAATCTCTCAGTCAGAGTGTGAGCGTCTTCACTTCTTTCAGCTTGAGTGAGTCAATTTCCTTGAGTGAATCCGAAAGTCTCAGTGTGTCAAGCTCCTTCAGTTTGAGTGAGTCCGCTTCTTTGAGTGAATCTGAAAGCCTTAGTCAGAGTCTCAGCCTTTCAGAATCCTTGAGCCAGAGTGTCAGCACTTCACTCTCTTTGAGCCTCAGTGAGTCAATTTCAGTCAGTCAATCTGAACAAGAAAGCCAGAGCCTTAGTGTGTCTGAATCCTTGAGTCAGAGTGCAAGTATTTCGACTTCATTTAGTTTGAGCGAATCACTTTCCGAATATACTTGGCTCAGTTCGTCACTCTCAGCTAGTGCCTCTGTTGCCCAATCTGAATTGGAAAGCAAGTTAACATCGATTTCCGACTCTATTAGTCAGAGTGCTTCAATCTCTCTGAGTGTTTCAGAATCTCTCAGTCAGAGTGCAAGCCTTTCAACTGCCTTTAGTTTAAGTGAATCAGTTTCCTTAAGTGAGTCTGAAAGCCTTAGTCAGAGCCTCAGTGTTTCAGAATCCTTGAGTCAAAGCCTGAGTGTTTTAAGCTCCTTTAGTTTGAGTGAGTCCGAAAGCCTTAGCCAGAGCCTCAGTATCTCTGAGTCATTAAGTGAGAGTGCGAGTCTTTCAACTTCTTTAAGTTTGAGTCAATCAATTTCAGAGTACAATTGGATCAGTTCTTCACTCTCAGTTAGTGCTTCTGTTGCCCAATCTGCATATGAGAGCAAGTTAATTTCAGTTTCAGAGTCGGCTAGTCAGAGCACCTCAGCTTCTATCAGTCTTTCCGAATCTCTTAGTCATAGTGTTAGCATCTCAACTTCCTTTAGTTTGAGTGAGTCGATTTCCCTGAGTGAATCAGAGCACCTCAGTCAAAGTATTGTGAGAGTTTCCTTATCTGAGTTTTACAGTATTTCAGTCTCAGAGTTGCTTTCTTACAGACAGAGTGTTTCAGAGTCTAAGTCAGTATCACATAGTTTACAAGTCTCAGAATCTCTTTCACTTAGCTTGTCTCGAACAGAGTCAATGCTTCTTGTCTATCAACAAGAATCGCTTGAAAGTATGAACCTTGCATCTCAGGAACTTTCAGAGGCGGTTGCACTATCTCAAGAAAGCTTGTCTGTTCAAGTGTCTACAACTCCAAACTTGAGCGTGACAGATCAAGAGGCATATCAGATGGTAAGACCAGGTTTACAGCCAATTTCTCCTGACTTAAAAAATGTCGCTAGTACATTATCTGGATTGGCTTCTATCGCTCAAAATAAGAAAGACCAGCGATAATTTTAAAGATACTAGAGGATGCAATAGTATCCATATATATTCACAAAATCAAAAGGAGTCATTATGATTAGAAATACGATGCCCAACAGTAATAAAGGTTTGGGAACGACGGATGTATTACCACTTAGTGAACCACGTATAGGAGTACTGACAGGGGAAGTCAACTACAAAAAAGTACCAATAGGTGCCTATGATCTTTTGGGGCAATTTACTTTAGCGAGTCAACCGGATTATGTTAGTGATTTGAATATGATTCAATCGATGGGCTTCAATGTTTATAGAATTTCTATCTCTTGGGCGCGAATTTTCCCAACTGGTGAAGAAGCGCAGCCAAGTGAAGAAGGTTTGAAATATTATGAAGCTATCATTGATCAAGTGTTGCAAAAGGACATTGAACCGATTGTCACTTTAAGTCATTTCGATCTTCCCCTTCATCTGTATGAAAAATACGGCGCGTGGAAGAGCCGCAAGATGATTGAACTTTATGAGCATTATACAGAAGCTGTTTTCAGACATTTTAAAGACAAGGTAAGATATTGGATTACTTTTAATGAATTTAATATTTTACATCATTTACCATATCTTGGTGGCGGTCTGTCCTTTGAAGATGGAGAAAATCGGAACCAACGAATCTGGCAGGCGGCTCACTATCAATTGGTCGCTTCGGCACGTGCTGTTAAGCTTGGAAAATCAATCAATCCAGAATTTCAATTTGGCGGCATGTTGGTAGTTAGTCGTAACTATAGTCAGAATCTAGATAGTGCAATTGATGCGATGGAAGCAGAAGTTAAGAATCGTGAAAACTATGTCTTTACAGATGTACAAGTTCGTGGTTCTTATCCCAACCATTTCTTGCGCCGATTAGAGCGTGAGCAGATTGCTTTGGATATTGAAAATGATGACTTCTTTGACTTACGAGTCGGAAAGGTTGATTTTGTGAGCTTTAGTTACCATGCATCTAGTAATTCTCAAGAAGTCTTTATAAATAAATATGGCTATAATAATACCAATAAGAATCCAATTGATCCTGTAGGTCTTCGCCTAGCTATGAATAATCTTTATGACCGCTATCAAAAACCACTGTTTATTGTGGAAGATGATCTAGTATTAGATGAGTCAGACAGCCGCTCAATAGAAGAGCTAAAAACGAATATTCAAGAGATCGTTAAAACAGTAGAATATGATGGCGTTGAGCTTCTTGGCTATACACCTCTCAGTTGGGTAGATCTCAATTTCTAAAATAGATGCATTTACATCTAGTTACCTTTTATGAAAATACCTGAATGGATTATATGTCATCTATTCAGGTGTTTTTGCTTATAAAAGAATAAGGTTACAAAACTAAGAAAAGCATAGAGCTAGTGGGTAAATCGAATCTTATTTGCTCCTGTGGTGTTGGATTTTTTTGCTCGGAGACTTATAAAACAATGGTAATAAGCGTCATTTTATGCTACAATTGATAAGATAGTATATAATTAGAATAAATGAAGAATAGAGGGAGCAGAATGAGACTTAAAAAGACCCTATTTGGTAACTATCGTGCCAAGGAAGTTGAAGAATACATTGAATCGTTAGAAGAAGGATTTGATAGTGAAATTCGTAAAAAGAATGAGAAAATTGAATCTTTACGTAAAAAAATTGATGCTTTAAAGAACCAAGAAAGAGAAATCGGTGAAGCCGTCGTTTATGCTAAATCGCTGATTATTGAAGCACATGAAAAGGCAGAAAAAGAGGCTCAAGAGGTTCTAGAAAAAGCTCAGAAAGACTTCTTACAAGTAAGATCGTCTATCCTTGAAGAGATCGATGAATTGACGAAAAAACGTCTTGAAACGGAACAACTCTATAAGGCGCAAAAGGAAAAAATCAAGGAGCTTCTTAATCAAATTGGTCAGATTCTAGACGAAGAAACTTTAGAGGGTCAAATTGACATCGCAAGTCTAATCGAGGAAGCTTCGGAAGACGACGAATTTGCAAGCATATTTGATACTCCTTTAGAGGAAGATGAAGCTACGCGTTTGTTTGATACACCTTTGGAAGAAGACGAGGCTCCAAATGAGCAAGTTGAAGCTGAAAGTCTATTCGATGAAGCTTCTCTTGAAGCGCACGAAGAAGAAGTAAACGAATCAGATATTTTTGGTGAGGAAGAAGTCCCAGTAGAAATCTCTGCTCCACAAAAAGAAGTTGTGAATATTGAGCAAACATTTGCTAAGACAGGTACAGATAGCTCTGTTCCCGTTACTTACTTCACTTCTCCTGTCAAAAAGTCTAAAGACGAAGATAAAGAAAAAGGGAAAAAGAAGAAAGGAAAAATCATCAAACGCC
>ERZ772974.1309-NODE-1309-length-16413-cov-4.547194_pt1 | contig 16413 bp, 14 predicted proteins | sample MGYA00580671_ERZ772974 | MGnify/ENA primary metagenome ERZ772974 (study PRJEB29015, sample SAMEA2738065) | human oral metagenome | biome: human oral; feature: human-associated habitat; material: saliva | place: China | collected 2218 ... | reverse complement strand
AAGTGGGACCGGGGCAGTCCCTGTTCGGAGTACTCACGTATCAGGATCTCACGATGCCGGAGACGGAGATTAAGGAACTGCAGTTCAATCTGCGGGCGCAGGATGTCGACAATCTTGCGGGAGGACCGCTCCTCGATAAGACCTATACCGTCACGCCGTAAACAAGAAAACAGCAAAAGAGCAGCCGGAGGACGGCTGCTTTTTTGTTGGGAGAAATATCAAGTTATAAATATTAAGTATATAAATACTTGTGCGAAATGTTGAGAGAGTGGTATGCTTTTTGAGAATAGTTGCGTGCACAGCCGGAATCTGTGCCGCGGCAGCGGCACACGAAAGAGACAACAGGAGGAAGGCAGATGAAAAGACACCGGAGCGCGGCAATCCTGCTCGCACTGGCACTCTCCGTGAGCGCCTGCGGACAGAAGGCAGAGAAGCGGGCGGAGACAGCGGAAACCACAGCCTTAGAGCCCTTCACCGCGGCGGATCGGGAGATGTACTCGATTGCCGTGGATGGCATACAGGCCGAAGAAGACGGGGTGTATGCGGTTCTCGTGACCTTAAAGAATAAGACAGCGGATAAGACTCTCAAGTTTTCGCTCGAGCATGCAAGCGGCGACAAGCTGGTGCTGGACAGCTATCTCGGCGCAGAGCTTGCGCCCGGCAAGACCGTCAAAGAGAACATCGAGTTTCGCAAATCGCCGTATTACGCGTTCTCTGACTTCAGCGACATCCGGCTCGATTTTGAGGTGGAGGACGAGGCAGATCCGCTTGCACGCCGCAATCAGCGGGACGAAGTGCACATCTACCCCCACGGCGGGAACAGCGGCGCCCGCTTTGAGCGGCAGACGAAAAAGAAAGATAAGGTGATTGCGGAAGAGGATACCTTCAAGGTGGTCTTCCTTGGCGGCGAATTCAACGACAGAAAAAACTATCTGATGCACTTTTATCTCGAGAATAACGGCGGGAAAGAGATGCACTTCGCAATCGACTACCCGTCGCTGAACGGCAAAATGATTGCGAATGTCATGACCGTGTATCTGGAACCCGGCGAGCGGCGCTTCGATACGCTGCGCTTTAGCAAATCGAAGATTGAAGAGAATCAGATTACGGCGGTGCACGACGCAGAATTTTCGCTCAAAGTGACGGACGGAAAGAACATTTCGAGCGCGCTGCTCTTTGACGACACGATTCGTTTGAAGCCCTGAACAAGGTAGCGAACTCGACAGGAGGTACAGCATGGGAAAAAAGCGGTTGGCAGCGGCACTCGTTCTGGCGCTCGCGGTAACGCTCGGCGCCTGCGCGCAAAAGCAGAGCACGGCAAAAAAAAGCGGCGCGGACAGCGGAAAGCACGCGACAGCGCCGCAAATCGAGTCCTTTCTCGCAGTCGATCAGGAGTGGTATGCGATTACTGTGGAGGGCATTGAGAAGGGAAAGCGCGATCAGTATATTGTGGATCTCAGCCTTGAAAATAAGACAGACGATAAGGAGCTCTTATTCCGGATGACTGCAGTGAGCGGCGACGGCCTGCTCCTCGAAGCCTACTGCACCCCGAAGGTGAAGGCCGGAAAGACAGTCAAAGAGCAGGTGGTGTTCCGCGAGAACCCGAACTATGACATGTGGGATTTTCGGGACTTAAAGTTCACCTTCGATGTCGAGGACGCGGCGGATATCGGCGCGCGCCGCGATACACCGGATGTGTTTCACATCTATCCCTACGGCGAGGAGAGCGGCACGAGCTTTGTGCGTCGCGCCGGAGAAAACGAGCGGGTGCTCGAAGAAAATGAAAATTTCCGGGTGACCCTGCTGAAGACAGGATTTGAGGATGGCGCGTACTGCGCAAACCTCTACCTCGAAAACATCGGTGACAAGCCCTATTTCTTCGAGTTTGACAATGTCTCCGCCGATGACTGCATGATGCACGAGAGCTTTGACGAAAATCTGGATGTCGGGGAAAAGACCTTCCTGACTGTGAGCTGTGAGGAAGAGGAGCTCAAAAAGTATCAGCTTACGGAAGTGAAGAAGCTCGAATTCACGCTGCGGGCCGGGGAGGGTCGGTATTTCTTTGACGAACCGACCTTTGAAAAGACATTTACCGTGACGGCGGGGGAGGGATTATGAAGTATACCGGTCAAAACGAGGCCAGCATCAACGCCTGGAAGGAAAAGTACGATTTGCCCTGGATGAAGCCGCTCACAGAGGCAGACTTCCGCGCGGCGGCGCGCGGAGAAGCCCTGCTGACGCTCACGCCGAACCGGAAGGTGCCGTTTTCCTGGTATGAGGACTGCAAGGGGAAACAGGTGCTCGGCCTTGCGGCGGGCGGCGGCCAGCAGATGGCTGTCTTGTCAGCCCTCGGCGCAGCCTGCACGCTGTTGGATTTTTCGGAAGAGCAACTGACCGCAGACCGGCTTGTGAGCGAGCGGGAAGGATATGCGATTCAGCTCTGCAAGGGCGATATGACGGAGCGGCTTCCGTTTGCGGATGAGAGTTTTGACTATGTGGTGAACCCGGTTTCCAACCACTATGTCGAAGAGGTGTTGCCGATATTCGCCGAGATATACCGCGTGCTGAAACCGGGCGGTGTCTTTCTGGCGGGACTCGACACCGGAATTTACTGGGCCTTTTGGGGCGAGGAAGATACGACCGTCAAGTGGCGCCTTCCCTTTAATCCGTTAAAAGATGAGGTCCTCAGACAGGAACTGCTCGCAGAGGATATGGCGCTGGTCTTTTCGCATACGCTGGAAGAACAGATTGGCGGACAGTTGAAGGCAGGTTTTCTCTTAAAAGACATCTTGGAAGATACGAACGAAGCCGGGCCGTTTTTCGAGTACAACATTCCGACCTTCATTTTGACCAGGGCGGTCAAGGCCTAAGACAGAAAGAGCATCACCTCCCATCGCGACATAGGGCAGCGAGGGAGGTGATTTTGTTTGCTTGAGAAGGAAGAAGGGAGAAGGAAGAGGCAGCCTAAGGGCTGCCTCTCTCATATGCGTCGCTGATTCCTATCCGTTGAGGCAATGTAAAAAATATGTTAAACTTAAAATTTGTTTGCAGTCATTTTGATATCACAGATTGACTGATGCCCGCGGAGGTTTTATGGAAAAGACAATATGCGAATTGTTTGCAGGAGTAGGTGGATTTCGTCTGGGGATGGAACGTTTGCATTCCGACTGGCGAACAGTGTGGTTTTCTCAATGGGAGCCTGGAGCAAGAACGCAGTGGGCACATGACTGTTATGTGAAGCACTTTGGAGAATGTGCAGATTTGAACGGAGAGCTTCATACCGGCGATGATATTGCAATCGTTAACAAACAGATGATTCCCGAGCATACCTTGCTGGTAGGAGGTTTCCCTTGTCAAGACTATAGCGTAGCTCATACACTTGCATCTTCACAGGGAATTGAGGGAAAGAAGGGCGTCTTGTGGTGGCAAATCCGCAATGTCCTAATTGCAAAGAAAGCTCCTTTTTGTATCTTTGAAAATGTAGATCGTCTGCTGAAATCACCGGCAAAACAAAGAGGCAGAGATTTTGGCGTGATTCTCGCTTGTTTGGCAGAATTGGGATATTCGGCAGAGTGGCGTGTTATCAATGCGGCACAATATGGAGCGGCGCAAAGACGAAGAAGAACTTTTATTTTTGCATATAGAGATGACACCAAGTACGGAAGACGAATGTCAGAAAAAACAGCACAGCAGATTCTTTTGACGGATGGCTTAATGGCAAAGGCTTTTCCGATAAATAATTTGAGTGCAGAAAAAGAGACTGAGTTACCGAGAGACATTGTCAATGTATCGGATGAGTTTGCCTTTGATTTTCGACATGCAGGATATATGCGGAAAGGAAATATTTTTACCGCAGATGCAGAAGTTCAGGAAGAGACTCCTGTTTTTTTAGGAGACATCCTGCAAGCGAATGTAGACGAGAAGTTTTATATATCCGATGAGCGTATGGAAAAGTGGTCATACTTAAAGGGTGCAAAGAAGATAGCGAGAACAGCTGCGAACGGTCATGAATATATGTTTTCAGAAGGGCCGATTGCCTTTCCGGATGCTCCGGATAAGCCCGGAAGAACTATGTTGACAAGTGAATCAACGCTTAACCGCAGTACTCATGTTGTTGCAGATCCCGGTACCGGCAGGCTCAGAACTTTGACACCGGTTGAGGCCGAGCGGTTACAAGGTTTTGAAGATGACTGGACAGCAACGGGAATGCCGCAGCGTATGCGATTTTTCTGTATGGGAAATGCGCTGGTTGTTCCGATGATTTCCCGCATGGGAAAAGTGTTGGATGAAATTGTTGCGGAAGAATAATATACGCAAGAGGAACGTAGGTCATGGAAGGAACGCCGTATCAGACAAAAGAGGCTGTTTTAAAAAGAGCACAGGAATTGATTGGAATTCCATTGGGAGAAATTGATAAGACGAAGCGATTATCGCAGGGAAAAGGTGGCGTCGGAACGGCAATTGAGGAGAACTGGTTCGGTTATAAGCCAAACAGTGAGTCTGAGCCGGATTTTCCGGAGGCTGGGGTCGAGTTAAAGGCAACGCCCTATATTCGTGCGAAAAAGGCTTCGGCAGATGGGCGTGAGATTCGGGCAAAGGAAAGACTTGTATGTAATATAATTGATTACATGAAGGAGTATCAAGAAACGTTTTATACGAGTGCCTTTTGGCATAAGTGCCAGACAATGCTTCTTATGTCCTATGAATATCACAAAGATAAACCTAAAACAGAATTTACAGTTGACCGTGCCGTCTTGTTCAGTTTTCCGACAGAAGATTTAATGATTATAGAAGAAGACTGGAGAAAGATTATTGCGAAGATTCGGGCGGGCCAAGCGCATTTGATAACAGAGGGGGATACCTTGTATCTTGCCGCATGTACCAAGGGCGCTAATGCATCAAGTGTACGACCGCAACCTTTCAATTCAATTAAAGCCAAACAACGCGCGTATTCTTTAAAATCTTCCTATATGACCAGAATTCTGAATAGCTATATTTTTGGCAATCAGGAAGATGAGCATATCATAAAGGACTGGAAGGAGATACGGGAGTTTGGCTTTGAAGGAACAATCATTTCACGTTTACAGCCGTATTACGGTAAAACGCAAGAGGAATTAAAGCGCTTATTCCGAATAACTTCGACAGCTAAAAATCTCAATGAAGTTTTATTGGCCAAGATGCTTGGTGTGAAGGGAAAAATAGCATATACGGATGAGTTTTTGAATGCAAGTATTATTCCCAAGACAATACGGATGCAACAAGACGGACATATCCGAGAGAGCATGTCTTTTCCGACATTCAAATTTACTGAGATTATTAATGAAACCTGGGAAGATTCGGAATTGAGAAATTATCTGGAGCCTGCCAAGTTTATGTTTGTTATCTTTCAAGAGAATGCCTCCGGTGAGAATGTGTTCGAACGAGTTTTGTTCTGGAATATACCGGCAGAGGATTTAGAGCAAGTGAAGGATGTTTGGGAAAAAACGGTAGAAATTATTAAGCAAGGTGTCCGCTTAATATCGGATGGTAAAGTCATTCGAAATAATTTGCCGAAACAGAAAGACAATCCGATTTTGCATGTGCGTCCGCATGCCCGTAATGCGGCTGACACCTACCCCTTACCGGATGGAAGAGAAATGACCAAGCAATGTTTTTGGTTTAACCGAACATATGTTGAGAGTATTGTACAGAGCGGACTGAGTCGTACGGATGTTCGCTATGGCGCCACGGAGGAGAAGAGACGGATTGCCGAGGATAGAGAATAGCAGGAACGAAGCGGAAACTTGTTTGCCGCTTCGTTTCTTCTTTACTGTACAGGTAAATAAGGCGTGCGAGTTAGCTTCAACAGTGTTTAGTAAAATGATGAAGAAAATTATGTGGAGTAATTAGAACTTAAAGTTAATAATCTAGTTGAAAAACAGTAAGTAAAGTGCTATGATTTTCTCATACGGTCGGCACTTGTTTTGACAATACAAAAGGAGAGACAAACGGATGAGAAAGCGGATTGCACTGGCACTTGCACTGGGTTTGGCACTGACAGTTTCTCTTAGCGCCTGCGAGCAGAAAAAGAGCGCGAAGAAGGCGAATCGGGTCTCGACCGAGCAGGCGGACGAGGACGATGAGGATGAGCGCCGGGACATCGAAAAGAACGCGAGTCTGGATGTCGAGAGGGGAAATCGCAGCGAAAAAAGCGAGAGAAAACGCGACAAGGCTGCGGACAGGGAGACAGAGAGTAAGAGCAAGGTAAAGCCGAAGCAGGCGGGCGAGCAGACGACCGCGAAGGCAAAAAGCGAGGCGATAGAGCCCGTCCTCGCGGCAGACAATGAGATGTATTCGATTACGGTCAACGGCATCGATTTTGAGGCGGACCATCGCTGCGCAATCCGCGTGGCTTACGAGAATAAGACGACGGATAAGACGCTGAATTTTATGATCAGGTCGGTAAAAGGCGATGATTTAGATCTGAACGGCGTTATGTTTACGGATGTCACGCCGGGCAAGAAAGCCAATGAAGTGCTGTATCTCAGAGACACCCGCAACTATACGATGCAGGATTTCGGCGATCTGAAGCTGACCTTTGAGGTCGAGGATATAGCGGATCGCGTTGCAAGGAGAGACCAACCGGATGTGGTTCACATTTACCCCCACGGCGAAAACAGCGGGATTCGCTTTGAGAGAGCGCCCGGCGAAAATGACCGGGTGATTTTGGACAATGATACGCTGAAGGTGACGATGATCGGCGCCGGGTACAATGAGCTCGGCAATTATTCGATGGACTTTTACGTTGAAAACCCCGGCGACAGCGCGGTGCGCTTCCTGATGGAAAAGACCTCTGTCAACGGCTATATGACGGATGCCGGGTGCATAGAAGGAATCAACGCGCACGAGAGAATGTTTGCGAGTATTAAGTGGCGCAAGTCCGATCTCGAGAAGAATCAGATTTCCAAGGTCGAGACAGCGGAGTTTACGCTGAAGGTAGAACCGGCGGACTATTTCACAACCGAAGTCTTATTTGAACAGACCTTTACGGTCGGTGTAGAGTGACAAAGTTTTGAGTGCTGCGCCGACCGGAATGTCGGACAAAAAGCTCCCGTCCTATCAGGACGGGAGCTTTTTTATCCGGAAAGCGTATTTTCACAGCACGTCGCCGAGTTTTGCCTCTTTGATGCCGTGCTTTTCCGCGTAGCCGGTCAGAATCAGGGTCAGAGCGCCGTCGCCGGTCACATTGCAGGCGGTGCCGAAGGAATCCTGCAGTGCGAAGATGGTCAGCATGAGCGCCGTGCCGGTCTCGTCAAAGCCGAGCACGCCGGTAATCAGACCGAGGGACGCCATGACGGTGCCGCCGGGCACGCCGGGTGCGCCGATTGCGAAGACGCCGAGCAGCAGACAGAAGAGTATCATCTTGCCGACGGACGGGAATTCGCCGTAGAGCATCTTCGAGACTGCCATCACGAAGAAGGTCTCTGTCATCACGGAGCCGCAGAGATGGATGTTCGCAAAGAGCGGAATGCCGAAATTCACGAGGTCATCGCGGAGAGTGGGCTCCGACTTTCTCGCGCACTGCAGTGCGACGGAGAGTGTCGCGGCCGAAGACATGGTGCCGACTGCGGTCATATAGGCGGGGCCGTAGTGCTTCAGAATGTTCAGGCCGTTCCGACCGGAGTAGACGCTCGCGATGCCGTAGAGCAGGGTCAGCCAGAGATAGTGGCCAATCATCACGATTACAATGATAATCAGGAAAATCGGAAGCTGCTTTGTGATGCTGCCCTCATAGGCGAGGGTGCAGAAGGTCGTGCCGATTAAGAGCGGGAGCACCGGGATCAGGAACTTCGTGACAATCGAGAGCACAATCTTCTGGAATTCTTCGAGCAGGTTGGTCGTGTACTCCGCATGATTCCAGACCGCCGCGAGACCCACCGTGACCGAGAAGAAGAGAGCGGTCATGACGGTCATGACAGGCGGAATCTGCAGCTGGAAGATGACATCCGGGAGCTCGCGGAGTCCGTCCACGTTCGGGTTAATCGAGAGATGCGGCAAAATCGAAAAGCCCGCAATCGTCGAGCTGAAGGCCGCGCCGATCGAAGAGACATAGGCAATCAACAGCGCGACGCCGAGCATGCGGGACGCGTTATTTCCCATGCGCGTAATGGACGGCGCAATGAAACCGATGACAATCAGCGGGACACAGAAACTGATGAACTGGCCGGCAATGTATTTGACGGTGACAACAACATTGAGGATGCCGGTGAGCAGCGCGGAATCCTCCATTCCGTTCATGGCGAGTCCGGCGACAAGACCTATGACGAGTGCAAGAACCAGCCGGAACGGCAAACTGTGTAGAAAGCCCTTCTTTTCCATAAAAACTCCCTCCTTATGTTTGAAGCTCAGACGCAAGCATTGACATCAACTTTGTCAATCATGACATTCAGAATCTCGTGGTCGGTGGGTTTCATGCCGACTTTACCGATGTAGCCGATATTCCGTATGGTCTCTTCGACATCTTCCTCTACGATGCCCTCGCCGGGCTGGAACTGCTGGTCGCGCATACTCATCTGGTAGGCCAGAATCGCCGCGTGCACCGAAGAAGCAATCTTCGCCGCACAGCTCGGTTTTGCGCCGTCGCAGACAATGCCGCCGACATTGCCGAGGGTGTTGGTAATCGTACAGGCAATGCGTTTTTCATCACCTCCTGCCATGTAAGTAATTGCCGCGCCTGCGCCGCAGGCTGCACTGACGGCACCGCAGAAAGCGGAGAGCGGGCCGATAAAGTGTTTGATGTAGATAGACACCAGGTTGCTGACGAGCAACGCGCGGTACAATTTCTGGTTTGAAACTTGAAACTCCTCGGCGTAGACCAGAACCGGAAGGGTTACGGTGATGCCCTGGTTGCCGGAGCCGGAATTGATGACGACCGGCAGAGCACAGCCGCTCATGCGGGCATCGGAACCGGCGGCCGCCCGCGCAATCGCCCGGGTCTTCACATCGCTGCCCCAGCTTTCCAGCATGGTTTTGCCGATGCGGGCGCCCCAGCCGTTGTCGAGTCCCTCCTGGGAAATGGCCCGGTTATAGCAAATTTGTCGCTCGAGAAGTTCGCTCACTTCCGAGAGATCCACCCGGGCGGCGTAGTCGAGCAGTCCCCGCAGTGTCATTTTGCTGCGGTCGGCGCTTGAAAGTGCGGCATTTTCCGGGTAAGCGGCGGCATTTGCCTGCTCAAAGACCGTGACGCCGTCGCGCGCCATGCGGACAATGTTGGTGTGGTGCTCCGCAATCACGACTTCCGCCGTGTGCGCGCTGCCGCGGACTTTTGCGGCGATGTAGAGATTCGGGACATCTTCCGCAAAATTGACCTCACAAAAGCCGGCGTTTACGAGCTCCCGACAGCGCGCGCGTGCGCTGTCATCCGCGGCGGAAATGACTTCGAGCTTCTTGTCCGCCTGCCCGCCGGTGATGCCGAGGGTCGCGGCAACCTTGATGCCCTTTTGCCCGCCCGAGTTCGGCACGGTGACGCCCTTTACGTTTTTGATGATGTTGCCGGAGCAGTCCACTGTGATGTGGAGCGGCTCCTCTCCCAGCAGTTCCTTTGCCTTTGCCGCGGCATAGGCGATTGCAATCGGTTCGGTGCAGCCCATTGCGGGCACCAGCTCTTCCCGCAGGATTGCTGTGTAATTGCTGAACAATTCCGGATTTTCAACGAACATAACAGGCCTCCTCTCACAATGATAATACCACTGATATTATCAGAATCAAGTGATTTTGACGAAAAAACCTGCAAAATTTACAAGAAAAATATCGGAAACATAAAAAGCCCCTCTTTCCCGCAGGGACAGGAAAGAGGGGAGTCAACAGAACAGACAGTGCTTCGGCTCAGAGGCCCATATACCCGCCGAAGTCGCGGAGGTCGTCGCGGATGTCCCGGACGAGCGCCTCCGGATCCTTCCGGGCGAGGTCGGCGATGATTAATTCGTGGTGCTTTGTGTCATAGGAGAGGAGCCGGTCGGCGCGCCGGTTCCAGTAGAGCTGGGAGTAGGCGCGGAGCAGGCGTGACATGCAGCGCTTCACATTCATCGTGATAAAAGTATTGCCGCAAAACTCCATCAGTTTTTCGTGGAAGTCCATGTTGAAGCGCCAGTGCTGAATGGGGTCCACATCGTCCCGCTGACAGTTCCGGTTCAGCTGCTTCAGCAGTTCGATTTCGGCTTCGCCGAAGCGCTTATAGTTCTCGCGCAGCGCGCCGCTCTCCAGAAACTCCCGGTACTGAAGCATTTCGTAGATGTCGATGTGCGTCAGGCGTATGACTTCATAGCCGTAGCGCGGAATGCTCTGGACAACGCCGTCCGCGCAGAGCGCAATCAGGGCATCCCGGACGGGAGATTTGCTGACTTCGTATTTCTCAATGAGTTTCTTTTCGTTCAGAATATCGCCGGGCTGATACTTGCCGGAGATAATCTCCTGAAGAACCGCATTGTAGACCATTTCTTTGAGGTTTGTGTATTTCTCCATAGGTTACGCTTACCTCCCTGATGAACTTTATTATACCGAAAACAGCGGAGGGTATGAAAGGGGAAATCTTCTCCTGTTTCAATCTTTGCCCCTGCGCAGCGGTGGGCTGCGGACAGTCTCACCCGCACGGCAGGTCTCGGAACGCTGCCTGATGACAGGCTCCTCTTCGCGGAGGAGTATACAAGTATCCTCCGCATGCGATAATTGTTTGTCGGGAGCAAAGGACTTCTGATGTATGAGAAGCATGTCGCAGAACGCTGCCTGATGCGTGGTGTGTAAATGCGGTCGGTCGCCTGCGCTGAGGAGCTTGGAAATGCTGCCCTCCGCACGGCGTGCGGCTGCGGGTAGCCCACCGAACGGCTCGAGAACATTGCCTTCTGCGCGGCGCCCGAATGCGGGTATCCCCGCCTGCACCGCATGTCTCGGGAACATTCCGCGCGTATACGAAGAGCGAATGCAGGTAGACGCACTTGCACGGCATGACGCAGGGAAGCTGTCTGCTGCGCGGCGCCGGGTGTCGGATCAGGGGAGTTACGATAAACTGTTTTTGATCGGAGGCAGAGGTTTGCGGGCGTGTGAGAAGTGTGCTCCCGCGGAGCGGAAAGAGAGGTGCGAGCTTTTGTTTGTATTTAGACTTTTTTGTCGTATAATAAAAGTTAGCGTTTCCGCAAGAAATTGAGCAGGACAGAGAAATAGAAGGGGGAAAGAGAGATGGGTTTAAAGGATTTGTTAAAGAAGGCGCTGACGGGGGCGTCCGATGAGGACAACCGGAAGAACAAGGCAAAAATGCGGGAGATTTTCAACTCGCTGGTTGCGGACGGAGATGCCTACACGCTCATTTACTGCCACATGCAGGATTCGCACAACGCAGTCGTTGTGGAGGTCAATGTGCACAGCAATTACATTGTGGGCTACAAGCCGGGTGAAGTTGTGATTGTGCCGGTAAACGCGCAACTTACCGAGTGGGGCGAGGCTGAGGTCTTCAATAAGGAGAACGGCGGCAAAATCGCGTCCAGCTGGACAGGCTATTGCTCGGCGTCCAAGGAAGGTGTTCACTATCAGCTGGAGCCCGTCACTTACGATCCGGGCATCAAGGCTTCGGCGAAGTACTCCGTCGCAGTTACCCAGTCCACGGCGGAAGTCGCAGAATTCCGCAAGTTCTTCAAGGCCGGTCTCTGAGATTGCGGGCATGCATTGCGACCCGCGGCAGCTTCTTGAACCGAGAAAAGGCATTGTGGGACGGAACGGATTAAAATGACTGAAAAAAGCCCCGGGACTTTCGTCCCGGGGCTTTTTTGCGGCTTACGGTCAATCCGCCTGTGTGTGAGAAGCGACAACGGACAAACGATATGGGGCAAATTTGCCGTGTGGGCGGGAGCGGACGAAGAACAGATACTGTACTGTGCTTGCGGATTCACGGTGTTTTTCCGCAGGGGGCGAAGAGCGTGTAGCGGTTTCCGGAGACCGAGAGCAGGCCGTCCCTCTCCATCGCGGCAAGCTCGCGGCAGAGCGAACTCCGGTTCACATTCAGGTAGTGCGCGAGTTCCGACTTGTTGAGGGGGATATCTACGGTCTGCGCGACAGCGGCTGTCGGCGGCAGCCCGGGTGGTGCCTGAAATCCTTCCGGACGGAGTTCTAAGTAGGAGAGGATTTTCTCCCGAAGCGTATCTTTTGAGAGAATGTCGAGTGTCTGCATGAGCTGCCCGTTTTTCTTTGCGAGGAGCTCATACATATTCTCGTTCATGATGCGGTGAAAGCGACAGCGATGCTCACAGCTTCGCATGATTTTTCCGAGCGGCAAAAAGAGAGCGGTCGTGTTCCGCGCGGCGAGAAAGGAGACATGGGCCGGCGTCTTTTTCTTGCGGAGCGAAAAAGATTCGCCGAAGAGGTCGCCCGGCAGCATGTAATTTAAGAAAGACTGGTGGCCGTTCTCATCTTCCTTCAGCATGAAAATCATGCCGGAGAGCAGCATCCCGACATAGGGGACCGTGTCCTCATCGAGAATCAGGAAGCTGTTTCGCGGATAGGAGCGGATGTAGCCGTCCAGACAGGGGAGCAGTGCTTCGAGCTCACCGGCAGTGAGTCCCTCAAAGAGCGGAAAACGGGTTAAGGCCTCTAAGCTGAATTCAGCGGATTCCATGGTAATACCTCATACAAGACCAACAAAAAACTGTTGCATAGGAAACAGTCTGCTTTTTCCTTTAGTATAAACTGGATTGTGAGAAGATGGTAGAGGGCGGAGAAGATTGTTATAGAAATAACAATCTCACCGTCCCTCGGTTTGTGTTCCGGAGAAAGGAAGATGATGAAGAAGAAAAGAAACTGGCTGTATTTGGCACTCTGTCTATTGTTCGGCATTCTGTTCTGTGTCGCCTGCGGCGGGAAACAGCAGACAGAGACGACGACAGCCGCGAAAGCGGAGAGCGGTTCTCAGGCTGCGGAGAGCACTGCGGCGGCAGAGGAAGGGCTCTCGGCGGATTCGCGCGTGGTGGCACTGTCCCGCTCGGTCGGTGAGATGTGGCTCCTTGCCGGCGGAAATCTGGTCGGCGCGACCGACGATGCGACGGATCTCGAGGGACTTTCGAAAGAATGCGCTTCGGTCGGCAAACTTTCGGCGCCGAGCGCGGAAGTGATTCTCGCGCTGCACCCGGCACTCGTGCTGACGGCGCCGGACATTCCGGCGCAGCGCGAAGTGCAGAAGACGCTGGAGGCGGCCGGTGTCCGCTGTCAGGCGGTCGATATCAATAACTTTGCCGATTACGCGTCGGTGATGCAGAGCTTTACCGCTGAGACCGGTCGCGCGGATCTCTACGAGAAGAATGTCACCGCGGTGCAGCAGAAGATTGACAGCGTCAAGGCAGCGCTGCCCAGCGAAATCAAAGGAAAAACCTTCCTCGTCATCCGGGCTTCCGCGGCAAAGACCAAGGTGTTAAAGTCCGATCACTTTACGGTTGCGATGCTCGAGGATCTCGGCCTCACGAATGCGGCGCCCGAGAGTCTTTTGGATCAGCTCAGTATGGAGGGCGTCACGGAGGCAAACCCGGACTATTTATTCGTGATTTTTCAGGGAGAGCCGAAGGAGGCAGAGGCAGTCTACCAGGAGCTGATCGGCGGCCAGCCTGCCTACGACCAGCTGAAGGCTGTCAAGGACGGCCACACGGCGGTATTGCCGAAGGACCTGTTCCAGTATAAGCCGAATGCGCGCTGGGGCGAAGCCTATGCAAAGCTCGCGGAGCTTCTCGGGGGTGCGGCGGCAAAGCAGTGAGAAAAGGATCCTTTGTGTCCGCGCTCCTCTTCGGGATTGCGCTGACCCTGCTTTTCACCTGGTTTTCGGTGTTCTTCGGCCTGCACGGCGCGGCGGGGGATGTGCGGAGAATCCTCTGCTATGTGCGGGTGCCGCGCACCCTCGGGGCCTTGCTCTCCGGGGCAGCACTCGGGGCGTCGGGCTATCTCATGCAGGAAGCGCTGCACAACACGCTTGCCTCCCCGAGTGTCATGGGCGTCAACGCGGGCGCGGGACTGTTTGCGCTGCTCGCCGCCCTTTTGTTTCCGGTGGTGACGGCGGCCCGCTTTGTGCTGGCCTTTCTCGGTGCGCTGCTCTCGATTGCACTGGTATTGCTAATCGCAAAAAGGGCGGGCTACAGCCGGAGCGTAATTGTGCTCTCCGGTGTTGCGGTCTCGGCGCTCATGGGCGCGGCGGTGAACGGTCTCGTGACTTTCTTCCCGCATGCGGTCGCGGACAAGCAGGCTTTTACGCTCGGCGGCTTTGCGGGCTTACAGTATGACGGGCTCTTCTTTTCGGCAGTCTTTATTCTGCCGGGTCTACTCGCGGGAGCCCTGCTCGGCGGCGGCATAGACCTCTTTGCGCTCGGCGACGAGGTCGCCCAGGGACTCGGATTATCCGTGACGCGACATCGCCTGCTCACGATGGTGACCGCGACCGTGCTCGCGGCAGCGGCGGTCTGTATCGGCGGACTGATCGGATTTCTCGGTCTGATTGTGCCGAATGTGCTAAGGCGTTTTTTTTCGGGGCGGATGTCGGCGCGGCAGATGTTCACGCTCTCGGGGCTCTACGGCAGCGCGCTGCTTGTCGCGGCCGATTTTCTGTCGCGGCGTCTTTTTTACCCTTACGAGCTGCCGGTCGGGTTACTCTTAAGCCTTCTCGGTGCGCCGTTTTTTATCTGGATGCTGATGCACAGAAAGCGTGGCATATGATTGAAGTCAGAGAGCTGACGGCGGGCTATGCCGCGCCGGGAGAGAGGGGTGAGCCGCCTGTCATTTCGATTGCGGCGGAGACCTTTTCCGCCGGCAAGATAACGACTGTGATTGGAAAAAACGGCTGCGGCAAGTCCACATTTTTAAAGACACTCGTGGGACTCCTGCCGTATCGGGGCAGTATACGCTGCGACAAGCGGGAGCTCAGAACACTTTCGCCGAAGGAGCGCGCTGCCTGTATCGGCTATCTTCCGCAGACACTCACAGCGCCGCACATGGATGTGCGGACGCTGGTGGCACACGGCTGTTTTCGCCGGAAAAAGATGTTCCGGTCGCTCGGGGAGAGCGACAGAGAGCAGATTGCGGCGGCACTCCGGATTGCGGACCTCGCGGCGTACGGCGATAAGCAGGTGCCCGCCCTGTCCGGCGGAGAGAGGCAGCGCGCGTTTCTCGCGATGCTGATTGCCCAGGACCCAGCCTTTTTTCTGCTGGACGAGGTGACATCCTATATGGATATTGCCCACCAGAAGGCGACGGTCGAGCTGGTGCGCTATCTCGCGGCGGCGGGCAAGGGCGTGCTGATGACCTCGCATGACCTCGCACTCAGCTTTACGGTGAGCGACCGGATTCTGGTCATGAACGAGGGGCGCATGGTACTCTCCGGGACACCGGAGGAACTGCTCGAGGAGCGGGATACGCTGCGGCGCTGTTTCGGCATTTGCCTCGGGAAGACAAACTCCGCGAACGCCCTCTACGCATATGAATTGCAGAACTAACATTTTTCCACAAGGAGGAATTTCAATGGGTTACATACTGACAGAAGAAGGATTTCAGGACGCTCTGAAAGAACTTCGGAAAGAGTACCGCATTTTTGCTCCGGTCCGCAAAAAGGGAGCGGGGCGCTTCACGGACATTGACGCCGTGATTTACGACGAAGTGGAAGAGGGAACCCCGATTGAACTCGAGGCGAAGTCCGATTACTCCGCAAAAGAGGCGCTGACGCCGCTCTCGGAGACCCTGTTCTTCTTCACGGAAGAGCAGTGCAAGGAGGCGGATATCGACACGAGACCGGTGCTCCTCTTCCTTCGGAGCTGCGATCTGCAGGCGATGAAGCGCCTCGACGACATGTATTTGCACAACGGGCGCGAGCAGGACTGGTTCTATCAGAGACGCCGCGAGAAGCTTCACTATGTGCTGATCGGCTGCGGCCACAGCTATGAGAACTGCTTCTGCGTCGATATGGGGGCAAATATCACGAAGGACGGCTATGCTTTCTCGGTCGATAAGGTTGACGACAGCTACCGCATCCATGTGCTCGAAGAGGCGGTGCGCAGCGCATTTGCGTCGAGCAGCGAGCGGCAGGAAGAAGTGGTGCCGCGCCATGTGACCGAGAATGAAGTCCGCGTCACCGTGCCGGAGAATATCCCGATTGAAATCGTGAAGCATCCGCTCTGGGATGAGTACAACACCCGCTGCATCGGCTGCGGACGGTGCAATTACGCCTGTCCTACCTGTTCCTGCTATACGATGCAGGACGTCTACTATACGGACAACGGCAAGGTCGGTGAGCGCCGCCGGGTCGGCAGCTCCTGCATGGTGGACGGCTACACAAATGTGGCGGGCGGCGGTCAGTACCGGAAGACGCAGGGCGAGCGCATGCGCTTCAAGACCCTTCACAAGATTCGCGACTTCCGGAAG
>ERZ772974.1307-NODE-1307-length-16429-cov-10.301270_pt1 | contig 16429 bp, 10 predicted proteins | sample MGYA00580671_ERZ772974 | MGnify/ENA primary metagenome ERZ772974 (study PRJEB29015, sample SAMEA2738065) | human oral metagenome | biome: human oral; feature: human-associated habitat; material: saliva | place: China | collected 2218 ... | reverse complement strand
CTATTCCCAGTGGTAAAATTGCGGTTGTCATGATTGATCAAGAAGTTACCGTCAAACGTGTTATCTATAAAAAAGGGATGATGATTCTTGAAGCTGCAAACCCAGATGTTGCAAGCCGTTACTTCACCCCACAAGAGATAAAAGAATTACCAGTAAAAATAATCGGACAAGTATTATCTTGTCGTACAAGCTTCTAGACACAAAATGAGCGAGTAGCAGTGGATATGCTATTCGCTCATTTGTATTATAAATATTCTTACTTAGAATGTTTATACTTCTTAATATACATAGCTATTATCACTAGCATTGCCAGTGATGTACCTAGTGCAAATATCCAGAACATCAACTGTGTTCCATCAAATGTTCTAGGCAGACGGAAAAGATTTGTTCCACCTGCTGATGGTGTAGTTGGCGTTACGGTAGGGGTTGGTGTTGGTACTGGAGTTGGAATTGGCGTTGGAGTAGGTGTCGGAGTTGGTAAAACCTCATTATATGCAGTATTAAACTCTGCTTTTTCATACTTTACTCCTGCAAGTTTAATAACTGTTTCCGTATGCAATACACCTGCCTGCTCAACTGCATATACTAAAACATCATATTCAATCGGATCATATGTATAGTTTGGTGTCGTTCCAACAGTTTGTTTCAATTTATATGTATATACACCTGCGGTAGTATACGTCATAATTGGCCCAATGTTTTCTTCAACACTATCCGTTAGCGTGAATGTATATACTCCACCTGTGGATCCTGTAGGCATCGGATATGTTGTATTATCCGCTGTCAAAGTATATGTAAACGTACGACTCACAGATGTTGGATGTTGTGCATTTCCCATAGTAAATACCTGCTTTACTGGGATTACCACATTTCCAGCAGCCAATGTTGGAAGAATACAGATAGTCGATAACCAAACCATCATACATATCATCACAATTCCAAATCTACTCTTTCGTTTCATATTTTATCCACCTTTCGTCAGAATATACTATTCTACCCTTGGTACCGTCCGAAAGGGGTCGGGCAGTACCAGCGGAAGAGCAGTATCAATTCATACTGTATTCCGCTAAACTTAAGTTTTGTTATCTATTCTTTTTATTCTTCATTATTTTTATCATTTGACGCAGAATCACAAAAGTAGCTAATACCACTGTTAAAAGCACAATGAACAATGGGGCTTGATGCCATTCATTTACCTGTGTTGTATTAATCAGTGTTTTTTCTTTATGCAATCCCTTTGTGACATATGGATTCTCTTTTACGGTATTTGAAATCTTTGCGGCGACGATTTGCCTAGCATTTGTATACCCTGTTGCACAGGTAGAAAGAAGCACAATTTTCTCTCCGGCCTTTAATTCAATCGGCATATAGATTATTGCTTTTTGTCTTAACAACTCTAGATATGTACCTAACTGTTCAGGCGCAATATCTGTTTGATAGACATCTTCGTCATACGCATCTGTTTCAATATATGCAAAGTTTTCTAATCCATATAAATTCCCATGATAAAACAGACTTCCATAGCGATGTTCTTTTAGAAAATCTTCTTCTTTAAAGAGGTCAATATCACCAAACATCGCATGATGTGCCATGTGATGCCCGTATAAGATACTAAGTGAATCTTGAAAATCAGGCTGATTTCGATAATCCATAAAGATAGCCCCAGAAAGAGAATACTTTTTCTGTGCGTTCTGATTTAGATATTGGAAGTTATCTTCTCCATGTACAATCGGATAATTAATCCCAGTGCCATACTCTGTAATCCACGCAAAAACATCCGGATTGACTTTCTGAATCTCTTCAAAAGAGACGCTGTTATTTTCACTTGGCCTGTATATCTCATACTGTTCTGCAGATGCGCTTTGATAGATTTGATATGAATCCCAAAGAGCGTAAATTCCTACAAGAACAATCATTGTAACAAGCATGATAATGAAACGATCCAGGAAGTGACCAAACTGTTTAACTATTTTTATGATGACCTGATTTTGTTCTTCTTTCATAGATAATACGGTTGTTTTGTGATAAACTCTTTATTTCTTTTTAAGCTTCACGATTCTTCTTGATTACTACAGTTGCGATAACTGCACATGCAAAGCCAACTAATAGGATATATGGTAAATTGCTTAAAATAATACCTGTTGGAGTTGCTAATGTCTTATTATTACGGAATGCCGCAATATCTGCACCTTCTGTAACATTCTTAGCTGCACCAGATGTCGCTGTAGCTGTCTCTGTAGCTGCTACACCATTTGATGTAATCTTTAGATTTGCTGTATGGCCTTGTGCATCTGTTTCTGTTGTTGTATATGTTGCACCAACTGGAAGGTTAATAAATGCTAAAGACTGACCATGCTTTAACTTAAATGTAAATGCTGCACCTGCTGTTACATCAAAACTGTGATCTGTTGCTGAAGCTCCTGTGATTCCATTTAGTGTTGGATCAACAGCTGCACCACCACTAACGATAATGGCTTTATATGTTCCATGTGTCGTTGTAGTTGTCAATGTTGCAGGATCATTTACTGTAAGTGTAAATGGGAAGTATGTTGCAGTGTTACCTGCACCACCACTAACAGTTTTACTAATCTCAAGAGCTGCAGAAGGATCAGTTGCACTACCTGTATGGGTACGGTTGAACTTATTTGTAAAGCCAAATCCAGTTCCTTCTGCTGTATCTGTATCATTAACCTTAGTACCTACAGTTGCAGTTGTAGGATCATAAACACCTACAGAAATTGTCTGTACATAAACACCAGTATTCGCTGCATTATTTGCTACGATTACCTGAACGCGATATGTCATAGTACTGTAATCCATCTGTTCTGATACAGTCGCTGTATTTGTTAATGTAAAACCAGAAGCACTTTCTGTAACAGTGTAAATATATTCGCCAGCATGCGTGAATGTAATACTATCTAAGATATTTCCTGTCTTCTTGGATACAGTTTTAACACCACTTACATCAGTAGCTGTTGTACCTGTATCACCTGCCGTAAATGTGACTGTGCGATTTGGAATTGCAGGCATGTTTGTTGTTGTCGCATTCTCACCATCTACACTCACTGCGGTAAATTGGAATGTTGCTGTTCCTGCTGGAGTTTCTGTACCTGTTGGCATCTGGATATTCTTCCAAATACCTAGTGTTGCTGGATTTGCCTCTGTACCAGATGTAGTTGGAGGTGGAGGAGCAGCCATAACACCTCTTACATTGAGGGAAAGACACATTACACTTGCAACAGCACACGCAATGAGTTTTCCTCCTAAAGCTTTGATATTCTTAAATTGTTTCATTATCGTCTTCTCACTTTCATTATGATTTCGTGTGAAAATTTGTTGAATGTATTAAATTCCTCTACGTCTAAATACCATGACTACAGTTCCATATGTATCTTTAATTGGAACACAGCCATATAAACGACTATCTTTTGCTTGTTCTCTTGCATCTCCTAGTAAAAATACTTCATCCTTTGGTACGGTAAGTGGAAACGTAACTCCTGTTGTAAACTGCTCCGTCGATCCAAATGCATAACTTTCTGCCTGTGGAATTCCATTTAAGACAAGTCTTCCGTCTTTGAAGTCAACCGTATCACCAGCCACCGCAACAACACGACGAACCACCAACTCACCATCTTGTCGAATGACAATCGCATCTTGTACTGCATACTCTTTATCAAGGCGATAAAACGCAACTAAATCTCCATCCTTAACAGAAGGACTCATAGACTCATCGTGTAAACGACAAACACCAAATACTGCAATATACGCAACCAAGCATATCAAAACGATTACCGAAACTTCATATACAATTCCAAGAACTGCACTCAACAAAGAAGACTTCTTTCCTACTTTTTGAGTTTCTTGTTGATGTTCTTTTGTGTGATTTTGAAAGTTCATCTCGTCTTACCTCTAGTTGCATTAGCTAAATTATTTCTTACAGAATGACTCATGATTCTTTCCCCAACGGATGCGGATAAAGATGTTTACTACCAAAAGAGCGATTACAACACACAATGCTATCCAAACACCAAATCCAACTTGGTGAAATTCTTGATTGGCAGTACTATTTTCTCTATCAGTATGCTCTTTGGTATTCGTTACCTTTGGATACATATTCTTTTCAATTCTATCGCTGATTTTTGCAATCAAGAAATGTCGGTCTGTTCTATCACCTGTAGCACAGGTTGATAAAACAAGCAATGTATCATCGAGTGTAATATCTTTATCTCTTATGTATACTGCATGTTCTTGCATTGCAGCTAAATAATCTTGCTTTGCACTTTCTGTTTCAGCAGGTGGTGCAAATAAACTCTTATCTGCGGCATCTCCATGCAGTAATGCTACGATTTCAATTCCCTTCTTTTCACCATTGTAGTAAATTGTTCCATAACGATGACTATCAAAGAAACCCTTTGATTCATAGAGATCAATATCTCCAAACATCATCCCTTCTGCCATATGGTGACCATAGAAAAGGTTATTAAAAGCTACTAAATCTTTTGAAAAACGATAATCTAGAAAGATACTACCCGAAAGTGAATACTCACCCATTGGATCCCTATTCAGATACTTCGCGTTATCTTCACCTACTACCAATGGATAATCAATATTTGTTCCATAAATGGTTAACCAAGCAAATACATCGCTGTTTATATTTTGTAATTCTTGAAATGAAACACTATGGTTCGCAGTTGGTCGATATACTTCATACTTCTCTGGTGATGCATTTGTATAAATTGTTTTAGAATCCCAGAGTGCATACGCTGCCACAAGCAGTGCCATGACAATCACTAGCATGAAGACCAGTTCTAAAATACGGTTGATAAACAACACGATTTTCGTTGCATTTTTTTCAATGTTTTCTGGTATCTTCATCTAACCAACTGCCCCCAAAGTAATTAATGATTATCCTAATGTACTTCTTCTATGTTTTTGACTCATTAAGAAGCCAAGTCCAGCAATCGCAAAGATTCCAACAAGGATATATGGAAGGTTGGATAGAACAATACCTGTAGGAGTAATTGCGGCCTTTGTATTTGTCATTACTAAATTATTTGCGGCTTCACCAATAATTGTAGAAGCTACTGTATTACTTGTTGTAGATGTTCCAGCAACGCCATTTGCTGTCTGTACATAGCTTGCTGTATAGTTAGCTACTGTAGTTTCACTTGCTGTATATGTAGAACCTACTGGTGCATCAAGTAATACTACTGATTGATTATGCTTTAGTTTTACTGTGAATGCTGTACCAGGAGTAACTGTGAATACATGATCTGTGCCAGCGCCAGTAATACCATTCGCTGCTGGGTCGATTGTAGCGTTATTTTCCATTACAACTGCCTTATATGTTGTAGGAGTTGTTGGAAGTGTAACTGCAGGCGCATTCACTGTAACTGTAAATGTAAAGTACTGTGTATAGTCACCACCATCACCAGCAACTACCTTCTTAATACGTAAGTTTGTATCATTTGTATCACCAGGGTTTGTGGAATCATTTAAATGTGTACGCACAAACTTATTCTCAAATGAGAAATCTGTTCCTTCTGCACCATCGTCATCACCAACTTTAGATCCAACGACTGCTACACTTGTTCCAGTTGCTGGTGTGTAGTTATTAACAGAAATAGACTTAACATAAGTACCTGTACCAGCCGCATTATTCGCAACGATTACCTGTACATAATAAATCTTTGTAGAATAAACCATTTCTTCTGTTGTATCTGTATCATTTGTTAATGTAAATCCAGAAGCAGCTTCCGTTACTGTGTAGATATATTCACCAGCGTGTGGGAATGTAATACCATCAACGATATTAACGGACTCTTTACTTACAGTCTTAACACCAGATGTTGTTGTTCCTGCATCAGCAGTTGTAAAGTTAATTGTTCTAGCTGGGATTGCAGGCATATTTGTTGCTGTAGCTGTTTCACCATCAACTGTTAATGCTGTGAAGTTAAATGTTGCAGCACCAGCAGGTGTGATAGTGCCCTCAGGCATTACAAGATGTTTGTTAATTGTAACGTGAGCAGGCGCTGCTTCAGTACCACTTGCTGTAGGTGTAGCGGCAGATACCTTTAATGGGTTTGTTGTTAGTAATAAACCAGTCGCAACTACTAGTGAAGCCAATGTACTTAAAATTTTCTTGCCTTTCATATTATTATCCTTTCCCAAATTATATGGTTTTTAAAATTCTCTTCTACGAACAATCATAATGACTGTCCCATAGGTATTTTTGATATCAACAGTCCCATAAATACGTGAGTCTTTCGAGTTTTCTCTCGCATCACCTAATACAAATACTTTCCCCTCTGGAACTTGTATCGGAAACTCTATTCCCTTAAGGAACTGTTCACTTTTTTCATAGATTCCCGGTTCTCTTCTAGGAATCCCATTAATCACTAACATGCCGTTTTCAAAATCAACATTATCTCCAGCCACCGCAACGACTCTACGAACCTCTTTGGCTCCATCTACTTCTAAGACTATTAAATCTCGAGCTTCATAGTCTTTATCCAAACGATAGAACACAACAAGGTCTCCATCTTTTGCGGCTGGATACATCGAATTATCCGGTATCCGACACCATCCAAATAGGAAGCTGTAGATCAGTAGAATCCCTACTGCGATGATGAGGATTTCTGATGCCAGGGCTTGGACCTCCCACAGGAGGTTTGATTTCTGTTTGATCTTCTTGATATGCATCAACCTTCACCCCCTTAGGCACCATTCTACTTGCATAGATATCTCTATCCTCCGATAGATTCATTCTGTGATAACGACGCTTACGTATATAAACGCTATACGCAACTAGCATCAAGAATACGATTACTCCAACACCAAGTAAGATAGACTTATTATTCATATGATGAATACCAGTAGGTACAGGTACGAAGTTCATAACCTTAAAATCAATTAGCCCATCGTTGCCGTTTTTTCCCTCAACCGTTAGTGCCGCAACTCTATCAGGTGTATAAGCGAATCCACTTCCATTTACCTGCGTATATACATCTGCACCTTCAGTTACTTGATAGACACTAATTTTCGATCCACCTATCGTATCCTGTATTTGAATTCTTTGTCCGTGCTTTAATGTGATGTAACCTACACCATGCTCGTCCGTAGTAATTGTTCCATTGCTAGGTGCAGGATGTGCATTTGCAACACCAGGAAGTACCTCCCCAACATAGCTGAATGTCTTATTCTTATATGGTTTAAAATTACGATCCAAGAAGGTTATCTTATATCTAAAATTCTGATTGATGGACGCAAACTCAGCATTTTCATCACCGACTTGAACAGAGATTCCAAGTTTATGATAATAAATCACTTCGTTCAGTATATATTTATTAATACTCTTCATGTAGAAGTCATAATCAGCCAAATCAAGCATTCCTGCATCTGTTTTATTTCCTTCTTTGATTGCCAGATCACCTGTAAACTCGTCTACACCAACTCTTATTTTCCATTTACCTTCTGGTGCAAAGAATTGAGTAGGTGTATTCTCCTCTATCAAATAGTATTCGCCAGGAATCATATTCTTAAAGTAGAGTTCACCTAAAGACTGTGATGTTGCAGTACTTACAGTATCCCCTTCGCTTCCATCAGTATTAATTTTCGTAATTCTAAACTTAACTCCTGCAACAGGATATTTTGCAACATAATTATAAGGGTGATGATCAATTGCATCATAACTTGTAGGGACAGGATGAGCGGGATTACTAATTGCACCACCCCATGATGTATCTTGATCAGTAGCTTTAAATGTATATAAATCCTGCTTCCATTGTGCATACAATCTATATATAACAGGTGTTGTTCTTAATTGTAATCCTCCCCAATATGACCGTTCCCAAGGATCTCCATCCCATAGAGTTGATGTAATCTGTCCTTCATAGTAGGAGACACCCGTTCCGTCTTGTTTGGAATTCCATCCAGCAAATTCAGCATTCGGATGTACAAATGCATTGTTTTTTACAGTATATGCCGAGCCTACTGTCACAGTATCATTTGCCATGGTTCCTGTGATAACACTGTTTGGACCAGAACGATTATACTCCACAATGTAATTATCGACTTTATTCCATTGTGCATACAATGTAATTGTCCTACCACCAGTCGTAGATAATCCACCATTGACAATTTCTCGTTCAGTATAGCTTGTTCCTGTTCCATCTGGTTCAGTATTCCATTTTCCTGTAGGAATATGATATGGATTTAGAAACTTTGGTATTTTCTCATCCTGAATTTGATGATTATCACCGACTTTTGCTACATAGTCGAAAAATGTTTCACCAGTATTTCGATCGTGCCCGCCATTCAAATCATATCGTATCTTATAGTAATTCGGTTTTAGTTGAAGACCGATAGTGATATTTACCTCCCGAGTACCATCTAAAGATAAGTTAAACTTTTCAGAAACTTTTGTATCAGGATGTATATTAGAATGATTTTCACCCACACCATACGGGCAGAGATTATATGGTGTATATGCATCTAGAATGTGTTCAAATGACAACCAATATTCTCCCTCTGTAGCAGTGTAGTAGGTATTTCTACCTGGTGAATCATATTGCGAAGTGGCTGAATTATAGTGATATCCTGTTGTTGAAAAAGAACTGTTTCCACCACCATTATTATTTCTGATTTGAGCTGTATATTCACCATGAAGTAATTGATCATCTTCATCATAAACACCATTATTATTCTCGTCGATAAATACTTGTGTATTTATTTTTAGAGTTCTAATAATATACTTCTTAGTATTTGATTCTACAAAATTCGTTCCAACATAGTTCCCACTGCTGTCTTTCGTCTTATATTTGATAAAGAATGAATTATTTATTATCTTATCTGCATCATCTGAATTAATGTCTTTATTAGGTATTAGCATATTTAATCTAGCAACATCACCTATAAAACCAGCATTCATCTTATAACCATCTCGTGAAACAATCTTTACTGCTTTTTTTGTTTCTGTAGATGGTAACCAAGTACGCCAATTTGCAATACTATCATATTCCGCAGCTGTCATACCAGGTTGCGGAGTATCTGAGGAATAATAGACATCAACAGGTAAATATCCTATAGATGCAACATTCTCAAAAATTGGCGTAATTTCCGTCCCTCTAGGAGAACCGTTCATGTTCAAATCATCAACTGATGGCAAATAATCAATAATTGTAAATCCATCAACGTCTAGGCCTGTAAAATTCCCCAGTTTATATTCATATGTGATTCTCTTTGCATAAGAACTATATGATGGCGCAGTTATACCATAACCTGTCAAAGAACTGTACAATCCTGTAGATGGAATATAATTAAACATTCTATTTTGGTCTTGCTTTGTTTTTTCGATAGACACTTCAGTCTTACCAACAGTATTTACCAGTGATAAGTTCGGCGTAAAGTAGATTGTTCCTGGCAAAGAATCCTCTGTTACTTTTACCTTAAATTTTAAAGTTAAATCTAAATTTTTCTTTTCTGTAATAGATATCTTTCCAAAGTCATAGATATTACCATTCCTTGATGCAACAATCTCACTAAGCGTTTTATCACTCGAAAAATTTCCATTATTATCTGTTAGAGATTCACTGCCACTGACTATTTCATATCCTGCAGGAATATTTATATCTAGTTTTGATGCCGTGTATAATTGTGTTCTATCAGATAATGATGTAATGTTAATTTCTACATCGATAACATCATTCAAGTAATCATATACTGAGGGAACCACTCGTTTCGATGTTGTGTTAAATATATTAGGCGGATCATCAAATCTCCATTGATATGCAGTGGATGCAGCAGGAATGTACGTACTATTTACCTTTTCGCTTTCAACCACATAATCACTCTTTACACTCACTATTTTTATTGTGTTGTAAATCCAAGAATATACAGTAGAGAACCTATGGATAGCAAAATCATTAAATGGAGCAGCAGCCGCTATTTGTGGCGTTGTTTTTTCAATCAAATATGTTCCAGATTCTTCTGCAAAAGTTAAACTTACTCTCGCAAATCTTCTCGCATCGCCGTTTGGTATTTCCGGGTTATATGAAATTCTTTTTAGCGGTATGAATAATCGAAGCAATTCATCTCCAGTACTAACACCGCTTACATTGCCAAATCGATACAAATAATATGTTGAACCATCGGTATCTGTAAAAGGTCCAGTTCTCGAGTTCAGAAATGTATCCCTCGTCATTTCAAAAGTACCATGACTACCAAAACCAACATATTCGTTGCCACTTACAATTTCATACCCAACCGGAATTGTAACTTTAATAACACCATCCCTTAAACTTGCATTATTCGCTGCTTTTTCCAATTTAAATCCAACTGCAATATTTCGCCTATCACCAACATGGTCGTGATAAGTATACCCGCCTTCATAACCGTCAACAGTCGAATATAACAAAGCAACTTCATTTCTATAGCCAACATTCGGCCTATAGTAAAAGGCATAATTGTATTCTTTCGTACGCTCACCTATATGAACATAATCAGAGTACACAGCATTAGAATATATTTCATTATTCGCTAACGCGCCTTCTCTATGATATCTTCTTCCATAGTCATAAACTTCGTTTCTTGCCGATAAATATGGGAAGGTAGAATTTAATCTACCAATAAAAACATATGGATTATTAACATCTAAATTATCTTTAAATTTGAATGTGAATCTAATACGACACCCTTGTACATCTCCCTCTTCAGGAAACCTACCTGCTGAAGTATTATAATTAAATTCTCTAAATAAAACAGCCTTAATCGTTGCATCGTTGTTTGGGATAACCTTAATCGATGCAAATTCTTCATTTATTGGTACTTCAACCCTGTTACCAGATTGATATGAAATGCTGTTTGCAATTGTTACTGTACCCCCATCAGCACGTATGCCAATAACACGGAATGTTCCACCTACGCTAGTCGGCCTAGCATCAGCATTTGGGTTAAATATAACTGAATTGTAAGACATATTATTGCTGATTTTCTGGTTTTCAATCACTACACCATCAAGCGGTTTTGGCGCAATTTCATCTGTTGGGTTTGGGTTGATGGTAGATACATATTTAAAGAAGTATTCATCTACATATGGATTAGAATTCCAACCCACCAAATTATCTACTGTGACACTCTTCCCATTCGCAGCTACTTCAACTTTGCCAAATTGCTTTCTCACTTCTATAAAACCATAACTAGGTACATATGGTGGCTTATAGAATTTGACTGGGAGTTCTGTAGATAATGTAAAGTTCTCTGAAGGCGTATTATTAAATATATATTCTCTTTTAAGTTTCACATTATATATTTGATTTAATACAGCATTAGGAAACCAAACACCTAGCACATCATTAGGGTCTGGATTTTTACCATTTCTCATATCATAATCGCTTATACCTCCAGCCGACCAATTTATAGTATTTTCAATTATATGAGTCACAGTATGATTTGTCGGATTATATGTATATCCTGTAGGAAGTGTCGATGAAACTACCGCGACATCCGGCAATGTATATGTATCTACGATTTTACTTATTTGGCGGATGCCCATCGTATCATCTTGCAAGTCTCTTAAAACTTGTGGTTCAAAAATCTTAGGGCAGAAATAGAAGCGTGGTATAACATTAAGATCTGTTTTCAGTTTAGTTCCACTGCTATCTAGCATGTCATCGCCTACTGGATAATTTTTATACCAAGAATTATATGTATCATTTGTAAAGTTCATTACATTTGGACGTGGTCCTAAACGCAATGTAGTTAAACCCGATACATCCTTAACAGTATTTCCGCTAAGAGTTTTTATACTTGCCTTTATAGTATAAGTTTCACCGTCCGGCACAAGTCCTGTACGTATAAATTTCCAACTGAACGGAATCGTATAAATCAATGTATTTGAGCCTGTAGCTAATTTATATGAAACATAATAGTTATTTGTATCTTCAGTTACTGTTGTCCCTAACGATTGGTTGAAATCAGACGCTCTTAAACGATATTTTTCTTCCGGATCATTTGGTCCAAAAACTCCAGACTTTGGAAAGCTAAGTTCCAAAAGGAATGGCTCATCGACGGTTCCAGTACCATTGATAATCAAATTTACCTTGCCAGATGCTAATTGGCCAGTATAATACTCATTCTCTAAATCAAGAGTTAATTTTGATATCATGCCTGCATATATTGGTACACTACGTCTTCTTCTTGCCGATCTTGTAGTTTCTGCTTTAGCTATGTGTAATTTTGTTACGAACTCTGCGTTATCAACTTTATGCCATGTTGTTCCATCATCAGTACTTACAGATACACCATATGTAATTGTGTAATCTAAATTACTATCATCTTTTGTTGGTGTGAATTGTTGATCACCATTTTGATATACATAGGAGCCACCTTCTGGTGTTTCTACTTCTTCAACAGTGATTGCATACAGCTCATGATGATCACTTGGTCCTGATGCGTAGATGTTGTTCATGTCATAGAAGTTATAATTTGTTCCTATGGAAATAGTCTTTTCATTTTCACCATGGAAAACAATATCATCTGCTGTGATTTGTAAGTTTTCTTGATTATGTTCATCTTCTGATTCTTCAGACGTTAATTGTTCTTCACTTTCGGTAGTTTGTTCCTCTTTCTCTGCTATCTTTACATGTACTTCGTACTTGGCATCTGGAACTGCTTGCCATGTCTTACCATCATCAATACTAGTTTCTGCTTGATATGTAATTACATACTCTTTGCCTACTTCTGCTTCCGCAGGCATAAAGGTAGTATCGCCTTCGTGATATACAAAGTTTCCACCTTCTGGTGTTTTAACTTCTGACACAATCGCACGATATTTTGCACTATCGCCTTCTCGTGTTGCCTTTACTGTAACGATTGGCTTCTTCTTTTCTTGAGAAGCGTTTTCTGTTTCAGGAATGATTTCCTCTTCACCCGTATTTATTTCGTTTTCTTTCTTTATCTTTTGAGTGAAAGTAAATGGCTTTCCTGCATGGATTGTAATGTCCTTCTTGCCCTCAAAAGTTACAGTATCAAATACGCCTTCTTCTTTGGCTACTGCATCCTCCGCATAAATCGGTGTATATTTGATTGTTCCAAATACCATTAATGCCGCTAACATAAACACCATTAATTTCTTGAACTGTTTCATTTCATTCCCTCCTTGGTGATGACGAATATCAATTCGTTAAATTACACCAAACATCTTCCATATATTCGTTACTTACTATGTAGATTTAAAATGATATCTTTCGTTATTTCTTCTGATGTTAGTATTCTTATATTTGAACCATTTAGTAGAATATCTACCAAATCTAATAGAGGTGTTGCGTTTTTATCATTGATTCCAAACAAGACAATACTCTTTACAATCTTTTGTTCGTGGTCACCAAATACCAATGGTTTCTTCAGTATTAGTAGTGACATGCAATCATTGATAACTCCGTCCTTAGCGCCTGCATGTACAAATGCAAACTCAGGCACAATGACCATATATGTTCCTAGTTGCGATACTTCTTGTATCACACGTTCAACATATCTTTCTTCAATCAAACGATCCCTTAACAATGGCTCAGCTGCGATTTGTACAGCTTCTTGCCAATGATTACAACTTTCAACAATTTGAATATGATCTTCACGAATTAGATTTTTTATAGAGATATGTCTATCGTCTCTTGTTGCCTTAAACTCTGATAAAAACTCTTTGCATAACTTCGCATATGATAATTGATAGACTCTAGATTGTATCTTATCTAAATCATCAACATAAATCAGAGGATTGACATTAATCTGAGGAATATCTGTATCAACAGTTCCTCCTGCTGTTAAAATTAAATCAACTTCACTTGTTTGTTTCGCTTTGAATTCTTCTTTCGATATTGGTCCCCACAAATTACAATCCGGCAGGTTTTGTTTTAACCTGCTATATAATATTGAACATGTTGTATTACTATAGGAACAAACAACCAAAATATTGACTGTTAATCGTACTTTTAAACTTGATTCATATGCACTAGCAACGTACATTGCGATATATGCGATTTCATGGTCATCAAAATAATTGCCATACATTCTTCCACATTCCATCATCTGAACTTTTGTATATTCAAAGATAAGTGGAATGGTAATTCTAATTTGTTCTAGTAAATCATTTTTGATTGGAATATGATTTTTCGTTCGATAGACAGCAACGCCCAAGTGTGCCATCAATCCTTCCATGAATTTTTCTCTTTCTTCACTTTTGAGTGGATGTAATATTTCCAACTTTTCTGCCAAGAAAGTTGCGATTGATTTCGCTTCTGTTGAAACATCAAGCGATGAGTCGCTGTACTTAATCTTGGTACTCATCAAAAGGCTCACTATATATCGTTTCTCATAATGAGATAACGGCATTAAATCAAGCGTTTTATAGAATGATTTAAACATCGGAAATTCATCAATGGATCCTTCTTCTTTATATACATCGATTTCTTCGTTTAATTGTTTCCCTTTGGAGATACGATATAATCCATAACAAATCTCCATTTCAAGTACCGCTGTCTCAAAGAAGCGTATCTTCATACTGTTTTCCGCATGATTGATAATTTGTTTTGCGATTGTAATATTTGATTTATTGCAACAAAATTCTGTACAATTTAATATTTCTTGCGTTAATTTATTGTTTAGAATCAGATGATTAAACGCAAACCGGAAGTTAATTTCATCTCCAACGAGTAAAATACCTACCCCTTTTTCTTTCTTTATTGCAAGGTTTAGGTCTTTTACTTTTTGTTCGATTTTATCAAAATTATTGATAACCGTTTGCCTACTCACTCGTAAGCTATCTGCCAGTGAACTATACGTGCATATTAATCCTTCTAGTAGTTTTAAAATCGCAACATTCTTTCTTTCCTCTGCTGAAATATCTTCCATTTCATGTATCGCTCGATAAACTTTTTGAATATCTTCTGCTTTCTTATCGACAATTTGGTAGCCTGTCCTTCGTGAATACGTTATCTGGATGTTATACTCACGCAAAAAATTACGCACACAATCGATGTCATACTGAACTGTTCTTGAACTAACATGGAATCTTTCTGCTAGTTCTTTTATTTTGATTGCATGATTCGTCTGCGTTAATATTTCAATTGTTTCAGACTGTCTTTTGTTCACTAAAAACATTGGCTACTCCTATCCACATAAATCATAGTTTTGATTATTTGCGTGCTCAATAACAAATGTTTTCGCGTAATCGCGCAAAAATTATGCTAGTAAATGTTAAATTATCATCAAAAAATGCATGTTATTCTATGCTAATTTATTGTTGTTTAAAAAGTTTTACTTCAATTAACATCAGTAAAACTCATTTTGTGATTCCATGCATATTTCTTGATTATGTTTGTACACTACCTGTAGAAGGATATTAGTAACCAGTGTTTTGGTTACGATGCGATTCAATTCTATTCCTCATTTTATATTTTTTCAAATTATTTTTTATAATATCTAATAATTTATGCATATTTAGTCGTTTTTTCTTATATATGCATCAAAAAAAAGCCACATAGCATATAAACTATGTGACCTTATCTTTATTCGCTGATTGTTTCTTCTGAAGTTGGTTCTAATGGTTCTTGCTCTGCATACTTGAAGTCTGCAGAAATATCTTCACCCTTTACAACTCTTTGAATCTGCTCAGCTGTTAATGTTTCATACTCCATTAATGCATGTGCAATCGTTTCGAGTTCTGTCTTATGGGCTTCGATGATTTGTCTTGCCTTTGTATGGCATGTATTAATAATCTTACGTACTTCCTGATCAATTTCATACGCAACTTCACCAGAAACGTTATTTGGTTGGTTATAATCTCTACCTAAGAATACATTCTCATTACCTGCATTATACTTGATAGGTCCAAGATCACTCATACCATAGAGTGTAACCATATCTTTTGCGATATTTGTCGCATTTTGAATATCGTTACTTGCGCCTGTCGTAATGTCATCAAAGAATAATTCTTCAGCTGTACGACCACCCATGTAGGAAGTGATTGTATCGAGTAAATCGTTCTTTGTATGCATCATCTTTTCTTCCTTCGGTGTCATGAGGTTATATCCACCTGCTTGACCACGAGGAATGATTGTGACTTTCTGTACTACCTGTGCATTCTCCAAGAACAAGCCGATAATTGCGTGTCCACTTTCATGGTAAGCAACTAACTTCTTTGTCTTATCATCATATGTACGACTCACCTTTGCAGGTCCCATCATGACACGATCGATTGCTTCATCAATCTGTTTCATGCCAATTTCATCTTTGTTTTCACGTACCGCAAGAATCGCAGCTTCATTCAATACGTTCTCTAAATCGGCACCAGAGAAGCCTGGAGTACGCTTTGCTAAAGAGCCTAAATCTAAGTCCTTTACAAACTTCTTATTGCGAGCATGTACATGTAGAATTG
>ERZ772974.1292-NODE-1292-length-16540-cov-3.194662_pt1 | contig 16540 bp, 16 predicted proteins | sample MGYA00580671_ERZ772974 | MGnify/ENA primary metagenome ERZ772974 (study PRJEB29015, sample SAMEA2738065) | human oral metagenome | biome: human oral; feature: human-associated habitat; material: saliva | place: China | collected 2218 ... | reverse complement strand
ATTACCTTTTCTGGCTGCCAATATACTGTAGTCACCTGCCGAAGGACCAGCAAAAACGCCCCACATTTTTACTGGAGCATCAGCCATCACGCCCGTGTCAATATAGCCGCCATTGCTCTGCAAGTACTTGCAAGGCGTGTAGCCTTTTGGTAGGGGGGTCAAAATGTATGGCCGCTCCCCTGAAAAAGTCTTGCCATCCTCGCTATATTTGATATGTGTGTAGCTATCTTTTCCTTTTTGTAGCCGCTTGACAGGAATAGTTGCGTTAATTATCGCTCCACTTTTTAGTTTTGCTCTTACCTCAAAAAGCGTTGTTACTGCATTGCTGTCGAGGTCGGAGTACCTCACTACAAACGACGAGGCCGATGCAGCAAAGCTACCGTTGTTGATGCTCCATACAGCCTGCACCTCATCAAAGCCTTTTATTGCTTTAAGGGTTATTGTTGTTTGCTCACCCTCTGCAATTGCCTCGCCGTTATCTGTACTCCACTCAATCCTTTCCGCTGCTCTATCAAACTGATCGATATGTCCATACATATAGGCATTGCCGAAAACTTGGCCGTATCCGCTAAATTGCTTGATTTCTCCCGATGCAGTCTTCATTGAAAACCCATCAAGTTTGCCAGTGATGGAGACGATATTATCAGCCCCCCACTCCCATGTATTGACGCCTGTAAGCATCAAAGAGTATTCTGTTGTTGTGTAGACAAAGCTCTGTCTCTCTTTGTCGCTTATATTTCCACGGCCCGCAAAGTGCATCCCTACAAAAGGCTTTATATTATGCCCTTCGCGGAGCTGATAGCGGAAATAATGATTGTCGCTATTATCTTGTCCTTGTGCATCTCGCGCGGGTATCTCATCAACACGAAAATACACAGTCTTGAAACCTTTGAAAGAGAAGTTTCCCGTGCGGCTATCACTCGTGTCTGTGGCGTTGTCTCCTGCTTCATCGTGCCAAATACCCATGCAGAGGTCGCCCTCTTTGACAGCCCCCACTTCGCCGTCTTCGAGCTTGAGAGTGCAATGACCATCAGCCACGCTCTCAATAATGCCGCCCCCAAAAGTGTCCCAGCGGATACCAGTATAAATCGATACTCGATTATACCTCAGTTCAGGCACTTCGAGAGATTCCCGCAGGTGCAAGGAGCGCAGCTCTGCACTGCCCGTCTCATCAATTTGTCCGCCTTGTCCTGTAACACCTGGCACATATTCTCGACCGAATTCAACGCCATTCTCCAGTCTTGCTTTCTTTAATGATGTGAGCCCATCCTTAAAGGTTATGTGCCCCTCTGCAGCGTCATCTTCTTGTTTGCTGAGGAATTTTTTAAGGAGAGGACTACCAGCAGCGATGTCACCCGCAATATCTGCATATCCAGAGCGGCTTGCATACTCCGATCTGTCTGCGTATTCCGCTTGTTCTGCCTTTTCAGCTAAATCGGCTTTGGCTGCATGTGCAGCTTCTTTCACAGACTTTTCTTCGTATGCACCACTTCGTGTCTTGATAGCCGAGGTAGTGCCCTCGTTTTTAGGTTTCTTGATTATCTTGACGTCTATCATCGCTCTATCTCCTTTAATGTCATTTCTGCTTCTCCAGACTCAAGATTTCGGCTTATCCCTTGCACAAAAAAAGTTCTGGACAGAGCAGGATGTCGGTAATGAGTAAACATGTCCACGATTCCGCCCTCGGTGTCCACCAGTTTCTGGACCATCTGTATGCGCGGTTCGTGGTATTCTTTATAATAGCTATCTACATAAAACTGTTCAGGTTTTCCTGTTTCTTTTCGTATGTGATCGTATAGAGATAGCACCCCTTCGCCTGTTGAAATATTCAGAGGTGTACTCATTTTTACGCAGTCAGTAACTCCAATAGCCCTACTTTCTTCAGATGTTAGCGCAGAACTTATTCGAAACTCGATATCGTCTTTTTTGTTCACAAACTGTTCTTTTGTGTCACTCATATATACAATGTCGTTGTCGCCAGTATTGTTTACTAAGCCGTTATCACTATACACCTTTACTTCAAATGATTCAACGAAGATGCTGCTGATATGTGGCAGTAATGGTATTGCGTTATTACCCCATTTTGTATGCCGAAAGAATGTAGGGTGCCGGCGTGTTATCACGTCCCATGTTGAGTTTACAGGACCTAAAATCATGAACTTGACCTGACCACTCACTTTGTCGCTTTTTCTGATGGGGATAGCCGTGCCTTCCGCATCAAGGCCTAACTCATAGCTGATATTGTTCTGCAGTTCGAACTTCGTCCCGATTAGCTTGTCGCCAATTTTCGGGTCAAAGCCTATCGTAAAGCTCTGCTGATAATACTCGTCCTCGCTTGCGCATTTCTCCAGTGGCTTGTATTTTCTCCATTCAAAGTCGCCAGGTTTCCCCGCTGTTCCGTTTTCCACTACGCACTTATCCCCGATGATGAGCATACACGCCAGCACGCCGACCTTAGAAATCTGATCGCTGCTGTCGCCAATAGCACTATACTGAAACTCATATTCTTCTGGCCCAGTTTCTGTAAACGGCACCAAACCACGCTCAATGGTATTATCCCACTGAGATTCCGAATTAGGCGTTTCTGCGCGCCACCAGCGTTGCGTGTAGTAACGACCATCTTGGTTATCACGGCTCGGCACGGTCTTGTGCCACCACTGATTGATACCATCGCCAAGAGGAGTCTGGAGAGAGGTTGGTTTGTAGTTGTATATCGCCTTGTATGTGTCGGTTACTGCCATTACTGGATTCAGCACAATCTTTCCGCTTAGCACGATATAGTTCGTTGTTTTATCGTCCGAGGGAGAGAACACCCCTCCTGTCGTGTTGCCGTTATAAACTGCACAGGGGATGCCGGCTTTCAGTGTAGCCTCATTCGGATACATCTTCTTCTCATCTCGATCCTCGCCATTGCCGTTTACGCTCACAACAAGATAGTTCGTCATTGGAATCTTCGATACAAGCGAATTATCCTTGCCGATTCTCTTTCTCTCCACCTTGCCAAAGGATACTATCGCAGCTCCCTGTTCAGCACCAAGAATGTTTGGTAGAACCTGCTGATTCCTGTTGTCCGAGCAATACAGGTCCATCAGATTTTTACCGTTATGAGGAAACGACCACTGTGAATTACCCATTATCTGAATAAACCAGTCAGTGATTTTCGCATGATCATAGTCTGTTAATTTATCATGAGTGATTGCGTCAAAAGCTTTGATCGCCTTTATACCCTCACCATCGCTACTGTACTCTGTCATATATTTTTGCTTATTGCTGTAGGGACTTTTTAGGAGGTCATCGTCCAGTGGACTTTCAATGACGCTTTCCACGCTCTCTATCTTGCAGGTCAGCAATATCTGATTAAATACCTCGCCCACACTGATGGTCGTGTCCGTCCCTGTAACATTCCTGGTGATGATGTCCACGGCTTGCCGGTTCATCGGCTTTTGCTCTCCACTGACGATGTCGCGCCAGTATATGCTGTCAGTGCGTTTTACGCTCTCCCAAGAAAATATGTAGAAGGTAAATCCCTCTTGGACGATGTGCAGATTCAGGTATTTTAGTATTTCCCCTAACACCTCGTCCTGCTGCCATACCTCGTCCTCGTCAGAACCAAGGAAAAGCAGCTCGCTCACCGAGAGCTGATTAAACACCGCGTGCTGGTTTGCCTTCTGATTGTCCACGGCACGGCTGCCGTCATAGAGGCAGTGCAAAGATTGACTGCTCTTAATGTCAAGCCCCGCCGTCATACCCTCCATTATCTCCTTTATCATCTCCAGCATCGTCCGTTGGCTTGCCGAGGATTTCACGACACTGTACAGCACACCGTGCGCACCCACGTTGCCGTACTTAGCATATTGCAGAGCCGTCAGCACGTCGATACAGCTCAGCTCGATCTCGTCCTGTTCCTCATTGTAGCCCTGCGAATAAGTCTGCGGCTCCACGAAGCCCGCAAATAGACATTTCCCCTCTCGGTAGATATTTATCACTACATCCCTGCAGGAGGCGCAGAAAAAGTCAGGCACGAAGTTCTTCGTCAGCAGCCGCACGCTTGCTTGCTGGCGTAGCAACACATCAAAAGTGTCGCTCACCTCGTTCGTGATGTCCACAGGATCTTCGGTCCAGTCTATCTCGCCGCCCTCACCGATTTCCACCTCCTTGCTCCGATCTCCGTGTGTAAGGATATGTAATTCGATACGCTCATTAAGTTCATTATAGAAATGTCCGTGTATATACATGGCTTATAGCTTTATATTCGTCTTTTTTCTATTGATGCGGGTTTCGTTGGCAAGTGCCAGCACAATATCACGACCTCTCAGTCTTGCCTCAAGTCTGCCACTAAAACCTCCTCCTGTATCGCCTATCAATGATTTCAACTTGTCAAGCGGAGCAATCACTTCAGGGTTGGAACTTGCCCCGCCATACTCTCCCATAAGGGCGAGGGTAGGTCCGTACACCAGACCACCATTAGCAAACGGCGTGACGGCAACAGAGGCTACCAGACCCTCCATCATGGCAATAAAGCCAGCTGCGATACCTGCACCTGCAAATGGTATATTGGCGTGTGCCGCCATAAATTCAGAGGCGGCAAGTTCTCTGTATGCCATAGCCTGCGCCTTGACAGCAATTGTGGATACCGTTGCTGCTGTGACCTCTTCAGGAGCCGCAGCGACCTTAGCAGCCGTGGCAGCAGTTGTAGCAACTCCACTGGCAGCTACGACGGTATTGGAGGTTGCTGTTGCTGCTGTCAACGCATTGACGATTGATATAATACCGCTGACTCCTTGATATATCTGTATTGCTGCATCCACCACACTGGTAATGGTCTCCCAAGCCCCACGATTACCTTGCAGAGCGTCTGTCAAAGATGAGATACCGCCACCGATACCCTTAAGAGAACTCCACGATCTTTCTACAGTAACATTGCTCTTTTTTAGGATCTTCTGATAATTCTTATAGCTCTCCACAAGTTTATTAACTTCGGCACGCTGACTCTCATCCATTGGATTCTTCGTATCCGAAATCATTTCCTGCAGATCCTTGAGACGCTTTTTTATACCATCCAGTCCTATTACTTTCAGCTCCATTGTTAGCTCACTACCTGTCATGCCGTCCAGTTTCCCAACCTCATCTTGCAGCTGAGGGATACGTGTCAGCTGTTTCATGGCGTCACGCTTTTTCTCCAGAGCCATAATGGTACGCTCTATCTCGGATATTTCCGAGGCACTTGCCTTTTTCTGCTTGGACTGATAGTAGCTGATAGCCGTATCCAGTTCCTCGATGCTGTTCAACCTTGCTATGTCCTCAGGCTTTTTCAGCTCCGCCAGTGTATCGTCCCACTTCTTGCGCAGATCATTTAAGGCGTTTATCTGTTTCTGTATCTCGATACGTTCCTCTTCTGTTGCTGTTTTTAGCAAATCAGAGTAAAACTGTATTTCCTCTTCCAGTTGCTTGTATGTCTTTATCTTATCAAGACCGACATCTATGTGCGCGTTACGTTCAAACGCCGTTTTAAGGTCGTTCAAACGATTTATTTCTTTGTCTATCCCTGCAAGTTCCGATTGTGTTGCACGATCTCGGAGACCTTGTTGATAGGTTAGCTCCTTGTTGATGTCATCAAGGGATTTCAGTTCCGTTGGACGTGCCGCCAACTCCTGGAGACGACTGATGGCTTCTTGTTGCTTCTGGAGTTGAGCAATCTTTTGGGCATAAAGGGTAATCGTCTTTGTTTCCGTCCCTTTTGTACTTTCGAGTTTGTTTTGATAATACTGGATGTTGTTACCAAGTTCTTTGTAACTTGTGGCGTTGGCTATAAGTGTCTTTCCGTCATATGGATTTTTTTCTTTCTTATTTTCCTCTTTGTTTATAGGAGCATTATTTTTCTTGTTGTCTTTGAGTGCTTTCTGTGCATTTTCAACCTTTGCTTTTGTATTATTTTTCAGAGCCTTAGTCTGTTTATCGATATTTTCTGTCTGCTTAGCCGAATCGCCATCATCAATACCAAAAAACTTCTTCACCCATTTCCATGCCTCCTGGATGACTGCACTTGCCTTTTCAAAAGCCTTCACGAGGAAGTCCCATACTGCAGAAGCCAAATCCTTCACTACCGTCCATACTTGATCGCAAATATCACGGAAGGCTTCACTGTTGTTATAGACTGCTACCAATATAGCCACAAGTGCGGCAATTGCCATGATAACGATACCGATAGGATTTGCACTCAGCACGAAGTTCAGTGCAGTCTGTGCTATCTTCCATGCATTGGAAGCAAGAGCGGCAATCTTTGAAGCAGCGACCTGTGCGAGGGTCGCAATCTTGACAGCACGCAAGCCGGACACAACGGCAACAAGTCCTCCTTTCAATTGTACCATGCTCATCATGGCCAGTCCTGTGTTGGCTATCATTTCCATATAGGGAGCAGAGGTGCTGGCTAAGGAACCTGCCCAGTCGAGCATGGACTGAACTTGGTTTTTCAGCATTTGTCCGACACTGTCCCCCGTGCTTGACATCTCATTAAAGGCTTCATCTATCGTTCCGGCAGAATCAGCCATTGCTCCTATATTCTCCGAGAATTTGTCTTTCTGTTCACCCGTCAAAGACCCGAGCAGGCGGAGAGCCTCTGCACTTCCGAACAATTGTCCGTAGATGGTTTCGCTGAGCTGTCCTGTCTTGGCCGAATATTCCTGAATACTTGCATCCAAGCCCAGCAAGAAGTTCTCAAGTCCTCCTGCTGCTTGTACGCTTGCGGCATTGAAGCCTATGCCCATAGATTCGGCAGCCTTTGTTGCTTCCGCCGATGGCTTGATCAGTGCATTCAATACAGCGGCTAACTGAGTAGAAACCTCTGCCGTATTACCAGTAACACCGGTGGTAGTGGCAAAGACTGCCATAAGCTCATCCATTGATACGCCCAATTGAGAGGCACTTCCGCTGACACGTGGCAGTGCCTGTCCAAGTTGCTCAAAACTGGTTACACCATTCTTGGCCGTCATTTGTATCTTATCTTGAATCGCTCCAGCTTGATCCCAGCTCAGTCCATAGTTTTTGATAAGGGTTGAGGTCACCGTGACGGTCTGTCCCAAATCGGCAAGTCCACCGACAGCAGCCTTACTCGACTGCTCTAAGAAGCCTATCCAGTTATCCTCAGGAACTCCGTTGGATATTGTTTGGTATAATCCATTGGCAAGTTCCTCACGCGCCAATGGTATATTTTTGCTTAAGCCGACAATTTTATCAGATAGCGCATCGAACTCTTCACCGCTTTTGCCCGCCATCGTATTAGCACTCCGCATCGCTGTTTCAAAGCTGTTGAAAGGAGCAGTCAGTCCTCCCACCATATCACGGAGAGTTTCGATGGACCGCATCGCACCTTCGAATATCATGCTCTTAGCTGCCATTTCCTTCAGTTGAGAGCCTGTGCTACGCGCTGTCTCACCTACCATCTCCAACGCCTCGTCCAGTCCAGAAGCCTCTACGGTAAGGTTTTTCAAGACACTGCCATCAACGCTCTTTATCTTGATTTGAAATTCTACTGCCTTTGCCATCTTTGTTATGCTATTTTAGTCCGTTACGCCGCTTCGCTTCCTCGAAACGTTTCTTGAATTCTTCTTTGCTAATTTCCTCGGCTTTGCCACTGCTTTCTTCCTCATCCCACGGAAGCGGAAGAATGTCATGTGCCGTCAGCTTACTCTTTACGTATGGTTGGATAAAGAATAAGGCCATTACTCTTACCCGTTCCCACGCGCCACGCTCGTTATCTCTATGCTGCAGCCCCCACCTGTTCCATATCTCGTAGAATTCAAAAGGGGTACATCGTTCAAAGTCATCTCTGCTCATCCCAATGCACCCCAAGGCGATTCCCAGCAATTCTTCAATGCTTACTTGCTTTGTGCAGGATTCTTCGTTTTTTTTTGTGATGCTGCCATATCCTCATAAAATGAGTTGACGCTATCAGGTTCCAGCGAGTCAGCAAACATATCAAAATCCATGTCGAAGTTCACGTTGTCTGCATGGCACGCACTCTGCACACAGCAGAAGATGAACAGCACCAGTTCCGAAATATCGGTCTGTTTTAGTTCGCTCACATCCTTACCTGCTGCATTCTTGAAGCGAACCATGGCTCCCATTGTTACACGACAGGGATATTCCTTGCCTGCAATTTTTAGCGTGTTGATATTTTTCTTGTCCATGATTCCTTTTTTAACGAACAGTGGAAGGCTTAGCGATACTACCAGTCAATCCTGTAGCATTCTTTGTAACCGGCCCGCAGTTCTGTAGGGTGATGGAATACTTCGCGTCATCACCTGCTTGGGCTTCAAGATCCAACGAAGTGATGAGATACTTGCCAGCATATCCTCCAGTAGACTTGCCTGTACGCTTGTCACCATCACGGAGGTTGTATGCTCCATCAATCGGCTCACCCTTCAACATTGCATCTTTCAGCTGATCATAACTTGGGATTTCATCTGTCCCGTCAATCAGTACTACGCCGTCAGCAGTAATCTGTTCGGAAAAACTCTTGATATAGCTCTCTTTCCATTTTCCACCTGAAGCCTCTTTTGTCACACGCTCGCCCGTTTCAGCCGAGGTAGACACCTTACAGCCTGTGGAAAAGCCGAGTGCATTTCCTCCGATGGACAATATGAGGTCAGTTCCGTCTAAAACACTTTTTGCCATCTTTTCTTTCTTGTTAAAATGATTGATACTATGCCGGCTGCCACCCCGACGATAAAGGCGATTATTATTATCCGAAAACTATTTGAAGACTTTTCTTTCTTTTCTTCTTTTAGTTCCTTATTATTTTGCTTTGCCTCATGCAACTGCCGCTTCAGTGTGCTGATAATCTTAGAGTATCTTGCACAGACTAATTGCAGGCTGTCGCAGTTGGCCTCAATGATTATTTGCTCTGGCTCCGTCTTGGTCGGTGCTTTCCTCGTCACTTTCAGATTCGCTCGTCCCTTCTTTGCGGTGTAGCCCGCTCCTGGAGGCAGTAATCGAAGGCTGTCTATCGGCAGTCTCAAACTCACTGATGACATCGGCACCGTCACGGGCGTTTGCCAGCTTTCGACGACGCTCACCGTGCTGTCCACATCGAGGCGGCTCGCAGCGTAGCTCACCGACTTCTCCCTGTTTACGCTCTTTCTGCTCGACGCGCATCCGCTTAAGCACAGGGCAGTCATCGCTATACTTGCAACTATTAGCATCGTCGATAGCCTTCCTGAGACGCGCCATCTCGCGCTTGGTTGCATTGAGGTCTTTTCTTGTTTCATTGAGTTCTGTCTTTAAGGGATTTACGATATTCTCAATAAGTACTCGTGTGGCTTTTTCAGTGTTATCAATCCGGACTGTCTCGGCATCGGCCAACGCTTTTTCTGCTTCTGCCTTTGCTTTTCGAACCGTTGATTTCATTGTGATAACGGCTATTACCGTTGCCATAAGTCCGCCACCAAGCACCAAATTGATAAGTTCACTGATTTGCATATCTTTCCGTTTTTATTGTCTGATTCCTATTGCACGTAGCCATGATGGTACATCGAAGCTCGGACAGGACTTGCTCGGATTCAGCTCATGATGTCCCACAATCTTAATCTGTGGGAAACGGCGGTGAAAGTCCACAACATAGCGTTTCAGAGCCTCACGCTGCGCCTCCGTGCGGGTGTCCTTTGGCTGCATCTGTCTGTCGCAGCCACCCACGTACACGATATGCCGGCTCACGCTGTTGTAGCCTGCAGCGCCATTGGTCATTTCCCAAGGATCGACCTGCGCGTCTTCATTGTTATCAACAAGCCGCTCGATTTTTCCATCGAGGTGGAAAAGATCTGTATATCCAATCTGCTTCCAGCCACGCCCTGCAGGCGGGGGCGAGGTGTGCCATCTGCGGATTTCCGCAGAACTCACCTCGCGCCCTTCAGGGGTTGCTGTGCAATGGATGACGAGATACTTCATCGGATGTCCCATCACGCATTCTCCTTATATCCGCTTGCCATCACCACACCTGCATCTGCCTTCTTCGGCATGCAGATAAAGTAGTGGCGGAAGTTGATTTTGTTACGCTGATATTCAGGATCAGTCGACGCCTCACTGTAATACATCTTGGTAGAGCCTGTAGCCTTAAACACGCGAGGAGTGTAGAATGCAAAAGAGCATTGAAACTCACCCTTTTCTGCGGTCGCACCCAAGGCTTTCTTTACACCGGCAGTGGTATAAAGCGGTGTATTGGCATATTCGAAGATGTCGAAGCCGTACAGCTTGCCAACCTTGCCAGTACTACGATCGATATTATACTGCTCACGGAAGTTCTGACTGGCCAACAACAGATCATTCACATGATCGGGACAGAGAACAAGACGACGGTTGTCTGAAGGAACTTTTAGTTTATCCAGTGCGCGCTTCATCTCCACAATGTCATTAGGAGTTAGGCGTAGGCGGCCTGTTTCTGCATCACGCTCACCTGTTGTTGTCAGAACAGGAGTCTTAGCCGTGTTTTTCTGAGCACACAATGCATGAGCTGCCTTGCTAAACTTGGCATCATTCAGCGCATTACTGTGGGACTCCTTAACACGACTCATCTTGTCATAGCTGCTGGCATAAAGCTCATCGTCAGTGATAGGGGTCACTTTAGTTTGGAATTTATCCAACTTAACAGCAATATCCTTGTCCTCTAACGCCTGAAGGGGAATGGGATATGTCGTATTGTTGATCAGTACATCAGGGTCTACACCAACATCTACGAGGTGAATCACATCGTTGTTTGTGATAGAACTCTGATCGGGCAAACCATCAAGCCATGAGCCTTCTAAACCACCACGTAGGGATTTTACCAATTCACCCGTCCAGATTTCTGTAAAGACACCGGCCCGCAAAACCCCAGTAGGCATAGTTCTGGCAAATACAGCCACAGCATTTACCCCCAAGGCTCCAGCTAAAGGAGAGAGTCCTACAGTGTGGGCAACAGTCGCACCTGCTATCGCATTAATAAGCAGGGCGGTCAACATCATAACAATTCTGTTCATTTCTTCTTTTTTATAAGGTTATTTTTTAGATTTCGCAATCAATACCATACTCAGCCTTATACAGCTGCTTGTATTCCTCTGGATTATCAGCCCGCAAGGTTGCAATCTGATCTGCTGGCACCTCACTCAACTTCGTGTACTTCTGTTCGCCAGCAGGAGCTCCTCCCTGATGTCCCAATACGGAAGACAGCTTCACCGCGGGGTGCATCGCCTTCAGGGTCTTCTCCAATTCCTCTGCGCCAATCTTCTTGCCCAGCTCCACGAACTGGTCTTTGTCCTTTTCCTCAAGTCGCTTCTCGGCGATAGCTTGCGTGACGAGATTGGTGATATTCACCAGAGCCAGAGTTTCTTTCTCTTTCAGCAGAGACGCATTCTCTTCTTTGAGTTGTTTCAGCTCCGCGAACTTCGCGGAAATTTCCGCTTCCGTTGCCGTCTCAGGCAGCCCTAATTGCAGGGCAATGGTCTTGTTTTCCATTTCTTCTGTTTTTTGATTTTTGTTATTATTGTTCAAAAGTGGCAGGTCGCATTCGCCATCCCTGCCGAGGGTTACTCTTTTACCGTCTTTATGTAGGACAAGCGCATCGTCGTTCGCGCCGACATCTGCGACACTTACCTCAAAGAGCTTGCTCTTGGTAATAGTAGGTCGCGTCTGTCCAGGTACAAGCAGATCTGTGTCCTCGCTCGTTTCAAGTATCTCAAGGCCGGCACTTACCATCCTGAGACTGCCAAACTCAAACTGCTTCTTGCATCGCTGGCTTAACTCAGAGGCACAGTCAAACATGAGTTCACCTGTGACCTCGTTATTCTCCACTTTCAGGTCCTTAACGTAGCCTATCACATTACCGCGCTCGTGCATATAGAGTAGCACTGGATTACGGTTGTACTGCATCACGTCCAGACCATCCGTCAAGACCCTAAAACCATAACTATTTAGACTATCATTTGAGATTCTAACTCGCTTTCCCATTTTGCGTGTAATAATTTATTTTCGACTGCAATATTACACGCTAAAATACTGATTACCAAAAAAGTATGAAATCACTGCACGCTTCCATGAAGTCACTACACCTCTTTTTTGCAACCTCAATAAAATAAGGCATTTTTGCGATGAGAAAGGCTTTCATAAGCAGACGTTTTTAGACGCCTGCTACTTAAAACTATATACTCATACTTTATGACAAAGGCAGAAACAGAAAAGAAAAAATCTCTGGCACGCTCTCTCTACCTTGCAGGAATGGAGCAAAACGAGATAGCAGAGAAAGTGGATGTATCCCGCGTGACCATTTCCAAGTGGTGTAATGCAGAAGGCTGGAAAGAGTCGAGGGCTGCAAAGAACATCACACGCCCTGAACTGGTAAACAAATTATTGCTTACAATTGACAAGCTTATTACCGAAGTAAACGAATCGGAAGATCCCTCACTTATAGCAGGTCTGGGCGACAAGCTCGCTAAACTGTCCTCCGTTATCGAGAAGCTCGACAAGAAGGCCAATGTCGTGGATGCGATAGAGGTCTTCATGGCATTTTCCAAGTGGCTGGAGTACCGTGCCACCATCGACCCGACCGTAACCCCTGAACTCATCAAGACCATCAACAAGTTTCAGGATATGTACCTCACAGAGCAGATGGGGATAAAGTAGAAGGCGTATGGCAACGGCAGCAGAAAAGAAACTGGCATTCGAACAGTGGAAGGAACATTGCAAGCGCATCCAGTCCATCACGGACACAACGGCACTTGCCAACGAGACGCCTACCCAGAAAGACAGGCGCAAGGAAAGACTGCTCAGCAACTATGCCGCCTTCTGCGAGTATTACTTCCCGCATTTCCTCACGCTGCGCGACAAGACAACGGGTGAGGTAGTCCGCACGGTGCACAATGCGCCGTTCCACAATCAGGCTGCGCGCAAGGTCATGGAGACTTCCAACCTCAAGGCTGTCTTTATGTGGCCGCGCGGTCATGCAAAGTCCACGCACTTCGACATCTTCATGCCGCTCTGGCTGATGCTGCGCCCCAAACGGCTCATCAATTTCATGGTTGTGGTAGGCAAGTCGCAGGACAGCGCAAACCGGTTGCTCGGAGATATTCAGGCAGAACTGGAATATAATCAGCGCATCATCGCTGACTTCGGGCAGCAGAAGAATCTTGGACTGTGGACGGCAGGTGAGTTCAAGACTGCCTCCGGCGTGAAGTTCCTCGCCGTTGGCCGTGGCCAATCGCCGCGTGGACTGCGTGAGCGTGAGGCGCGTCCGGACTACATTGTCATCGACGACCTTGACGATGACGAACTCTGCCGTAACGAGAAGCGTGTGCACGACCTCACCGACTGGGTAAAGGAGGCGCTCTTCGGGGCGCTCGACGTGGGACGCGGACGTTTTCTCATGGTGGGTAACCTCATATCCAAGACCTCCGTACTGGCTAATATCGCAGCCACGCGAGGTGTGTTCGTCTCAAAGGTACAGGCCGTCGATAAGAACGGTGAGCCGGTATGGAAGGAGAAATGGACCAAGGAAGACGCACAGGAGTACCGCGATTTCGTGGGCTATCGTGCATGGGAGAAGGAGATGATGCACAATCCCATCGTGGACGGCACCATCTTCCGGGCCGACTGGATAAGGTACAAACCTATGCAATCGCTCCGAAAGTACGACATGCTCGTCTGCTATACAGACCCCTCTTTTAAGTCTACAACGGCTAATGACTACAAGGCTTCCCGACTGTGGGGCAAGGTCGGAAACGAGCTCCATCTCATTGACTGCTATGTACGACAGGACACGGTTGGGGGGATGGTACGATGGCTTTATGACCTCTACGAACGTACAAGAGACAAAGTGGCCGTGCAGTTCTTCATGGAAGCTAACTTTATGCAAGATGTTATCCTGGACGAGTTCGCAGTTGAAGGCAAGAACCGAGGGTATCAGCTGCCTATTATGCCCGACAAGCGCAAGAAACCTGAGAAAATACAGCGTATAGAAGCTGTCAGCCCACTGTGGGAACGTGGTTACGTTTACTACAATGAGAAGCTCAAGGACTCACCCGATATGCAGGTGGGCATAGAGCAGACGCTGGCTCTCGAACGTGGCAGCCGCGTGCATGACGATGCGCCTGATGCGGACGAGGGGGCGATATGGATCCTGCAGCGCAATGCAAGACAGGAAAGTTTTCAACCGGTGTTCGGAAAAAGACCGACCGCCAAAAATTCATGGTAATTCAACACATATTTCAATTATGATAAAACTCATCCAACGCATCATCTTCGCTTGGAAATATAAGCGAGCAGTAAACAAGGCCAAGAAACTTTCCGCTTTGTTTGGAAAGAAGTATTATGTGCTCAATATGGGCGGAAAACTAAAGGTCGTACCCAAACAGAATATTCGCCATCTCGTGCGCACACATCGCTTCCGTAAAGGGGTCAAAGTGGCGGACATTGAGAAGCGCGCATTATATATAACTGTATAAAAGGAGGTTCCCAATGTTTATCACAGACGAGGATTACAAGGTGGTTATCGGTGAGGCTGCCCTAAAAACAGTATCACAGACCTCAGCCGAGAACCGTACCAACGCTGAGAGCGAGGCACAGGAGGAGATTTCAAGTTACCTGCGGCCTGTGTACGACTGTAAGGCTGTGTTCGCCGCTGAGGGCAATGAGCGCAACAAGCTCATCGTTATGTACACCTGCGACATTGCACTCTATCACATGATATCAGCCATGCCACAGAAGATGGGCAGCGAAATCCGAAAGGAGCGCTATGAAAGAGCCGTAAAATGGTTGGAGGGTGTGCAGGCAGGAAAAATTGTGCCAGACTTACCTGTTGTCGTGGATGCAACAGGAGAACCGTCTGGTATTGGAGTCATTTTTCATTCACAGAAACCTTTAAGACATAACTGGTAATGAATATAAAGAGATTTTTTAGTGGGCTGGCGAGAAGCTCTGATGCTAATGTCCTCCATACCCCGTATGGAACTTTTAATCTTGCCAAGGATGACGATCGACAACGCGCAAAGCACGTTATAATGGCTCTGCAGCAAACGACTGATGCCCTCACAAGAAAAGATATTGCAGATTGGCGTATGGCTTGGCAAATGGCACTAAGTGTGGATAACCCAAACCGCCAAAGGTTGTATGACATCTATCGTGACACTGATGCTGATGGGCATCTATCTGGCTGCGTGAGACAGCGTGAGGGCTTTGTTATGGCCAAATCTTTCAAGCTTATGGATGCCGCAGGAATCGAGAGCGAAGAGGCGTTATACTACTTCGATCAAGCATGGTTCAAGCAATTATGTCGCCTTGTATTAGACTCTGTCTATTGGGGACACTCACTCATAGAATTGGGAGATGTTGTGCAGGATGGTAATGGTCTAAAATCCTATGACGGTGTAAGGCTGATCCCGCGTAAACACGTCATCCCAGAAAAGGGGCGTGTCATTATCCAGATTGGGGACGATTGGCGAAATGGCATAGAGATTCATAAACCACCATACTCTGACTGCCTTATAGAGGCAGGACAACCCGACAACCTCGGTCTGTTTCTCAAGGCTGCACAACATACCATTCCGAAGAAAAATATGCTCGCTTTCTGGGATACTTTCGGGGAAATCTTCGGTATGCCGATGCGTATTGCCAAGACTTCTTCACGTGACAGCAAGGAAATAGATCGACTTAACCGTATGCTCGTCGAGGCTGGTGCTTCGCAGACTGCCGTCATGCCTCTTGATACAGAGCTGGAGTTTATTGAATCGACACGTGGCGATGCATACAATGTCTATGACCAGCGAATAAATAGAGCTAATTCCGAACTCTCAAAGCTCATTATAGGTCAGACTATGACGATTGAGGATGGCAGTAGTCTCTCGCAAAGTCAAACACACCTGCAAGTCTTCCAAAACCTCGTAGAAGAAGATGCAGATATGTTGCGAGATGTGATTAACAATCAACTCCTTCCACGGATGGTAAAACACGGATTCCCTCTCAAAGGCTTTCGGTTCGATTGGGACTACTCGGTTGACTATACGCCAGAGCAACAGATTGCATACGAGACGATGGTGACAGATCGCTACGAGATAGATCCTGCGTACTTTGCAGAAAAATATTCCATGCCAGTGGGGGACCGCCGTAATAATATGCCGTTGATAGATCCGCAAGATAACTCTAACGAGAAAAAGGAGCAGGAAGACTCTGATAAAAACAAACAGCAGAAAAATATGAACCAAGTATACTTACATCATACTTATTAGATTTAGCAAAAGCATTTAATCAATATTATAACAAGCATAGAATAAGTACAGATGATGTAAATTTAAGAAAACTTGGAATTATTATATGTATCATAACAAGTAAAATTTTAGTAAAAGGAATGAATATTTTAGGTATTGAAATGCCAGAAAAAATGTAAGAGGAATATATATGAGAAATCGTAGAAAAGATGAAAATTTTGAAGAGAGAAAAAGAAAAAGAGCAGAAAATAGTGAAATATTAAGACAAATAGCAGAAAAGTTTGAAACAAGAGAAGATTCAGCATCAGTAAATAAAA
>ERZ772974.1288-NODE-1288-length-16559-cov-3.487579_pt1 | contig 16559 bp, 17 predicted proteins | sample MGYA00580671_ERZ772974 | MGnify/ENA primary metagenome ERZ772974 (study PRJEB29015, sample SAMEA2738065) | human oral metagenome | biome: human oral; feature: human-associated habitat; material: saliva | place: China | collected 2218 ... | reverse complement strand
TCAGTCAGTAATCATGAAAAAGGCACAATACGCCTATTTTCTTATACCTTATATAGTACCATATTTAGTAGGAAAAGTACAAAAAGAACCATATAATGCTACTTAATAGCACTAACTTGTCTAAATCTTTTCCATTTGGTATGCTATTAATAAATGAACGACTTAGTTTAATCCCCCCAAGCCATGGTGGCTGGTTTTTTGGATTATTACTAAGTCGTTCTTTGTTTATATATATTAAATCCCCACCCAATAACAAATCATAATACGCTATATTGGTATTTCTAGCATAATAAGATTGTACAACATGATAATCACCTCTATCATTGTATTTGTTCAATAATATTGGCATCATTATAGGCTTTCCGTTTAAACCAATCACTTCAGTTATAATGATAATTTTTTGACCATTATCTGCACTAAATATTGCAGATGGATTTGCAATAGTGTTAGGTAACTGTTTCAACATATCAATGGAAACTGTATCATTATGTCCAGATAAAATTCTTTTACCGTTAGAATCAAATACAGGTGAACGCAATATTTTATGCAAAACACCGCCTGTAATTTTGATTCTTTTTAAGTCAAGATTAATTAAGTCAAAGACTAATGGTGAATCCATTATACCTATTGTTTTTTTACTTCCTATATTATTAGCATTATCTACATTGTTAGCCCAATCACTTAATACTTTATCTAGTTTGATTTCCCATACTGCTTTTGTATTTTGATTATAACCTTTTTGGTTTTCTAAAACAGCATTCATGTTGATACGCACGCTATCACGGAAATAATCCATAGCAGTATAACCGCCTTTGCCCTTTTGTCGCATATATTGTGCCATTACATCAGCATGGTGTGCCATCAACAACGCATTAGCTTTTGCCGTTTCACGTTGTTTTCTGTCGGTACTTTCACCAATTGCTTCAACTACTTTGTTGTACACTTCATAGCCACTCTTGGATAATTGCATTCGTAACGCTATATCGTTATCGGCTAATGTAAAAATCTTATCATGCAAGCGTTCAAGGCTTTCAATTTGTTGTAGCGTATGCTCCATATCAGCATGATGGATATTGCTTTGGTTAAGTGCTTCCGTATTATCAGCAAATGCAGTTTGTGCTTTCGCTACGCTTGAATGAAATGCTGCACGTCTACGTTCTGCATTCGTGCGTGGTGCTTTACCGCCATTATTAGACTTGTAATCAGCTAGCCATTGTGGCTCTACACCACTTGCCGTAGCTTCCTTGATATCATTATCCATATTGTCAAAGTCGCTTGCGTAATTTTCACGATACTCTTGCACTAGGTTTTTGTACAAGTTATTGTATGCTTGTTTAACCTGAGTAGGGTTAGCGAATACTTGGTCTAGTACTTCACGATCAATGTCGCTTGCATCTTCAAATTCATCACGGATAATGCTTTCCTTAACTCGTGCTGCTTTCTTTTCTGTTGCATCCACTAGGTTATTATTAAAGGCTTCCACTTCCGCTTTTGCACGTTCAAGTGTTTTCATAGACATACCGCCACGAGTAAAGTATGTACTTTCTTCTAGTGCCTTTACAGTTTCTTCCGTCAAGCCACCGCTTAATTGTGCATATTTACCGATTGGAACAGGAATATCTGCATTAGCTTCGATACTCTTTGATACTTCCTCTTGCGTTACCAAACCGCTATCAATCATATTCTTAATTGCTTGTTGCCCCTCTTCGGTTTCCGCCATTTCATTGACATTCACATATGCAGTGGATACACCTACATTATCGCCCTGTGCTTGTACAATTTTTCCGTACAGTTCAGGGTTTTCTTTTGCCATTTTGTTTGACGATGCATCTTGTTTTAACGCTTGCATAATAGCAGTACCATTTCTATTTTGCTCGGCCATGATTGCGTGTTGTTGCTCTTCTGGTGTTAGCTTTTGAAATTCATGGAACGCTTTCATGGTGTGGATGCCACTAATACCGCCACCGATTGCACCTAAACCAATGACGGCTGGTAGTGCTTGTAGCATTGCACCGCCTGCACCTACTGCCATATCACCTATAGAATATACCCCCTCAGGGTCATTATCATTGCGGTATAGGTTGTGTTGGAATTTCTCGTTAATATCTTGCAAGCCCTCTTCAACTAATTCAGAACCGCCAGCCTTAACAGATGCTTTAGCCATTTGTGCAACAGTAGTGCCAATGCCCCTATTAAATGTTGCTAGTGTATCACTTGTAGCACCTCGTAATACTTTTGACATAACCGCTTTAGGTGCTACTTTACCTATGCCTTTAACCATGAAACGTGTAGATGCCATTTCAATACCTGTATCAACTGCAGCATATGTCATAGCGTATTTATAGGCTTCATCATTAGAGTATACTTTATTACCATTTGCATCACGTTTATTAATGAGTTCAAGGTATTTGTTACCGAATGACATTTTGTACATTTCATATGCCATGTCAGCACCGCCACCCCATTTAGCACCTGTTGCTGCACCTGCACCAATACCAACACCATCCGTGGTTAAACCGCCAATTACCGCACCGATTGCACCGCCTATGATTGCACCTGTACCGCCTTGTTTGCCCATCATGTATGCTTGTGCTGCCGTATCACCTACAATCGATTGTAACGGATTAAGTGCATCTGCTTTTCTGTATTGTCGCAAGTTGCCTTGCAAGCGTTCCATTTCGTCATTAAGTTCTTTAATTCTATCTGTATCAGTAGTATGTGCCATTTCAAAACCAACATCACCTAGTTTCATTTGGTCATTCATAGCCCATACGCTCTGTTGAATACTGTCAAAAATGCCACGTGTAGCTTTTACTGATTGTAGATTTTGGATGGCTTGAATGCCCTCGGCTTGTGAGTTGTATTTTATTTTATACATTTCTGGGTATTCATCATAGATTTCTTGTACTGTTTTACCTCTATCAACTTGTGCAGCTAATGTTGCAGCCGTTCTAAATCCATCTTCATTACTATTCATAATTACATCAGCACCGATATTTAATTTATTTGCATATTCTAGTGCAGCATTAGCTTTTAATTCATCGTTGTTATATTTGAATTGTAATGCGGATGTTCTGAATGTAGCGTTATACGCTATGCTAGGGTCTATGCCTGTTGCATCTGCAATAGCTTTTAATCTATCGGCTACAAGCATTTTATTATCACTGCCTGTTGTATCAACTATAAAAGGCTTATCTTTTACAGTATCAGCAATAGATGATACCGCATCAATAGCATTACCAACAACACCATTTATAGGTTTTAAATCTGTTTGATGCTCATCTAGGTTTACTGTGCCGTTCGGTTGATATTTATTAAAATGCCATTGATTAGCCATTATGCCATCTCCTTAATTATCTAAATCACCAAATGTTTGATGGAATGTACGTTCATCATAATCGTTATAATTGCCGTTTTCATCTGTGCCACCATTTCTATATAACCTTACGTAGTGTCCACCATCATCACCTATAACAGGTTTGTAATCTACATAGCCTGCGCCATGTAACGTTGCAAGCGATACATTACTTTGATAGTTTTCACCGCTTTCCCAGAAATGGTCTACTTGCGTTGTTTGTATTACTTTAGGGCCTGCAATTTGATTTGCATACCATATTTGATCACCAACGCTTGGCGGTTCTCCATTTTCCATCATGTATTTTTGATACCACGCACTAAAATCTTTTCTAAATCCATCTTTAAATATGCCTTTTTGGCTGTCTTTCAATCCATCCATTGCATCGCTCATGACTGATTGAACGGCTGATAAATCAACGGAATACGAACCAGTCCCGTTATCTCTGTCAGTTAATTCTTTATTTAATTGGCTCATTTCTTGCATGGAAAGACTTCCGTTTTCTGCTGCGTATTTTAAAATATCATTAGCAGGTGTGCCATTTTGTATCATCTGTACAATATTAGTTTTGTATGCTGCATTATTAGCTGCGGCTGCTTCTGCACGTTCTGCTGCTATATATCTATTTCTAACACCACCAAATGCAAGGGTTAACTCTTCATTACCTGCAGTAGCATTATCAAGATAATTAGCTAACTCAGCATTAGATGCTCCGTTTTTCTGCATTTCTAAATACTGTAGTTGAATAGCTTTCTTTTGCCTGTCCAACTCTTCTGCACGTGCCTTTTTTCGCTTCCCAACTTCAACATCATAGGCTTTTAAATACATATTGCGTTCTTCTAACAGTTCCCCATCAGTTAATTGTCTACCGCTTCCACTAAACTTACCAATACCAACTATAGGGTAAATATCAACACCAACAATAGATACACCACTACTACCAGCTTGTGCGACTTTACCATCGCCCATATATACACCTACATGTGTTACCCCTTTATAGGCTTTATCATCTGAGTTAATAGCATTAGGGTCATCACTCGTTGCCCATCTAGCTTCATTACTCGGAACGTGCCAGAATACTAAATCACCTTTTTTAGCCTGCGAAATATCTGTTGAAAGTTTCCCCTCTTGTTCGGCTTGTAAATACTGTCCATCAGCAGTTCTATAATTTAGCTTAACCCCTGCACTTGCCAATGTATCGAGTGTGAATTTACCGCAATCAGTAGCATCGCCACCATCACTACCTAATACATAAGGTTTACCGATAGCACCATTTACTGCACTATCCAATGCAGCAATATTAATAGAACCATCTTTGTTTTGATTTCTTAATCCATTTACATATGCATCAGCTGCTTTCTCTCGTCCACCCTCACCATATGTATCAACATCACCAGAAATCTTTCCATTTATAGTTTGTTGTGAATTAACTTGTTGAAACGCTGCATCAGCCTTGGCTAATATCCCCTCACTAACGCCTGCTTGTCGCAATGCTGCAATAACTTGTGGCCCATATTTTATATCATTTCTCGTTACTGCTTCATTAACAACGCTTTGACCTATAGCATCGTATACTTCTTGCTTTTTACCTTTTACAAATTCTTCGCCACGATCACCATACATTAATTCAATATTCTTACCAATACCATCCAATGCAGTTTGTACTACATTAGGGTTATTAAAACCTAGTACGGCTATTTGTTTAGATTGGTCTAGGTTATTATTAAAAGTAACATCCTTGTACTTTTCACGTTCTGACCGCTCGTGTACTTGAACCCTTGTGCTATTGGCTATTGTATCGTTATCGGCCATTCGCAAAAACCTATCTCTAATACGATTATTATTAGGTAGATTGTCCAGTATTTCGTGTCTAGCCTTGCTTTCTATCTCGTTGAATGAGTAGCCTATATTAGCTGCACCACCTAACGAGGTATGTAATAAGCCGTTATCCTCATTAGTCAACGCATCAGAAATACGTTTCTTATAATCTGTTTCAGCATTCATATAAGCAATGTTCAAATCTTCATCAAGTTTCTTTTGATACTGTTCATTGATATTAGCAATTCCATTAGCAATGCTACGCAATCCGCTTTGGTCTACACCATATGAAAGCTCATTTGCATAATTCCGCATTTGTCCATTGATAGTATTGAGTTGTTCTTGGCTATCATAACTAACTAGCTTCATCTGTATCTCCTAACCTTACGAACAGTAACAATAGATCCTGGTCCAACTCCTTGTTGCATTCTTAAATCATCGCCTTGTTTCAATCCTGTAATAGCATCATAATCTATATCACCACCATATACAGTTTTATAGGCTTTAGGACTTGTACTACTACCTGCATATTGTTGTTTTAAACCATACATACTGGATGCACCACTCAAGATAGTACCCAGCATCTGCATCCTACCTTGCGTTTTAGCATTAGCAGCTGCTGCTCTTGCACTATTAGCTTCATTGCGATAATTAACACCATTAAGATATTCGTTATAGATGCTGTTACTCTTGCTGGTTTCCCAGTTGTTAATATCCTTGTTGTATTCATCGTAGCTACTAGATATTAACTGCAATGGTGTACCATTCATTGATAACCCTGTAGCACCAGCCTCGGCCGTATTTTGACCTGCAATCAATCGCATTTTATTGTCCATCTTATCACGCTCTTGTAGCGCTTGATTGGCGATATCTTGTTGTCTCCTATCGGATATTCGTGCATTAGCTTCTGCTGCTTGTGCTTGTGCGTTATACATAGCAGTTTGTGCCTTAGCCTGTTGGTGTTGCCCCCATAGCGTTGTTACCAATTGTCCAGCCATTAATGCAATAGGATTACACATTCGCATCCCCCTTTCTCAATGTAAATAGTTCCATTCCGTTATGTGTAATATCAGAATGAATAACCGCCCCTAGTGATGTAAGCCATCTCTTGGAGCGGTTGTTATCTTTGTGTATGAAATTGAATAAACATTCATGGGTGGATAACCACCCATTTATGATTGCGTTACTCCTCTTTAGAAATTCCTTTTGTAGTTTCAAATTAGTATCTAATACTTTGTTTCCCAAGAAATAAATGCAGTACATTCCATTAATTGGCTTTTTAGAGATACCATATACCGCTATCGGTAAATCATTCTCAATTACTATATGGTTTTCATAATCATCACTACATATATCCCTTACAAAATCATTTTTTCCATAATTCGGAAAATTTTGGTTCGCTATATCGACCTCTAAGGTGTCTATAGTCCGTAAGTTGATATATAAGTCATGAATTAATGAAGCGTGCCTTACAGGGCAAATCTCAAAGTCCTGTAACATTTGGGAATCCTCCGCCTATTTCTACCTCTCTTGTAACGCTCAAAAGGTTAAATGGATAAGGTTTTTCGTGCAAAATACATACAGATACATCCGTTGAGTACACTCCATCGAATTTTGGCAATATACATACCTTATCGCCGCTATATAATTTGAGTGGTGGTAGAGAGATGTCATCCATATGGTTGAAGTTTCTTCCGACTTTACCACCGAACGAATTTAATAAATTCATTGATAGCCTACTCATCGTTAATTGTCTACCTTGCAATGTACCATCTTGTATTTGCATTTCGATACTTGGGATACGTAATCGTGTAGTATAGTTAATACCAACAGCTACGCTTTGTGCCTTGCCATCGATATTGATAATTGCCGTAGGTGGTACTTCCTTAATTGGCCGTTCCCTACCATTTACAACAATCTGCACATCTTCACCAATCAGATGCGGTACTGTGATAGTACTGATATTCTCTGTGCTAGTTTGTCTGATATAGCAATCCATGTACACATTGTTATTGTCAGCGTTATACATCGGTTCAAATCGTTCTATACACATGACTGTACCGCTTTTGAATTCACGCTCAACGATAACATATAGACTATCTTGTTCGCCCTCTGCCACGCTCTCAACATATTTGTATTTGCCTTTAGTGGTGAAATGCGACCATGCATACACCTTTTGCTCAGGAATGTAAGTTAGACAATCGATATTGCCATCATCTGTAACGTAGTAAACGATACTATCTGGATCTTGTACATAAGCGCTCGTAATAAAGTTACGATACTTGGTTAAGTGCTTAACGAATAGAGTTAGGTCGGCCCCTGTGTAGTTATCGCTTTCATACGAGTAACCTAAATCACGCACTACACACCCTCTAGCTTGCACATACACACATCTATTCCCTATATATTGTGGCTCACATTCAGATGCACCACGTTGGGTTTGTGTACGTAGATTGCAGTTAGTAGGTGTAATAGTCTTAGAACCATCTATAATCCATTCGTTGCCGCTTGTCAAAATCAATAAGTCATTAGCAGGTATCAAGTGTCGAATGTCATACATTTTTCGATTAATTACTGGTAGTGTGATTGCACTATCATCTGTAATCGTACCGCCTACCTTTTCTACACCGAAGTTAGAATAATCACCTGTGCGACTAAACCATATGTAGTTAGGATATTGAGCGCTAGACGCTAGGACAAATCTATCTTGGTAAAACGTACATACACGAGGATAACCAAGGCCTTTGCCCCATTGTCCAAATCTGAATTTAGATGTAGCTTCATTTTCTACAACACCATTTAACACATTAACTTTAACGTGCTTGCTATCAACAAATTCTTTAATTTCAACTACACCATAGTTGGAATGTGGCAAGAATGATAGGTCTACATTAACGCTACCGCCTTTCAAATCAGATACAACTTTCAATCTAGCACTAGGTGTAACCTTACCTGTATCCGTTACATTGTAATCGTTGTTAGATGTGTACACTCGGTAATCTTTCCATGTTGTACCACCATCGTTACTGATTTGAATTTTAACAGTACCATTCCACGTGCCGTGTGATGTGAATTTCCATGATAAATCCTCATCACTACTGAATTGTTCTACATCGTAATTGATGTTGTTATAATCTGTATTATGCACTTCATGGCCGTTTTCACCGCTATATACCCACCTACTACTCTCAATTACTGAGCCAGTACTGCTAGTTGTAATTGCTTTTACATAGTGTTCAATCTGCATTACTGAGCCTACCATGTCAGCATTGAACATGTCTTTTGTAGCAGTTAATGTATCGCCATTTAATGTAACAGTACTTTCTTTGTCAATATTTACTTCGCCGTACGGTTGCTCTGATAACCTGTATGTATCAAATCGCCAGTCTGTATCACTATATCGTGATACTGTTTTTACTGGATATTTACCACTACAAATAAACATTACATCGCCACTTTGGATGCAGTTCAATTTATCAACAACATCACTTTCAAATGGTGTTTCTAGTTCAATACCTGTATAGATACCATTTCGCCATACTCGGATATATCGCTCACCAATTTCAAGCAAGAATGATTTATTATTTTCTGCCGTAAATTCAAATAGCCGTGTAGACTTATCCTTGTTTTTAACCTGCCCTATATATTCTGAACCTTGCCGTCTAGCCACTGCACCATAAGGACGAACGACTGCATTTTCTGCCAATAGCAACGCACTTTTAAACTGATCTAAATCAAACCGCCTAGATACATCTGGCGAAATTTCGCCTGTTGTAAATGCAAGTTGCGGAATGTACATCGGTTTCATAATTACCAACTCCTTGCTTTTACATAATTTGATACATAAGGCATATCTTGCCTACGTTCTTTCGCACTCAATGATTTAGCTTCTTGCGTTGCTGCTTGATATAGCTTGTAACATTGGTCGAATAGTCCGCTATTGCCAGTTAATGGCATGGCTAAATCAGAACCCATTTTAGATTTTAAAGCCTGTATAAATACAGGACTAAATATATCTATGTCTTTCACATCGTACACATAGTCAATGTACGCAAGCGGTACATCACTCACTATGTACTTTGTGTTATCGTCAAAAGTAAATACATCATATTCCTTTTGGCTTTCCGCTCTAAATCGTTCGCCTTTAGGAATAACCCCTAAAATACGTAAGCACTTTTCTGGGTAAGCATATACGTACTTATATCCAGCTAGCTTATGGTCTGATTGAATGCATTCTTCACGTTTTCGTGCAAAATTCCATTCGTATTGGGATAATAGCATCTTGCGTGTAGTTTCATAATGCAATCTGCATTGTCTAGCCGTTTCGTTTTCTTCATCAAGGCTATATATCCTACCACCATTGATAAGACTAAGAGCCATATTACAAATATCAGTAGGTGTCATATTGCCCCCTTTGTAGTAAAAAAGAGGGATGCATACGCACCCCTCATTCTGTTATTCTGCAGTTTCTTCCGATTTCTTGCCTTTAGATTTAGTCTTTGGCTTATCTTCGCCATCTTCGGTTTCTTCTGCGCCTACAGCTTCAAACAAATCATTGAAGTAATCTTTATCGTATTCGGCTACTTCTTCTTTTGTAAGTTCTACTGTTTGTCCTTCTTCAATTAAACCCTTTGTATTGTGATACAAAGTTACTTTTGCAATGTATTCCATGTTACCCCCTATTTGCTAGTGATACCGCTAGTTAAGAATACAGAAATTGTGCCAGCCGTTGCATTGTTGACATTAGCACGTGTATAACGTTTAACACCATTTGCCAAGCGCACTTTATATTCGTACCCAGCTGGTGCATTGGCTGGTAATGTAATACCATGCAACAATACAGGATTAGCAATGTTTTCTGTATCAGATGTATATACGTTGATTAATGCAGTACCAGTTAATGCTTTGTCTACACGAACAACTAACCACAAGTTAGGGTCAGCATCACCGCTAGTAACCATAACATCGGAGCTGACATTGCCAGATAATTCACGTTTCCAATGGAATGTATTTAAAGTATCGATAATCATGTATTTTCTCCTCTCTACTATGCAGTAACACGTGCTTCGGTGGAAAGCAATGCATCAATTTTACGAACAGGAATACTATTCGCACGAGTAACCATTTTACCCATTTCCATATCTTCTGTGATAGTAGAACCATGCACTTTGTTCTTTTGCAAGCGTAAGAATGTACGCAATTCTTGGTTCATATACCATACTGGTCTACATCCAGTTAAGCTATGCATTTTTTCTTCTGCACGGATCATCAAGTTAATCAAATTAGGGCCTGCGGAAATATCTTCTTTGATAGATTTCATATCGATATTAGCGATACGTACTACATATCGCCAATCACGAACGCACAAACCGATGTTTTGTTCAAAGTGAGTACGATACGCCTCAAATAAAGAGCCGTCAGGTTTAGTGATTGTAGTTTTACCTTTATCTTCTTGTTGCAAGCCAGCCTCTGTACCACGTGGATAAATACCATGTACAGTAAGAGGGCCCCAACCCACAAGCCACATAGATGCAAGGTTAGCAGTACCGCCAGCATCGATAATGTTCTTAGCGCTATCAGCTTTCTTAGGGTCTAATGTATTAAAACGTGCGGATAAACCAACAAACTTTTCAGGTGTACTTTCATCACCATAGAAAAGTGTACGTGCGATTTCTTGACCCATAGCCTCAACAAATGCAGCATCTTCTGTAGCACGGAATGCTACAGGGTCATTAGACAATTTAACCAACTTAGCATCTACTTCGGAGTAAGCCTCCAACATACCGCAAGTGTCGGTAATTTGTTTTGTAGTAGATTTGCTAGGTTGTACACCGCCATAAAGCATGCGCCATGTAGCCTCAGGCAAGCCAGTACGTACTGTTGTTTTGTTATGTGTGCCATCATTACATTCAATCATTGTCATGTCTTGAATGATTTCGTTTGTTTGGTTCAATTGCTCAATGATTTGTGCAATTTTACCATTTGGATCCATACGAGTTTGTAAATCCAATAATGTAGGATTGTTAGTTCCAATTGTAGCCATTAATTAATCTCCTTTAGTCTTTAAACATGGACGGATACATATTCCGTCTAATAGCTTCGTCAGATTGATTATTTGCAGGTCTGTTGTTCCCTGCGTTGTTATCTTCGCCAGCCATACCAGCAATATGTGCGAATAGTTGAATTACTTCTACACGATTACCCAAGCCATTTTCAGCTAGGATTTCACGGATATTAGGAATTGTCTTTTCTACCGCTTCAACACCTGCGGCCGCTTGGCTAACAGTAGTATCGAATTTGTTCCCTAATACCTCACGAGCGTTATCTGCGTAACCTTTGTATTGTGCCTTGAGTGCTTCTTGCTTTTGGTTTTCGTAAGCCGTTACAAGATTAGTAGCGTATTGATTGCCAAACTTAGCCATCTCTAATGCTTGCTCTTGCGTAGCACCTACACCATTAAGCATTTTTGAAAACTCATCTGCGATGGTTTGGTCTACTTCGCCGCTTTCAAACGCTTGTGAGAAATCATATGTAATTGGCTCTTGCGCTGTAGGCTCTACAGATGGTTCTTGTTGTGTTGGTTTAGCTTGCGGTTCTTGATTTCCGCCCAAGATAGTACTTTGCGGTTCTTGTGGTGTTCCACTATTTGCACTCGTTGTGTTATCATTCGTGCCTTGTGTTAAATCATCTGCCATAGTTATTCACCTTTCTCTTCTAATTCCTTAAATAGTTTTTGTTGTTGGATATATTCCAGTTGTGCTTGATGGTATTTCTTAACACCCTCTATACCATCGCCAATTTGACCTAGCATATTCATGTAAGTTAGACCTACACTCCGCCTGCCCTCATTGAAAAATGTTTCTGAATTACCAGTAAACGAACGCTTTAAAATGCCTGTATGGTCAAAAATCCGACAAAAAAACCACCTACCGAGTTCAGTACTCAGTACGTGGTTCAACGCTTCAATATCACGCTCTCGCATATAATCTCTTTTTTGTTTCATCTAGTACCCCATTCCCATTAATTGTTGCATTACAGGGTTTCCATCGTTCGCTGCATCAGTTGCTTGTTTAGCTGCACTAGCCATTTGAGGTGCTAATTGTGCCATTTGTAATGCTTGTGCTTGTTCCTCTTGTTCTTGTTGTGCCTGTTGTTGTTCTTCCATCTTAGCTTGATATTCATCATTCGATACAATGACTTTTGCAGGTACACCGAGGTTAACACCATAATAATCCGCTGCTTCTTCAAAATTGAATTTTTGTAGAATATTAGGATTGCCCTGTGCTAATGACATAAGGAACGCAAAATACTGTTCGATTGATGTTAATGAAGATACTTTCTGAGCCTGTGCCAATGGTGAAATGTACTCTATTTTCACATCTTGGCCGTTTAACTCTTCCGCTAGTACTTCATCAATTGGCGGAAACACACCTGCACGATCTAATATCGCATAGGTACGTTCGATAATCGGATTAAGAAATTCAGATAGTAGCCGTTCCACTACAGGCCCTAATTGTTGTAACTTCTCTTGCGTGCGTTCCATGACTTCCCTTGCCGTCATCTGTCCATTGTCCATATTGTCTAACATTAGGAATAAGTCAGCACTATATGCACGCTTGATACTGTCTTTAACTTCAATGATTTGTTGCATTATCCAATCGAGATTTAGACCTACATTAAATATAGGTTCAACCCTATCACCTGTATCTACTTCTGTAATACCACCAGGGAATAGTGATACACTACCGATTACATCAGATGATACTGCCATAGGTGGTTTAACCCCTAGTTCAATAGCAGTCAATCGGTCTAGTTCCAATTTCTGTAGCATCATTGCATCAGATTGTGCGAACCACGCACTACCTTTACCATAACCATTTAGATCATGTGTAGTGTGCCGTGCAATCGGAATAGGCCATTCTTCATAGCCACTATGTCGCAAGATTTCATCATCTCTACTCCCCTCAACCCAGTAAATAGAGGAATAAGGCATGTTCTTGTTACCCAGTTTTCCGTTGCGGTCTTTGTTTTCACACACTAGCCAACAAACAGTATATACAGTTGCATTGCCCTTGCCATCATCGTATGCATTTTTAATCTTTTCGGTACAGTTATCATATCCAAACTCTTCCACGAGTTGGTCGCAAGTCATGTTGTACTTTCGCCCAAACGTGTTAACCTCACCATTAGCATTACATTCTAATGCGTAAGTACCGATTGGATACGATGTGAAACGCACACCGACTTTACCATCAGGCATGATTGACATAGGCGCTTGACCGAATGGCAACTCCATATAGACTTGGTGAACCACATTGTAGAAATTGGATTTTGCAAATACTGCATACAATATTTCTTCACGTTCATCTAATACTTCAGCTACATCGCTATTCGCTGCCATGTCTGTATTTTCCATGGTTAGCTTAAACCATTTACGGCTAGGCGGTGTCATTCCACTCATTACACCACTAGCGAATATTTGACAACTTTCCCATGCTATCCCAGTCAGTATTTTGTCAGTATATAGTTTCGATTGGTCTTGCTCACCATCAAATACCCCAAGGAATGGTAGTTGATAATCTCTAATCATCTTCCATTTCTCAACGTACTTTTGACGATTGGTGAACATCTGATTGAATTTAGCTTTTATTTTTTTATAGTCTTTTGGTTTAGTTGCAGGCTTTTCTGTAGGTTGCCTTGCTAGGCTTGATAAGATAGTACTCATATTAACCGCCTAATGTTGTTTTGCCTGTAGATTGACTCAATGCACTAGCCAAGATGGTACTATCATAACCAGTTTTCTTACGCTTTTTATCAGTGAACCATTGTTCATCTTTCTTTTGCGTCATATCATCAGTCTGTGCGACTGGTGCAGGTGCTGGCGTAGTAACACTTGGTGTTTTAGCTTTCATACACATTCACATTCCCCCTTTACCCAAATGGTTTGTACTCTGTATTAGCTACTCTTCTGTGATTGCCATTTACTTTTTTAGTGACCCTAAATGCAAAGGTCAAGGCCAATGCATCGCCTTTATTCGGTGATGGTAAGCCACGCTCTTTCATGTCTTTCTTGCTCTCTAGTTGGATACGGCCATTCTTATCAATGATCGCTTCTGGCCCTACGAGGTCATCATACAACCCTTGCTCATTAGGAATTGAACCGCCCTCTTTTAACCACTCTTTCATTTCGCCCCACATGTACGCACGCATATTAAGGTACATATTGTTAGGCGATGCACCACCAAAAGCAACTAACCGCCATTTTCTACCCATCGACTTACCGATACTATAAATACCAGTTCCGTAACCTTGGTCTATGAATACTGCATCAGCTTTGTATTCATCTTCAAACTGTGCTATTAGGCTAGCCATACGCATATCATCGTCATTCTTTTCAATGGTTGCCAAACACTTCATGGAATAGCCGTTACGCATTACGATTTCTAATGTATCGCCACCAGTCCATGCAGGGTCTACACCGATAATTACAGGTAGGTTATTAAACTCACCAACTCTGTACATTCGCTTTTGTGCTTCATCTACAATTGATGCGGATATGAATTGTGTGTCAGATGCACTAGGGAATATCCCTCTTACACGTACTTTTACAAAGTCGCTATCCTCACCATGAATATCCACCCATTCTTGCAACTTGGCTTTATTTGAAATCTTAACTGTACGGCTATCTATTTGATATGTAGTCCAGTAGGCTCGATGCTTTCTAAAACATTCTCTAAACCTACCGCTATTACGTGTAGGGTTACCAAACACGCACCAGATAATCTCAGTTTCCTTATCCGTTAAAGCACCCTCTGTTACTTCCCATATCTTATCGGATATTGCGGACGCTTCATCGAATATGATTAGTATTCTATTTCCTTGATTGTGCAAGCCTGCAAATGCTTCTGGGTTGCTATCACTCCATGGAATAGCATCTATCCGCCATGTTTTCTCGTACTGTTTATCAGCACTAAACAAAGCAGTAGCAGTGTATGTAAATAGCTCTTTGCCTATAAACAGGTTGTACCATTTGTTAAGTTCCGCCCAAGTCTTAGACTTTAACTGTGTATCAGTATTAGCGGTTACAACTCCCCTCGTATTCTCATGTGTAGCAATAGCAAATAGAATTAAAATCGATGAAAACGCGGACTTACCAATACCATGACCAGATGCTACTGCAATTTGAATTGCTTTAGCTAATGACTTTCCCTTGCGTAATTCTTTACCTATTTTCTTGAAAGCATTAACTTGCCATTCGTCAGGGCCATCAAAATTTTCAAGCGGTGTTCCTTTTTCTCCCCAAGGAAAAGAGAAATAAGCAAAGCCTAATGGATCATGAGTAAACGAACCCAACGCATCAATCAGTTGTGCCTTGTTGTACTTCATTAGATTTCACCCTTGCTTGTTTCATGCGGTCTGAAATATCAATCTCTATTTCTGCATCTAGTTTTACCTTATCAGTAAATAGCATGTGCCGTTTACCTAACAACTCGGCTGCTTTAGTTCTATCTGCAATTGATGCATCCAAGCCAAACGCATCTTTCTCTTCGCCGTTCATAACCTTAGTTAGGTACTCTAGCACTTCATCAGCAGTTGCGATTGTGTTTTTACTACGCTCGTTCATGACTGCATCTATATATTGCCGAACGTTTACTTTTGTCAACAACTGACTGGCTTTACTTCTTGCCGTCTTTTCTGAATATCCTGCAGTAATTGCGCTTTGTGTTCCGTTGGTGGTCTTAACGTATTCATCAGCAAATATGCGTTCTTTCTTAGTTAGTTTTTGTGCTAATTCATTTATACTCACCAATGTTACTCACCACCTTTATATGTCTTAACTAAAAATAGCAACACCTCATGTTGTTTGGTGCTGCTATACTCACTTTCTTTCTTATAGAGTTGTCCTTGTTTAAAGGTCTTTCCCTTTTTGTACTTATGAGGAAATGTTAGTTTGTACTCTTCCTCTGTGTACATTCGATTAACGATATATACCTTACAAGGCTTATCATATTTACTCCATGATTGCCTTACATCGACTACATACCGCCTGCCGTTCATCTGTAATGCTTTTAGTAGTTTCTTTATCGTTGGTTGATAATTCACATCAAGCACCACACAATACCGACTACAATCAACACACCGCACACAATGGCCAGACAATCAATAATACTTAACATATTATCTTCACGATATTCAAACGCATATTTTGCTTTTGCTTGTAGGTCTTTATTATCTAGGCCTCGTGTTACTTGTTTGAACAATGCTCTATCCTTAATGAATTGTTTAATTGCTTTAATCATTTTAGTACTTCACCACCTTTCCGCTTTAATTTCCCATTAGATCGTACACACAAACCGCATGCACTTTTGCTTGCGTTCCCCTGTGT
>ERZ772974.1285-NODE-1285-length-16607-cov-20.467496_pt1 | contig 16607 bp, 21 predicted proteins | sample MGYA00580671_ERZ772974 | MGnify/ENA primary metagenome ERZ772974 (study PRJEB29015, sample SAMEA2738065) | human oral metagenome | biome: human oral; feature: human-associated habitat; material: saliva | place: China | collected 2218 ... | reverse complement strand
ATGGGACTTGAACCCATACGAACTTACGTTCACTACCCCCTCAAAGTAGCGCGTCCGTTAAACACGTTTTTAAGAGTAGCTATATAACTCGATATTTGCACTATTAAGCCATTTTTACTCTTCATATTTCCATATAACTTACTATATTTTTGACAACAATGTTGTCAAAGTGTTGTCAAAATTTATCAACGGCTTCCAAATCAACGTATGCATACTTATTCTAAAGTCGCCTTATTAATCAGATATCTAATTTTTCATGCTTTTTCTTTCTTAAGTTGTTTCAGTTTTTCAGTGATTAAATTCTCAACCCATTCGGGCGGCTCCTGTAGTGCGGTAGACCTCATCGCTTCCACTAATTCTGTCATCGTCTTGACTCCTTTCTATTCTTTCAACTACATATTCGATTTCATCCGTCCCATATAAGATATTGAGTACGACTTCTAGCGGCCGTTCGGGGCGAAAGTTAATGAACTTCGCGGTCTGTATTTTCTTTTTCGTTTTAATCACCTTCTTTTTCGACTCGCCAAAAGTCCCGTACCGCTCTAATACGGTGCAGCTGAGTGTTGCGGTAGGGCTTGGTCTCACCTGTAAATTCATATTTTCGTGTCATTTTTTTCATTCCTTCCTTCAGGTTACTTATTTTACTTTAAATAAAAATAGACCCCTCATCACGAGGGGTCTTTGTCTATCTATCGAGTGTGTTTAATAATTAAATCAAATCTTTCCATTGCTTACCTACTTCTTTTCTAGTGACGGGATTTAAAATGAACCCGTCTTCGTTTACCTCGCAGCCGATTTCAAGGACAGTGCCGTAAAATGCCTGCCGCATACTTGCTTCACGCTTTGCAGCACGAAGGCTTGTAGCCTTGAGTTTTTTCGTTTGCCTATAACTGCCGGCGTTCTGCAATTCGGCGAAATAGTATGTCTGTGTCGGATGTTCCTTTCCGTAAAGCCGTTCCAAGCCTTGTTTGGTTACTAACAATACGCCGCCGGATTTGCGGCATTCTTCACCTTCAACCAGGCGACCAGATAGGCACGCCTGCTTAAGTGTACTTGCTGCACGACCGAAGCGTTCGCTTGCTTCGGCTAGCGTCATAACGTCGTCGAATCTCATTGTATTAATCCTTTCTTATCAATAACAATAGTGCTATCGTCAAAACGATTGTCGATAAAATGGATAGTAAATCTTGAGCCACGAAAGCTCGTACTACGCTTAACAGTAATAACGTTGCCATTAAAATTTTCATGATATATAATAGATATAGGCAAGAACGGGGCTCGTTGCCCCGTCCTTTCTATTTGTCTTTGCCCTTTAAGAGCCTTGCAATTGTAATCGCTCCTGCCAGGATTCCGATTGCATTAGCAATATCTTGAAGGGCTTTTTCTATATCTATCATCTGTTCACCTCCTCTCTATTATTATATTATAGTCCGCATGGATTATAATTGCAAGCGATAAATATATATTTTCTATACACAAACCGCAACGCTAAGCGGTTTTTATTACTACATCAAACGGCACTTCTATTTGCTTTGCTCACTTTTGTACTTTTAGCACTTTTAGACATAGTACTCATTTTTAATGCTACTATCAGGCCTTACAATTTGAGTTTACTCTAGTTCGATTTGCAACATATCGCACTTGGTAAACGAAAGCCCATTTTCAATTTCCTTTAAGAAATTCTCATCCTCAATTTTGGCGTAATATTTATTATCTCCGGACTGAAATCTCCACTTCAAATTCTCAAAATCCACTGTTAAAATTCGCACCCATTGAGCATATATTTGTATACTTATGTCTTCTTTAGGCATGTTAACTCCTACTGAAAACTCAACATCCACCGACTCTGCCTTATTAATACCCTGAATAGCATATCCATATTTATTTCTAACTTCAAATGTATCGATTCCATCTCGACGGACGGGTGATAATCATATCGTTTAAACTTTCCCTAAGAACAACAGATTGATACAGAGTAATAATGTTTATATTTACATTTTCCGCTTCATTTCCAATGGAAACGGTGTACATGTCGTTTCCATGTTTTGTGATTTTATCAATTTTTCGGTTTTTAATCCATTTCATAAAATTAATTACAAACGGTATATCCCTACAATGCTTTGAATCGTCTAATCCAAAAATAGATAGCATTTCTCCTACGTTCGTATAATTATTAAACAACTTTTTTAATTATTCGATTATTGTGCGAATAATATCCAATTGGGTTTTAAATGAGTCCTTTTGAAAATCCGCATTCACTTTCGCGGCAATCCGGGATTTATCGTGGTTAAGAGCTTTATTTGTCTAGTTCACAAGAGTTCCAAGTGCCATCAGGTCGGGACCCGAGATGCTGATATCCATTATTCCATCACCCGCTGCCGAGCCAGTATATGCAATTGTTATGTTATTCTTATCATTTCTCATACGAACCAGTCTGTTGGCATGTTGAACAATCAACACCACTGCTTCATCAAAACCAATATATTGTTCATCCCTCATCTCCTTGATTTTAAGTACAAAAAAAGCACTCATTTCGAATGCTTTAATATACCAACTCCGTTAATTCAGAGTCGTGATATTGGGTAAACCGCCACTTGCGACTTACCATATATTTGTATATTTTTGCCGCTTTTAAAAAGTCGTCATCTGTAGGGTGTACAGGGTCAAATAAGAATGGAGTTCCTTGCAAAGACTCCGCACCAAACGTATCTTCATACAATTTAACAGCATTCATATATACCGATCTTGCGTCTCCCATTCTATCTCCCTCCTTTATGCTTTTAAAATCAACCCTACAATCAAATGTAACTACTCTTCATCGTCCATATTTTTTTATAAACAACCTTACCATTAATAATCTTTTGCTCTTGTCCGATTTGAGGCTCAAATAATGATTCTAAGCCCATACTCAACGCTCCATATCTCCTTACCGATATAAGGAGATATGAAGCTATCGGCTTTTGTCATTTCTGTATGCCTGTAATTATACCCGGGAAACAAATCCATTAATCGCACAAAATCCTCGCTCTCAGTACACTCTTCTATCCACTTATGAGAAATGCGAAGGGTATCTTTTATAATACTCGACCATATGCCCAATTTCATGAAAAGCGGTTGTTTTTCGCTCTCCATTCATAGCAATGGTCAGGTAATCAGCCTTGAAGTCGCCCGGTAGTTTATCATAATAATATTTACCGTCCCTTGATGCTCCGGGAACAAAGAAACCACGCGTTACCTTTGGCGTAAAGAATTTACGATTATCCTTCTTAACATAATCTAACCAAGCAGAAGGGTATACATCAAATGCACCTTGCAACATTTTTTTGTTAACAGGGTTAGAGCGCTCAGACCACATCGTTTTAGGAATAATTGAGCCAATTTCTCGATATTCACTAAACGCTTTTGCAAGAGCTTCTTTATCACCAACGTTATCAATAATGTTGTTTTTCTACGACCATCTTCCCTAAGTTAATCATATCCTTTGGAGTAGTGTTTTGCAAATCGATATTTTGTATTTGCTCACGCATCATATCCGTTGTAACAGGATCGGCCTTTGCTGTCACAGTAGAAATGCTGCATTTGACCTGCCTCCTTTTCGCATTCTCTTCCTTCGCCTTGCTGATGGTAGTTACTTTCTCCAGCCCTTCCAAACTTGCCGCTATGGTACTTCAGCAACAAGCATGTAGCGGCCACATTATCTCCTACAGCAACTTCATCAAGCTCATATAAATTGCCGTCATAAAATTAATGGACATAGTGAAATATCGCCGACAACCAAAACAAAATCTTCAAGACGAACAATAACCCTAGATAAAGAAACGTTAGCAATCTTAAAGGCTCATAGAAAAATAGTTGACACCAGGCGGTTCCAGCCCTTCGACTGGATCAACAACAATTTGGTTTTCCCCGGCCGTGACGGCGGTCCTCGTAATCCTGACGAGTTAACCAAGGTATCAATAGAATATGCCAAGAAGATAGACGTTCACGGCTTCTTCATGCACGGAACAAGGCATACTCATGCCACATTACTTATTGAAGTCGGCATGAATTTCAAAGTCATCCAAATTCGTCTCGGTCACTCATCATTTAAGGAAACAAGGGATACTTACAACCATGTAACCCCTGCCGTGGAAGCGGATGTTTTTGCAAAAATACAGAATATTTTCTAACCTAGCTTTGACTGCATCTTCATAATGTGGTCAAAGCTTTTTCTTTGGGTGTTGTCAAAATGTTGTCAAACCCCTCAATATAAAATGTTGTCAAACAAAAAGAACGCTTCTCGAATCTCTCGAGAAGCGCTTATTTACTTATGGTGCGGTCGATGGGACTTGAACCCATACGAACTTACGTTCACTACCCCCTCAAAGTAGCGCGTCTGCCGTTCCGCCACGACCGCATATGAAATTGATGGTGCTCAGGGACGGAATTGAACCGCCGACACGGGGATTTTCAGTCCCCTGCTCTACCGACTGAGCTACCTGAGCAAAAATGGCGACCTCGATCGGATTTGAACCGACGATCTTCGCCGTGACAGGGCGACATGTTAACCGCTACACCACGAGGCCGTTTTACACTCTCCGGGCGACTGAATCGCCTCGAACAAGTGAGATTATATCATATTTTCTTGATCCTTGGCAATAGATTTACATAAAAAAACGAACATATGCAAAAAACAAGTTCTTACATATGTTCGTATTACAAGAAATCAAGCCTTTTGCATCTCTGCCGCAACGGCACGTCCTTCCATCAAGGCCTTGCCGATAGTAGCGGGTCCGACATTGGCATCGCCGGCAATAAAGACATTTTCCAAGGTTGTCCGGTAATTCTCCGTTATTTTTAAGTCTTCGGCTAATTCTGATAAATCTACCTTCTGCCCGATAGCCATGACAATAATATCCGCATCAATATTAAATTCCGATCCGGGCACGGACTGTGGCGACCGTCTCCCCGATGAATCAGGCTCACCCAGCTCCTGGCGAATCAATTGGGCACCCGTGACGGCGCCTGAATCATCACGCAGAACGCGTTTTACATTACAAAGGAAGTTGAATTTAACATTTTCATTACGTGCATCACGAATTTCGCTCTTATTAGCCGTAATTTCTTCTTCCGAGCGACGGTAAACAACCGACACGTCATCAATAATACGAACAAGAGATCGGGCACAATCCATAGCGACATTACCGCCGCCCCAAACCATGGCCTTCTTATACTTTTTATAATACTCATGGTTGCCGCGAATATTCAGGTCATATAAAAGGGTCAACCCGGCATATAACCCGTTTCCGGGTTCAAAGCCGTACGTATTTTCAATCTGAGCTCCTGTGGCGACAAGAACTTTATCATAATTTTTCCTTAGACCCTCAAATCTTTCACAATCGATTTTCGTATTAAAGTGAAAAGTAATATTTTTATCTTCTTTCATAGACGCAAAAACTTTGTCCAAAAAGATCTTGGACATACGGTACTCGGGAATACCCGTGTAAATAGCCCCGCCAAGTCGATCCTCTTTGTCATAAATATCGACGGTATAACCGTTCTTCGACAATTCCTGCGCTGCCGTATATCCTGCCGGTCCGGCACCGATAACGGCTATTTTTTTACCACCAGTACTCATTTCCAATACACTCCCCTCTATATGACGACGTCCGCATAGAACTTATATTCATCGGTGTATGATTCATTACTCAGTGTATCATACTCTTTTATATATTCAAATAAACTTCCGATTCTTTTGAGCATTTTTTTCATTTTTCCGAGCCGTTACACCAAAAAAGCAAAAACACTATGTAATTCATATACATTAGAGTATAATAAGTGGCGTAAATGCGGTGTTACCGGAGGAGGATTTATTTACATGCATCAATCATCAGACTCAGAATATATTCAAGAACCCCATAAGATATACACAAAGAAACGAATCTTATCCCTCATTGGGGTCTTCATTATTTTATATGCCTTATGTATTCAGTGGCAATTTATCGTGTCCCTCGGTTTGGGTCAGGATAATATAGACGCTATGCTGCGAGGCCTTATTCCCGCTGTCGGCGCTGTCGTAGTTGCTTTGGCCTTATACGTGCAAAATTTATCGTTTCGCACCCTTGCCGCACCGGCTCTCGTGGGATTGTCATGGATAATCACGGGGCCGTATCTGGCTTATATAACTCTAATTAACGGCAACACGGTCTACTTAAATAATATTTACGACATATATAACGGTCTCTTTCTCTTTGCCGTACTTTTTCTTTTATCCATGACGGCCAAGCAATTCTTACCGCGCGTAATAAGCGCTTTAGTTATGACCGGCCTGCTACTTCTTGTCGTAGCCGTCAACGTCATGCAATGGGCTTACTACAGTCTGTATCAGTCTTGTATTACCACATCCGGTTCTTTGATTATCTTCCAAACCGGTCCGGCTGAAACACTGGAATACCTGCATTCGTTAGGTGCGGGAATGATCATCGGTACGATGTTTCTACTGTTCCTTATTATCGCATTCTTCTTCGGCACCCACTATACGGCACAGTCTTTGCCGAAAACGACGGTATACAAAAAGATTTTACCCTTATTGTCCCTCCTCGTCATCGTTCCGTCCGTCTGGATATTGTACGACGAACTCTTGCCTAATTCTTTTCCTGTACGAACTTTTTTAGACACTCACGATTATTTGGAACGGGCTAAATTATATGCGGAAAATCATGATGATAAATATGCCGCTTTACAGGCAGTGCAGCTCAATCCTCGCCTGGGACCCAATACGGTTATCGTCGTTATCGGCGAATCGGAAACACGAACACTCATGAATGCCTATAACCCGTCAGCACCGGACAATACGCCTTGGTTGAGTGCCGTAAAAGAAGACCCGCACTTCACCCTCTTTACTAATGTCTACAGCTGTGTATGGTATACGGTTCCCGTATTAGAGCATGCCTTGACGGAGTCTAATTTCTACAATACAAAACAGTTTAATGAATCCATTTCTATCATCGACATGGCAAAAAAAGCCGGTTATAAGACGTATTGGTTTAGTAATCAAGGCTCCGTAGGCGTAGCCGATACACCGATTTCACTCATTGCCAAGACAGCAGATGTCTCGGAATGGGTCGACCAGGACTTGAAAGAATCGACCTTGGACGGAGCCCTGTTACAGTTCTTAACGAAGGTGAACCCGAATGAAAAGAACTTTGTCGTTCTCCACATTATGGGCAGTCACATAGAATATAGAAACCGCTATCCGGCAGAGTTCCAAAAATTTGATGACGGCAAGATAAATCAAGAGGCGGACTACGACAATACCATTTTATATACCGATTGGTTCTTGTCCCAAGTCTTCGACTACGCAAGAGATAACCTGCACTTAGATGCCATGCTCTATTTCTCCGACCACGGTTCGGACCCGAGCATTGCCCGTCAACCTGACGGAGCCAGCTTTAAGGTTTTGCGGATTCCCATGTTTACATGGCTTTCCGACGACTACATGCAACGTAATCCGGAGATTACGGCAACCTTAAAATCTCATGCACAGTCGTACTTCACTAATGACCTCGTATACGAACTGGTTTGCGGTATCCTCAATATGCAATCTCCTGCTTATGACGACTCCATCAGTTTGGCTTCACCCAAATGGCATTGGGAAAAGAAGGACTTGGTAACCCGCTTTGGAAAAACACCTTTAACGGAAGATACGGAATACTAGATTCCATAGGACAGACCTGCTCTTTAACGTGCAGGTCTGTTTTATTTCCACCCGCTTTGCCGTATAATAAACAGAGCTTCAATTCAGAAGGAGGATTATGAATATGAAAAATTTCGTAACATCCGATTTGCGGACGGATGAAAAGATGAATCACGCCGGCGGTCAAGGTCCTATGTATATTAAGCATTTATTGGGTAAGGAAGAACTGAACGACAAATGCGGACTTTATGCGGAAGTAACCATCCCTGCCGGTTCCGCTTTGGGCTACCACGAACACGTCGGCAACAGCGAAACCTACTATGTTCTCAAGGGGCATGCACTTTACAACGACAACGGTTCGATCCGGGAAATCGGTCCGGGCGAAGTCACCTTCACGCCTAACGGTTTTAAACACGGCGTAGACAACACAAAGGGAACGGAAGACTTCGTCTTCATGGCCCTTATTATTAATGACTGATCAGATACGACGAAACAGCCTTCAACTCACTAATCGGTATGAGCTGAAGGCTGTTTCTTTCTGCACTACTATATAACCGGGAACACCGAGAAATGCTAATCCATCGACGCCGACACTTATAATCGGATTTTTAAACTATTTAAATAATTATCCTATTTACTTTGTGATTTTAAATTTTATTGTCTAAATTCCGTTTACTTTTACGCATGCAGGTCTTCATATCTTGCATTAACCGTATGAATTCGCTCTTGACGCGCCCCTTTCCCATGTTATACTGTAGGCAAAATCAAGGAGATGAGGTGATTCCGTTGGACGCAGAACAACATAGTGAGCCTTCGCAATATAGCGGCTGTTCCTCTCACGGCCGGCGGACTCGCACCATCAGTAAGAACCTGTAATCGACGACTCCTTCGGGCGGTACTTCTTGACTGCACCTCCACTTGGAAACAGAGTTGCTCATTACGTTGCAAGAAAAAATTTCTCTGTAAGAGAGGATTACAGATGGACGTATAGCATGACGACAATTTACCGTTTTACACACAACACTCTTAAGAAATAAATACGTATTTCAAAAGTATCTCTTCGATTACCTGTTGTGCGTGCTATGCCAAAGGATATTTTATGTAGGTCATGTAAGAAAGTTTAAATGGAAATAATCTGCTTGTATATTTTATAGACACACTAAGATAAGACTTTACGACAATTGAATATGGTTGAAAAACACCCCGTTTGCAGATGTCTCCTGCAGACGGGGTGTTCCTTTTGCTTACTTTTCCGCAGCCTTCCTAACGGCTGCTTTCATCATTTTTACATAGTCATAAATATGGGGACCGGCTTCATCCTTATATCGGCCTATGATTTTTACAATAGCGCTGCCGACGATTACACCGTCGGCAACAGCGGCAACTGCAGAAGCCTGTTCAGGCGTATTGATGCCGAAACCTACGGCAGCAGGAATAGATGTTACAGAACGAATGAGGTCCGTCATTTCTTTTAAATCTGTCGTAATTTTCGTTCTTGTTCCCGTAACGCCGAGAGATGAGACGACATACAAAAATCCGTCTCCTACGGCGGCGATTGCCTCAATCCTGTCTTGAGAGGTGGGAGCTACCATAGAAATAAGAGATACACCATATTTTTTTGCAACATCGGCACATTCGGATCGTTCTTCAAAGGGCAAATCGGGAATAATAATCCCGTCGACTCCCGTTGTCGCACAATCGGCAAAAAAACGTTCTGTACCGTAATTGAAGACGGGATTGACATAAGTCATAAACACTAAGGGTATTTGTGAGTGCTTACGTACATTTCTGACAATATTAAAGACATCTTTTATCTTCGTATGCCCGCTAAGAGCCCGTATATTAGCCTCCTGTATGACAACCCCCTCGGCAATAGGATCTGAAAAAGGAATGCCGATTTCCACTAAGTCCGCACCGCCTCTTTCCATTTCCAAAATGTATTCTACCGTCTTGTCAGGAGCCGGATCACCGGCGGTCAGAAAGGTGATAAAAGCCGGACCGTGTTCAAAAGCCTGATGTATTCTATTCATGAATATCCCTCCCTCTATAGCGGGCAATAGCAGCCACATCCTTATCACCTCGGCCGGAAAGGCAGACAATTATGCAGTCATCTTTATCTAACGTAGGTGCAAGCTTCATAGCTTCGTATACGGCATGAGCACTTTCAATGGCACAAATAATCCCTTCCGTACGAGCAATGTATTCAAAGGCCTCCACGGCCGCATCATCCGTAACAGGAATGTATTCGGCACGGCCGGATTCTTTCAAAAACGCATGTTCAGGACCGATTCCGGGATAGTCAAGTCCTGCGGAAATAGAATATACCTGAGCAATTTGCCCGTCTTCATCTTGGCAAAAGAGAGATTTCATGCCGTGGAAAATTCCCACACTGCCCTTGGTCATCGTCGCTGCATGCAAGGGCGTATCTATACCTTTACCGGCAGCTTCACAACCGATAAGTCGCACGCCTTCATCCTTAATGAAATTATAAAACATGCCGATAGCATTACTGCCTCCACCGACACAGGCCATGACAACCTTCGGTAACTTACCTTCAGCTTCTAATATCTGACTACGGGCTTCCTTGCTGATAACGGCTTGAAAATCGCGTACCATGACAGGAAAAGGATGCGGTCCCATAGTCGAACCGATGACGTAATGTGTGTCGTCGACGCGTGATACCCATTCTCGCATCGCCTCATTAACCGCATCCTTCAAAACACGCGTCCCCGACGTAACGGCATGAACTTTCGCCCCTAACAGCTCCATACGATACACGTTCAGTGCCTGACGCTGAGTATCTTCTTCTCCCATAAAGATTTCACACTTAAGCCCCATAAATGCGGCAGCCGTAGCGGTAGCCACTCCGTGCTGCCCTGCCCCCGTTTCGGCAATGACCCGCGTCTTGCCCCGTTTTTTAGCCAATAGGCACTGGCCGAGAGCGTTATTAATCTTATGAGCCCCCGTATGATTCAAGTCTTCCCGCTTCAAATATATACGAGCTCCGCCTAAATCTTCAGTCATCCGTTTGGCATAGTATAAACTTGACGGCCTGCCTGCATAGGTATTAAGTAAAATTCCCAGTTCTTTTTGAAACTCAGAATCTTCCTTATACCGTTCATACGCTTCAGTCAGATCATGAATTTCATTCATTAACGTCTCGGGTACATATTGTCCTCCGAAAATCCCGAATCTGCCCTTTTCCATATATCCTCCTATAAGTTACGCACATATGTTACAAATCTCTTTATTTTATCTTTGTCTTTTTTTCCGTTTGTTTCTACACCGCTACTTACATCAAGAGCATAAGGCCGATAAGTAGCCGCTTCCCGTACATTTTCCGGTGAAAGACCGCCGGCTAAAAAGAAGGGGCGTTGCAAAGAGGGTATAAGTTCCCACGGAAACCGCTCACCCGTACCGCCTTTACCGTTATCCAAGAGAACCCAAGACACCGAACTTTCCCGAGCCTTCTCGATGTCAGCTTTCGTTTGTACGGAAAAAGCCTTGATAACAGGAACATTGCAGGATTTGTTCAGTGCCGTTATATAGTCTTCATCCTCATTACCGTGTAGCTGTACAAGTTGTACGGTTTTTGCTTTGACCAAGCGGTATATCTGTTCTATAGGGGCATCAACGAAGACCCCTACAGCCGGTATATTTTCATCTAATAATTGTCTTAAACGAGCCGCTTGGGCCTCATCCACCTTGCGTTTATTGCCGGCAAAGACAAAGCCGACATAATCGGGTCGCACGTCATTGACAATCCGTATGTCTTCTTCTCTCGTAAGACCGCAAATCTTAATCTTCACCGCCAACTCCCTTTAAAACCGCCAAAGTCCTTTTTTTATTATCACTACGCATTAGACTCTCACCGATAAGAACGGCATCAACACGGTTCTTGCGTAAAAGTGAAATATCTTCTGCCGAACAAATACCGCTTTCAGCGACGAAAATAAGCTCTTTCGGTACAGCCCGTCTCAAGTTCACACTTGTATCCAAGGAAACAGTGAAATCTTTTAAATTGCGATTGTTAACACCTATAATATCGGCTCCCGCCCAAAGAGCCTGGCTAATTTCTTCCTTATTATGGGCTTCTACCAATGCATCCATATCCAACGAACGAGTCAGGTCTACAAGTTCAGTTAATTCCTCTTGCGGTAAGAGTGCGCAAATGAGCAAAACTGCCGACGCTCCCGCCGCCTTCGCTTCATAAATCTGATAAGGTTCAACAATGAAGTCCTTACGCAAGACGGGTAGGCCAATGCTTTTTGCAATGTCTCTTAAATACTCTATAGATCCTTTAAAGTAATCGCGTTCCGTTAAAACGGAGACAGCATCGGCTCCGGCTGCCTCATACTCTTGGGCAATTTCTATATAAGGAAAATCATCAACAATAGTACCCTTGGAAGGGGAGGCTTTCTTCACTTCACAAATAAAGGACATGCCATTTTTTCTCAATGCTTCTTTAAAAGTTTTTTTCTCTAGAGGTGACATATTTTCAGCCGCCTTTTTCATTTCACTCAAAGAAGTCTTTTCCATATCATCTGCTAACCGTTTATAAACAGCGGCCGTAATATCATCCAGTATCATATAATCACCTCTATACTCTGTGCGTAGCTGCAATATATTCATTCAATACGTGCAGCCCCTTCTTCTCATCTAAAATTTTTCCGGCCAATTCTATGCCGCCGGCCAAACAAGCGGCCTTACGGTCCGCATATAAGGCGGCACCTGCATTTAAGACGATGGCTGTTCGTTTCGCTCCCTTTTCTTCTCCGCTTAGAATGCGTCTCATTATAGTCGCATTTTCCTGCGGCATACTGCCGATTAAGTCCGATTTTTCCCCTCTTATCAACCCGAAGTCTTCAGGCCGTATTAAAGAAGTTGTAAAGCGTCCGTTCGAGAATTCGCAAATTTTTGTAGGCGCCGACGCGGAAATCTCGTCCATGCCGTCCATCCCGTAGGCGACAATCCCCTTTTTAACTCCCAGATTATACAAAATGCGAGCCATCGGTTCGAGCAGCTCTTCTTTATATACTCCCAACACCTGTACGGTTGCGCCCGCCGGATTGGTCAAAGGCCCCAACAGGTTAAATACCGTCGGAATAGAAAGTTCCTGTCGAACCGGGGCTACATACTTCATAGCTTTATGAAAGGACCTGGCAAAAAGAAAACAAAATCCCGTTTCATCCAAGATCTTTCTGCATTGCTTTCCGTCCAAGTCAATAACCGCACCGGCCGCTTCCAATACATCGGCGGCACCGCTTTTCGATGTAGCTGCCCGATTGCCGTGCTTGGCTACGCGGCAACCTCCCGCAGCGGCAACAAAGGCGGCCGTTGTGGAAATATTAAAAGTAAAGGACTTATCACCGCCCGTACCGACAATTTCCAATAAATCTCCGTCTCCCTTAAACATATCTGCATGTTTACGCATCACTTCAGCGCAAGCCGTAATTTCTTCAATCGTTGCCCCTTTAGCTTGTAGGGCTGTCAAAAAGGAGGCCGTTTCTATATTCGTAGCTCTACCACTCATGACTTCATTCATAATTTCCGTCGTTTCCTGTGCCGTAAGGTCATTTCCATCCACTAATTTTATCGTTCCTTCTCGAATCATCGTCCAGTCTCCTTTATGTTAAATCCAAAAAGTTTTTAATTATTTTCGGGCCCGTAGGAGTCAGTATCGATTCAGGATGAAATTGAACCCCGTATACGGCCTTTTTTCTATGTTCTACAGCCATTATTTCTCCATCTTCCGCCCTTGCCGTAACCATCAACTCATCGGGCAAAGATGCCTCATCAGCTGCCAAAGAATGATATCGTCCTACCTTAAAAGGCTGCGTAATGCCTTTAAATAAGGGCGATTGGTTTTCAACAACTACCTTAGTCTGCTTCCCGTGCATTATCTCCTTTGCATAAGTTACGGTACCGCCGTAAACCTCACAAATTGCCTGATGACCAAGGCATACACCCAGTATGGGAATTATTCCGGCCGTCTGACGAATCACGGCTTCACAAATCCCGGCCTCAGCCGGTCTGCCGGGGCCGGGAGAAATTATAATTTTTTCAGGGTTCATCTCCAATATTTCCTGTACACTGCATGCATCGTTTCGCAGCACTTGAATAAGGGGATTAAATGTTCCCACTAACTGATACAGGTTATAGGAGAAACTGTCGTAATTATCTATAAGTAAAATCATCAGTCAATCCCTCCGTTAGAGCGTTCTACGGCTTGAATGACGGCGGCCGCTTTATTTTTACACTCTTCGTATTCTCCTTCGGCTATGCTGTCAGCTACGATCCCCGCACCGCTGCATACGAAAATGCGTTCATCCTTTTTATAGGCCAACCGAATAGAAATACACGTATCGGCATTTCCCGTAAAATCTATATACCCGACGGCACCTCCGTAAATACCTCGTTTACACTTTTCCAACTCGTCAATAATCTCACAAGCCCTGATTTTCGGTGCTCCCGACAGGGTTCCTGCCGGAAGTACCGCTCCGATAGCATCTAAGGCCGTTTTGTCTTGTCGAATGTTACTACATACGGTAGAGCCGATATGCATGACATGAGAAAATCTCAAGATTTTCAGGTGCGAATCGACTTGTACACTCCCGAATTCGGAAATTCGACCTAAATCATTTCTGCCCAGGTCGACAAGCATATTATGTTCCGCCAACTCCTTCTCATTTCCGAGTAATTCAGCTTCCAACCGTTCGTCTTCTCTTTCTGTATCCCCGCGTTTACAAGTCCCTGCCAAGGGATATGTAAACAATTTTCCTTCTTCCAATCTGACCAAGGTTTCGGGTGATGCCCCGGCGATTTCAATAGCTCCTATAGACATGTAAAACATATAAGGCGAAGGATTTACAGTCCGCAAAATCCGATACGTATCAACCAGACTCCCCTCTCCTCTGGCTTCCAGACGATTGGAGAGCACGACCTGGAATATATGTCCCTCCCGTATGTAATCCTTCCCCTTCTCTACCATACGACAATACTCTTTCTTATCACAAAGCGGGGTAAATCCTTTGCTTAATACCAACGGATCCGGTGCCGCTTTTTTCCCGAACAGCAATAAATCATGCATAACTTGCAACTCATGTTGAGCTTTTTCATAATTCTCTTCCGGATTTTTCAAGTCTATGTTGACGATAAGAATGATTTCTTGCTTCAAATTGTCAAAGACAATGACTTTATCAAAGATCATCAAATCAAGGTCAGGAATTGACTCGTCATCTTCCGCCGTAAAGTGTATCGACGATTCAACATACTGTAAGTAGTCATAAGAAAAATAGCCGACCAAGCCGCCTGTAAAGGGTGGCAGATTTTCAATGCGAGGAGATTTATTCGCTTCTAAAATTTTACGAATAACTACTGTCGGCTCCTCTCCTTTGATCGTGACGTTGCCGTTTTCTATAACATGAACAATACCGTCTTTACACGTAATCTCCCCCTTAGGGTCATAGCCGATGAAAGTATATCGTCCCCACCGTTTGGCATCTTCCATGCTTTCTAGAATATAACAGTGTTTACTCACATTTTTGACGATACGTAAGGCTTCTACCGGCGTACAAACATCACTATACAAACGGCGACTGAGGGGCACAATCTTATAATCTTTGGCATATTGCTTCAACTCATTAGGTGTCATTTTCTCTTCCTCTCGCAAAAAAATCCGTCCATGACAAGAATACATGTCAAGGACGGATACGGTTCCGCGGTGCCACCTTGGTTCAGGAGAAACTCCCTGCTCTCGACGGAATACTAACATATTCCCGGCAACTGACGTATGCCTTACGTCGCAAAATACTCGGCTACTGCCTTTCCTTGCGCCCTCTGCGGCCCATTTGACGGTCTGCGTTCTGCCGGCTTTCACCGTTCCGGCTCGCTGTAAGTGCACGATAACGTCGTTACTCCCGCTTCTTCGGTTTTATGGACGGTATATAATTATGTCATTCATCATATCGTCCTTATATCTTTATGTCAATACCCAATTTTCCCATCAATCTAAAAAGGTCTGTTCACAAACCTTATATTTTTCCTTTGTCTCATTTTTACTGCAAGAAAGTATTCAATGTGTTAAAAATACATAACCCTCCTCTTCCTTTTGCTGTTTACGGGCTGTTATGTGGTATAATAAAACTCGTAAGTGCAAAATATTTTTCTACCCGCTCGAAAGGGGATTTATTCATGAAAAAATCTATAAAATCATATATTCTTGCCGGTATTCTGGCAGTGTCTCTCAGTCCCGCCTCTTCAACCTTGCAAACAGCCGAAGCTATAGACTGGACAAGTTTCGCCGGTGCGGGCATACAATACTTCGCCCTCGAAAAAGAGTTAAAGCATCTCGATAACGGTGGCCGCAACGAATTTTTTGAACAAATGAAGAAGAAATACGGTGTCAACAACGATCCTCGTGCCAACGCCATGTTGGACCGTATTATGACGCGTTTATCCGCTTCCATTGCAAAAACGGATCCGTCTATTACGAAAAAGCCGTACAATTACTTTGTTAATGACGACAAAAGCTTTAACGCCTTTTGTACTATCGGCCATAACCTAAGCGTTAATATAGGGGCCTTTGAACCTTTAAATTACAATGAAAACGAACTGGCCTTTGTTTTGGCTCATGAAATGGGACACGGCCAAAAAGGACACCCGATCCAAGGCATTCGTAAACAAATGCCTTTAGTCCTTGCCGGTGCGGCTATCGGCGGTGATACATCTACTCAGCTCATTACAGGTATCTTATCTCAAGTCGGCACGGCTAAATTAATTACGAAACCGATGGAAAAAGAAGCCGATGCTTTAGCATTCACATACGCCGTTAATGCCGGATACAACATCGGAGCCGGTGCTGCCGTATGGCAGCGAATTCTGGACAAGAACCCCGGCCAGTCTTCGGGCGGTATTAACGAACTCTTTAATG
>ERZ772974.1284-NODE-1284-length-16615-cov-14.638889_pt1 | contig 16615 bp, 13 predicted proteins | sample MGYA00580671_ERZ772974 | MGnify/ENA primary metagenome ERZ772974 (study PRJEB29015, sample SAMEA2738065) | human oral metagenome | biome: human oral; feature: human-associated habitat; material: saliva | place: China | collected 2218 ... | reverse complement strand
CTTTACCAAGTTCTTCAACGATAATTTCTTGTACTTTTTCAAATACTGCCATGATAGGCCTCCTTAAAAAATAATATATAAAATTTTAAAATGTGTTTCCACATGTTTAACTAGATTGTAACAAGAAGTGTGCCCCATGTCAAACCTCCACCGAATCCTGTCAGAAGAATTTTTTGACTTCCATCCATCTTGATTCGATGATTCTCGACACACTCCGATAATAGAATGGGAATACTAGCAGCACTAGTGTTCCCATATTCCATCATATTTGCTGGGATTTTCTCTCTAGAGACACCCAGTTTTTTTGACATCTTATCTAACATTCGGTCATTCGCCTGGTGTAACAGAAAATAGTCAATCTCTTCTGCTTCCATAGAGGCGTCTGCTATAATTTTTTGAATACTTTTTGTGACATCACGAATGGCAAAATCAAAAACTGCCCGTCCGTCCATTGTCAGATATCTTCGATCAGAAACGTCATCTGAATAAGGGGAAGACAGACCCAAATAGCAAGACTCAAGACTAGCACCTCGGCTACCATCTGTAAAAAGATTTTCAGCCAAAAACGATTTTTGATCGCTCGTTTCAAGCAAGACACCACCAGCTCCATCTCCAAAAAGGACTGAAGTGGAACGGTCTGACCAGTCTAATACTTTTGAAAGCGTCTCACTCCCGATCACAATTCCTCTCCGGTACATACCTGAAGAAATGTATTTTTCAGCAGTGGCTAATGCAAATACAAATCCGCTACATGCTGCAGTCAGATCAAAGGCAAAAGCTCGAGAAGCTCCAATATTAGCTTGTACCCGGGCTGCAGTTGATGGCATTAAACTGTCTGGAGTAATCGTAGCAACAACGATGAAATCAAGTTCCTCAGCGTCTAAGTTTGCTTTTGCTAATAATCTTTGTGCGACAACTGTTGCTAGATCACTTGTCGTCTCATCTTTTGAAATGTGACGCCGAAGGATACCTGTCCGACTACTGATCCATTCATCACTTGTATCCATGATCTCAGCCAAATCATCATTTGATACGACTTGGTCAGGTGCATAATGAGCAACTTGACTAATTTTAGCAAAGACCATTATTTAATTTCCTCCAAGAAACGATACAGATTTTGCAATCCTTTCTGCATCACTTTCTTCTCTTCGGGACTCATATCTCCAATAATCTGGTTGACCATCCGTTTATGGAATTGCTGATGAAGACGATAAAGTAGACGACCGTTCTTCGTTAAACTCAAGTGTACAACCCGGCGATCAACTTCCGATCTTCTTCTTTCGATATACCCTTTGCGCTCAAGATTATTCAAACTTGTCGTGACAGTCCCCAAAGTCACCATCAACTCCCGTGAAATATCACTCGGGGTTGCATTCGGTGTCGAACCAATCACATCGATCGTATGCATTTCTTTAATAGAAACATCTTTGAATCGACTTGCTCTTAGGCTCGACTCCTCAATAACCAAAACATTATTAAAGATGGATGTTAAATAGTCGTTAACTAATTGGTAATTCAAAACTCCACCTCCTAATTTTACTTTGATAGTCAAATTTTATCAAAAATGAAAATAATTTGCAAGCATTTTTTCACAAAACATAGAAAAATTACAAATTTATTTTCCTTTAAATTGTGGCCGACGTTTCTCAGAGTAGGCAATAACCCCTTCCTTGAAATCTTCTGTAAATGCTAGTTTCTTTTGCAAATCTAATTCAAGACCCGCATATTGGTCCCATTCATTCAAGAACGCTTCCCAAACCATTTCTTTCATGGCAGCATAAGAATTTGACGATCCTCTTCTTAATTTTTTAAGCAATTGCTCAACTGTTTTATCGAGTTTTTCAGATTCACAAACACGATAAGCTAGACCGTAATCAAATGCTTTTTCTGCAGTCAGAGCTTCACCCGTCATTACTAAATGAGTAGCCCGAGACATGCCAATGGCTTTTCCTAATAAGAATAACCCACCCGCATCCGGTGCTAAACCAACCCCAACAAAGGCTTGAATAAATTTAGTACGATCACTAATAATACAAAAATCAACAGCTACTGCAATATTGGCTGCTGCTCCTGCGACCGCTCCATCTGCTACCATAATAACCGGCTTTGGTAATTGCTTAATTTTTTTTGAAGTCGTATTAACTAATTCGGCAATTAAAACAAGAGACTCGATGTCATCCGCATCGACTGCGCGTTTCATTTCGCTCAAATCTCCACCAACTGAAAAGATTTTCCCTTCTGCTGATAGAATAATGAATTTTACTTCCTCATTTTTTTCTGCATCTTCCAGGGCAGCTAAAATTTCCTGACACATTGGAATGTTAAAACCATTGGATACTTCAGGACGATTTAAAGAGATTGTCGCGAGGTCGTTTTCGACAGAATACAAAATTGTTTCAAACATCACAGACTCCTTTTATTTAAATATAAAATATTTTGATATTAAAACTTTTGAATTATAACATATCATAACACAAAAAAGTCAAATAGTAAAATATATTTATAAGATGTAACAAAATTGTAAAATTTGTATAATTACAATTCCTCCCCTCTACAGAATCAATTATTTTATGCCCTATCTGTAAATACATTGTATCAATAACTGAACTTTGGTATAATGTATTAATGAAACTATTAAGGAGAAAATATGAAAGTAACTAAATTCGGTGGAAGCTCTCTAGCATCAGCTTCTCAATTAAAAAAAGTACTTAATATCATTAAAGATGATCCAGAAAGAAGATTTGTAGTTGTATCAGCTCCTGGTAAGCGAAATGCAGAAGATACAAAAGTAACAGATGCACTGATCCGTTATTATAAAGAATTCACTTCAGATAAGGATGTCACACAAACGCAACAGTGGATTATTGAACGTTATCGTGCTATTACAGAAGAATTGGGTCTCAAAGATTCTATTATTCAGGAAATTGCTGAAGATATCTATGATCTGACAAATTTGCCTAAAAAAGGCAATCCATTTACATACGATGCATTCCTAGCAGCCGGTGAAAATAACAACGCTAAACTCATAGCTGCCTATTTTAATCAAAATGGATTAGAAGCAAAATATATCCATCCAAAAGAAGCAGGAATTACAGTCACCGCAGAACCTTCCAACGCTCGTATTTTACCTTCTAGTTACGATAAAATTGAAGAACTAAAAGATGCAAGTGAAGTAATTGTCATTCCAGGGTTCTTTGGTGTTACCCAAGAAGGGGACATTTGTACATTTTCTCGTGGTGGATCTGACATTACAGGATCGATCATTGCAGCTGGCGTAAAAGCAGACTTATACGAAAACTTTACAGACGTAAATGGTATCTTTGCAGCACATCCAGGTATTATTAAACACCCACATTCTATTCCTGAATTAACCTACAAAGAAATGCGTGAATTAGCCTATGCTGGTTTTTCAGTCTTACATGATGAAGCACTTGTTCCAGCATACAGAGGTAAAATTCCATTAGTCATTAAAAATACAAATAATCCAGACCACCCTGGAACCCGCATTGTTTTGGAACATTCAAATGATCATGTGACTGTTGTAGGGATTGCAGGTGATTCAGGATTCGTTAGTATCAACACTACCAAATACCTCATGAACCGCGAAGTCGGTTTTGGTCGAAAAGTCCTTCAAATATTAGAAGATCTCAATATTAGTTGGGAACATATGCCAACTGGAATCGATGACTTGTCCATCATTTTGCGTTCACGTGAACTGACTCCGATCAAAGAACAAGAAATTCTGAAACAATTAACACAAAAGCTCGAAGTTGACACAGCTGAAATTGAACATGATCTTTCAATCATTATGATTGTTGGTGAAAAAATGAAGAGCCAAGTAGGGGTTACCGCAACTGCAGCTAAGGCACTGTCAGAAAATGAAATTAATATTCAAATGATCTCACAAGGATCTAGTGAGGTTTCTATTATGTTCGTTGTAAGTAAAGATCAAGAAGAAAAAGCCATTAAAGCCCTATATAATGCATTTTTCCCAAATAACTAAAAGTATAAAAGCTCCGTTCTTATAACGGAGCTTTTATACTTCCCAATTTGTAAAATTAAGCTAGACAGAAAAAGCCATTGATATTAGGAACAGATAAACACAACATTAGTCTGAAAGGAACTTACATAAATGACCCATACTCATCTTACCACAAACGAGCTTACTATCAAGAAAACATAAAAGTTTCAGATATTGTGACTTCACTTGGCAGATCAAAACAGACAACCTACAATGTCATCAACTATCTGAAAGAGGGGCACTCTGCTTATGATTACTATAACCGATATAAAATCAATAAGAAACGCTGTGGCAGGAATAAAACCAGTCTTACGCAAGCAGAAAAAGATTTTATCCAAACTCATTTAGAAAAAAATTGGAGCCTTGATGTCATTAAAGGAACTTATCCAGATAGGGTTTCTTGTTCTATGAGAACTCTCTATCGACTAGCAGACCGTGGTATTCTAAAGAAAGAGGATCTCCCTTGGAAAGGCAAAAGAAAACCAAATGGTCATAGCGAAAAACGAGGAAAACAAGCATTGCGCAGAGATTTACGTGAGAGAGCAGACAGTTATCCTAATTTTAAGACGGAATTTGGTCATCTAGAAGGGGATACAATTGTGGGAGAAAAACACAAAAGTGCAGTCATTACCTTAGTAGAACGCCTCTCAAAAGCCATCATCACACTGAAAACCAATGAACGCAAAGCAAGTGATATTGAGGCCTCCATCAATCAATGGTTGTCTCAAGTTCCCAGTCATCTCTTTAAGTCGATAACGTTTGATTGTGGGAAAGAATTTTCTAATTGAAAATCTATTTCGAATGCACATGACATTGATATTTTCTTTGCGGATCCAGGATGTCCTGGTCAACGAGGTCTCAATGAACATTCTAATGGCTTATTAAGACGAAATGGACTACCGAAACAAATGGATTTTACTAATATTTCTCAAAATTATTTATCAGCTATAGCTGATAAAAGAAATAGAATTCCTAGAAAATCATTGAATTATCAATCACCCTACCAAGTTTTTCTGAATTACTTGAAAAGTCTAACTTAATCTGACATTTTAGGAACTTTATTATGTAACTCCTAATAAAAAAAGAGCGATACCCAAGTGTCACTCCTTTTAACTACGATTAACTAACGGCAATGTATCTTCTACTACCACTATAGGCAATGTAAGAAATCCATTGATGTCCATCTGCTGTGAGAACTTTGTCATAATTGACGGAATTTCCTGCATCGTAGTATGCAAGCTCTGGACTGGAAACCTTAGGTTCTGCCTTGATAGAGGAACGGCTTGTAAAGTGGTAAGTACCTCGTTGAGTAAGGCTAGTAGTAGTGCTAGTGTTTGCTGTGCTAGATGACGTTGTATTGGTATAATCGCCACCGTCAAAGTCGAAGTATTCTTCTAAGCTTTTACCAGACTCATAAACTTCTTTGGCTTCTTTTCCAATATAGCGGATGTGCCATGCTTCTGGCATGTAACCAGTCACGGACTCTTTACCTGGTTGGTATCTCACGACAAAACCGTATTTGTAGGCGTTATTGTTGAGCCAGTCAGTTGCTGTTTTATCCTCGAGCAGATTGCCAGACCTGTCGGTCAAGTCGTAAGCAAGACCTGTTTGGTGTTCGCTGTAGCCAGCTCGTGCAGAATAACGATCTGCTGCGGCATGTCCGTCTCTATTGGCATAATTTTGATAAAGCGTTTTTTGAGTGTCATAACTTCTAAAACCGCTGTAAGCATGACCAACGTTAAACCCTTGGTTAATCATGTCATTGCGCAGACGGACAAAGGCAGCTTTGGCTGTGGCATCTTCGCCAGGATTATAAGATGGAGATAATGGGTACTTCTTGTTGGCGATGATAATGTCGTCGTATTTACCCTTAATGCTATAGTAAGAGCCATTAGATGTCACTTTGTTTGAAGTCGTTTCAGTTGTAGATTCTCCTGCAACTGTGGTTCTTGTCGCAGCGATACCTTTCAAGCTGCCATCGTTTTGGACATAGTACAAGTGAGCATTGTATTCACCAGTGTTATTTTTGTGGTCACTAATCTTAACCGCCACCTTGTAATCACCAGAGTTTTGCTTAGTCGCATCATACCAAATGATATCATCTTGTCCACCTTGGCTTGACCAGACAGGCACTTTCACTGCTTTGACACCTTGGGTGTCAGAGACATTGCTGACAACAACATCAAAGCCTTTAGCAGTCACATTTTCCACCTTGATGTTTCCTGTTACAACACTAGGTTTACTTGCTGTTGCTTCTGCTTTAGGTGTATCTTATCCCACTTTGTTAAGCGCTACATAGCGACGAATACCGCTGTAGCTGACGTAAGAAATCCAGCTGTAATCATCAGCAACTAAGGCTTTATCATAGTTGACACTTTCACCCTTTTTAAACTCAAATTGTACTGGACTTGAAAGTTTAGCTTCGTTGTGTACTTCTACAGTATTTGTGAAGGTATACTTACCACTTGATGGGAGGCTTGGTTTAACTTCCTTCATTAAAGTAGTTGATTTTGCCTCTTCTTTTTGGGATGTTTCAGCAGAAGTTTTTTCGACTTTGTTGAGAGCAACATAACGGCGAGTTCCACTGTAGCTGACATAAGAAATCCAATTGTAATCATCGGAAGTTAAAACTTTGTCATAGTTGACTCGATCACCTTTTCGGAATTCAAACTGTACTGGGCTTGAAATCTTAGCATCATTACGTACATCAGCTTTATCAGTGAAAATATAAGTACCATTTGCAGGCAAAGTCGATGCTTCTGACTTGGTAGTAGTTGCTGGTTTACTTTCTTCTTTTTGTGGTGTTTGAGTCTTTGGAGTATCAACTGTTGCCTTTTCTACTTTGTTAAGTGACACATAACGACGGATACCGCTGTAGCTAACATAAGAAATCCAGTTGTAATCATCGGAAGTTAAAACTTTGTCATAGTAGACTCGATCACCTTTTCGGAATTCAAACTGTACTGGACTTGAAAGTTTAGGGTCATTGCGTACTTGTGCTGTATCTTGGAAAACATAGGTTCCAGTAGCAGATTGTGGTTTGCGGTTCTTGCTTGTTTCAGTGCTTTCAGGTTCTGTCACTTCTTCAAGCACCTTAGTTAGTTCTCCTACCTTAGCATAGCGACGAATACCACTGTAGCTGACGTAAGAAATCCAGCGAGCATTCTCAGCGTCTAAGACTTTATCATAGTTAACTTGGTTACCTTTGTTAAAGTAGAAAGAGACGCTACTATTGGTACTTGGTGTGGTATACACGGCTGTCTTTTCAGTGAAAGTGTAGCGACCACTAGCTGGCAATTCTGGACCAGTGATGACTTCTTTAACGACTTTGTCTTTGACTGGTTCTTCGGGAGTTTTGCTTTCTTCCTTAGAAGTGTCGTCTTTTGTAGTCGTTGCAGTTGGTGTTTCAGCCTTCTCAGGTGTTTTTACTGTTTCAGAATCACTTGGTTTAGTAGTTGTTGGAGTAGTTACTGGTGTTTCTGTTGGTTTTGTGCTCGTAGGCGTAGTCGCAGGTGTTTCTGTTTTTAGAGCAGAGTCATCTTTGAAACTATAAGTTGTACCTGCTGGTAAGCTGTCTTTGTTGGTAATAAAGGAGTCTGCAGTTGGTGTTTGTCCTTGACGGACTGTTTGTGTGCGAACAGTTGGTTCATTCTTATCAGCGTCAGTTTGTCCAGCAACAGTATAGTGGACTTGTACTTCATCTGTTGAGCCATCTGGATAAGTAACCACAACAGTCTTGGTGACATCAGTAGATGAGCTTGCAGGCGTCACACTGTCAGACACAGCTGATGCTCGCGGCTGTGTTGAGGTTGTACTTTCTGTAGTTGATGGCGCTGTCTGGGCAACTGTAGAGGGTTGTGATTGAGTGGTAGTATCTACTGTAGTAGCAGGTTGAGTTGGTGCAACATTTGTTGAAGTTGTTGTACTTTCTGCAACTGGTGCCGCTGTTGTTTGGTCAGCATGTGCGACTTGAGCGTTTGCCATATAGGCACAGCCAATCAAGACAGATGCTGCACCAAAAGCGTATTTGCGAATGGAATAGCGTTGTTTTTCATGATGATAATTAACTTTATTCATGATGTTTTTACCTCTTACATTCTTCGATATAAGTATCGTCCTTTTCTTTTTCTATCAATGCCCTACATCTGAATAAGCAATGTAAAATCGAACTTCTTGGTCACGATTTTTTTGAACAAAGCTGTACCAATTGTCACCATTAGCGAAGATGTATTTATCCCATTGTATGTCCCCTTGAGGTTGCACATAAGCAACACCACCGTCTTTGTTAGGTTCAGTATAAACAGGGGTGTCCTGTGTCAGTGTCAAAGTACCAGAAGTGGCTTCCCAACCGCCATAACCTGTTTTCGGATCAGATTCAGAAGTTGTGGTTCCAGCTTGATTAGCACTGTTACCTTGACTTGGAACAGGTTGAGATGGTGTTTGAGCTTGCGCTTGTTTTGGTGCTGTAGTTGTTGCACTAGAAGCGGCACTGGAAGCGACACTAGCTTCACTACTTTTAGCCTCGGTACTAGAGTCTACTTGCGTAGAACTAGAGGAGCTACTTGATTTCTTTGAAGAGCTCTTTGTCAAACTCTTACTGCTAGAGGATGACATTTTGCTGGTCTTTGTATCCTTACTGTAGAAGCCACTTTTATCTACTTTACTACTACCACAACCTTTTAATAATACAAAAGCAAGTAAGATAACCAATACGGCTGCTAGCAAACTTGTAACGATTTTAATTGTTTTTTTCATCATATTCACCTATCTATGCTACTGCTACGCTGATATATCGTCTGTTGCCTGAGAATGAAACGTAGCTAATCCAATAATGGCCATCAGACAAAAGTACCTTGTCGTAATTAACACCGTCTCCGGCATCGTAATAAGCCAGTTCTGGTGAGGACATTTTAGGTTCTGCTTTTATACTAGCATGTCCTGAGAAAGTATATCGCCCTTTATCAGGGATAGAAGGTCTTACAACTGCTTTTACAATAGTCGTGGTACCACCTACTCCAACCATTTTGCCGTCGTTTTGAACATAGTACAAGTGAACATTATATTCTCCTAGAGAATTTTTGTGATCACTTGGATTCACGGAAACTTTGTAAGTTCCATCACCTTGCTTAGCTGCAACATACCAGATAATATCATCTTGTCCATTTTCGCTTGACCAAGTTGGTACTTTTACTTCTTTGACACCATTAGGACTTGAAACATTTGAAATGATAACATCAAATGTACCCGTTTGGTCGTTTTTATTTGTGATGGAAATTGTTCCTGTTGGTTCAGCTCTACTTGGAGCCACTGGGGCCGTAGAGGTTCCACTAGTTGTTGGTTGAGTCGCTACTTGATTGATAGCGATATATCTGCGAGCTCCTGAATAAGAAACATAGGAAATCCATTCATAGTTATCGGCTACTAATGTCTTATCATAGTTAACAGAACTTCCATTGTCGTAGTATGCAATGTCAGCACTGGAAATTTTAGGTTCTGATTTGATCCCTTTTCGGCTAGTAAAACGATAAATACCTGAACTTGGTAAAGAGCTAGTCGCTTGACCACTTGTACTTGGAGTAGTGACTGGAGTCGTTGGTCGGGTCGCTACTTGATTGATGGCAATATATCTGCGGGCACCTGAATAAGAGACATAAGAAATCCATTCGTAATTGTCTGCTATTACAGTCTTATCATAGTTAACAGAGCTTCCATTGTCATAGTAAGCGATATCTGCGCTAGAAATCCTAGGTTCTGACTTAATCCCTTTGCGATTAGTGAATCTATAAGTACCTGAACTTGGCAAAGAACCACCGGTACTTGTTCCTGCTGAAGGTGTTGTACTGATTGGAGTTGAAGGCGTACCACTTAAATCTTTGAAGTGAATAAATCCCGCGGGTTTAGAAGTAGGTTGTGTTTGGGTGTGATATGTGTAGTCCATTCCTCCATTTCTAATCCAGTTATACTCTTCAACAACAATGTTACCTCCAACAATCTCAGCGACCCAAGCTACGTGTCCGTAACCACCATCAGTATAGTAAGCTACAGAACCCACTGCTGGAGTGTTATCTACTCTATATCCTAGGCTTCTTGCAACAGCTCCCCACTGTGCTCCATTTCCCATAGCTCTTGGAACTTCAAAGTGGTTAACATTATGCAAGCGATTAGCTACAAATGAGGTGCAATTTCCTGTGTAATATCCCCAAGAGTCCACAGAGTTGGGATTATTTCTCCAAGAAGCAGGGTAGTCATCACCGATAGCTCGTCCTGATCTTGTATTAGCACCATCAGATAATTTGCTATTTTGATTTTGATTCAAGAAATCTTCAACAGTTGCTAAATCATCATCCAGACTTCCTTCGTCATCTACTTTTGTAGTAGCTTTATCTGTGCTTTGATTATCTGCAGGAGTCGTAGGAGCTTCTACGACTTCAGATACCTTGTCTTCAATATTTTCTGTTTTAACTTCTTTGCTAGACTGATCAACTGATGGTGCAGCTGGGGTAATCTCTTTTGTAGTATGTCCTTCTGCAACACCATTTGAAGTGTTTGTAGATAAATCAGTCCTAGTTGCTTCAGCATTTACATGAGAGTCCTCAGATACAGCAGAACTATTTAAACTGCTCCCTGTTCCTTTGGTAGCCTGCGCTACTTCTTGATTAACAGTTGGTGTTTCTTGAGCAGTAGAAACTGCTTCTGTAGTTATAGATGTTGTCGTGCTACTACTATCATTAGTCACACTTCCAACTACTTCTGTAGTCGTTACATCATTGGTGTTGGTCAACTCATCTGCAGATGCTCCTTTAGGTGTTCCCAATAAGAACATCCCAATGAGCACCGAAGCTACTCCGATAGAATACTTTCTGATTGAGAAACGTTGGCTTCGCGTCATCCAAAATAATTTTTTCATAGTTTTGTACTCCATTTAAAATGTTTAAACGAACGCATTTAGAGTTTATTCAGAAATTTAGCATACAATAAAGCAAATTCAGAACAACTCTTTATTATTGATATGTGATTATACAACTATTGTTATTTATCCCTAGGATGATGCGAGTCAATATCAAAATCATCCTCTATGATAAGCACTTGATTCATATTAATACCTTCATTAATTGATTATTGAACAAAATTTGTAATGTTCAGCATTCTAAATGAATTGCCATTTCCATCATGACTCAGCCAGCTATTGTCATACAAGATCTTGATAGCTTCATCAGGCTGATTTTTCAAGTGATACTTTTCCATAATTAATCCCAAGGCAGCAGATACTTTTGGTGCTGCGATTGATGTTCCATACGCATAAGTGAACTGTCCTTGAAGTGTTGGAACAATAATCCAATCTCTTTCAAATAATCTCTCTGCCATCCATTTGTCGTATCCAACTGCTGACAACTCTTTAGAACCGCCTCCAGTTGCGTAGATATCCACTTCAGAACCTCTGTTTGAGAAACTAGAAATGCGATCATCAGCGTCCACTGACCCCACTGTAACAACATTATCTAATTCAGCAGGAATATCTTTTACTGAACCATTAACCTGAGCGTAGTCCTTGCCGTTTGAGCTACCAAGGTGATATTTCAATTCCGCTTGATTGTCTAGATTTAATCCTTCATCGCCTACAGAAGCAACAACTACTGAACCTTGCTTATGGGCAAAATTAACGGCCCGTTGATAAATGTTAATGAGTGCTGTTTTATCACTTTCATCAGTCGAATTTTCAAGCAGATATTCTCCGAAACTTAAATTGATGACATCAACATCATCTTTAGCCGCTTGAATCAATGCTTTTAAAATCCATTGATCTTGGGCATTTCCCTCGTCAAAAACACGATACATTCTCACCCTCATGCCAGGAGCAATTCCGAGGTAACTACCGTTTGAGGATATCTGACCGACAACAGATGTTGCATGACCTGTTTTGTCTAAAACATTTTGGTCATCGACAAGACCAGTGGTCGCATCAGCTGCGAAGTTTTTCACGGAAATAATATTAGAAGATATTTCGGAGTTATCGTTTGTAATCCCTGAATCAATAACTCCAATCGTCGCTTCACCTGAAGATTTATGAGTAAACTTAGTCCCTGTGCTAATGCTCTTTTGCATATCCCATTGATTTTCCCAAAAATCAGAATTATCATTCGTATAGACTTGACCTTTATAAGAATAGCTAATATTGGGTTTAACAGTTAGCTTATCATCCTCCACAATCTCTTCAATCTTACTGCTATTTTCCTCTTTCACATCCTGCTTACTTTTCTCTGTGGAGATGGTCATGAAATTTATCTCAGGGATCTTGTCAGTAACTGTGATACCTTCTTTTTCAAATGCTTTCTCCATATCGTCAACTGATTGAGTTTCTCTTAATAATACATTGTACCGAGTTGTTTCAATGTCAGTTGCTTGAACACAACTTGGTGAACTACCAACAAACAATAATATTGACAATACCGTGCTAGCTAATAATAAATCTCTTTTTTTCATAATCACCTATTTTTGAAAAACCAGTAGATTTTCATAACCTGTTAAATTAGGATAATATGATGGTTCTTCAATCATCTAACCGATTTGGTTTAAATACTGTTTATTTTTTGTGATGTTTTCACCATTAATAAGTATTTCTCCTGAAGTTGGCATAACTAACGACAAGATCATTTTCATTGTTGTTGTTTTACCTGCACCATTTGGACCAAGAAAACCATAGATTTCGCCCTCTCGAACAGTAAACTTTTCTAGTTCCACGGTAGTAACTTCTACACTTTAGAAAGCTTGTGTAATTCAATAATATTTTTCATTTTTAACCTCATGTAGCCCAATAATAAAAAATCTATCCTTTTAATTCTGTTTCTATACTGTAATTGTAAATTGACCACCTAAAGATAACATTAAGATACAAGAAATTTTCCCTTAAAGTTTCGAATTAATAAATTCTCGATAACTTATATTTTAGTTTTTAATAATACTTCAGGAAAATATCTCTCAATGAATGTTCTAGGAAAGGCGTCAAACTGACTGTACAAAACTTCTTTCTGATTCATAAGCTAACCTCTTTCAATTAGTAACATGTAAAAATTACTTGTAAATTTTTCCAGTGACATTCAGCAGAGATTGTATTTACTCCGTGCCCTTTACCACTGCCTAAAAGACTATCTAATTCTTAAACTTGAAATTCTTATAATGCCTCAATAGCTTTGGTACGAATTTTATTTTCATCTTAACTACCCCACTTTTTAATATTAAATTTAACGCATATCTATGCTACTTTATACAATAATTTTAAAATTACTGGTTAAAGAAAAGTTTAAGAAAAAATAAAGCTCTAATTTTGCTCTCTTATTATCCCTAATACGATAACAATAGAAAAGTACCACCTTTAAAAGAAAAAACAAAAAGAGGTTTCCCTCTTTTTGTTGCAACATCTAAGATAACCAGACTCATAACATTAAGAACAACAAGTGAATAAAATTGGAATGAATTCATACGATATTCGTGTGAAATAGTTTTAAACACTCCATTTTTCCCAGCACCAATAATTTGATCTAGCTCTTCTAGGCTAATTTCTTTAATTGAATCAACAGCTTCATATTTATTTTGCATAATGCCACCTCTTTTTCGAACCTTGATAGACTGGTTATCTTATTTATTACGAGTTCATTGTAAGACAGGAATACAAATTTATGATAAAGAAAACTTAAAATTATTTTTAAGAATTTTAAATGTCTGAATTTTTTCTTCTGTGACATTATAATTACTTAAATTTATGGTATAATTAAGAAAATTTTTGGAGTTAATATATGAATTTTGAAGTTCAATTACTAAAGAAAAGTATACTAATCGTCGATGATGATGAAGCGCTAAGCGAGTCTATAAAAGAAGTTCTTGCTAGTCGTGGTTTTCAAAATATTCATGTCGCTTACAGCATCAGTGAAGGGATTAATGTTTTCTCAGTATCACATATTGATCTTATTATTTTAGATGTTATGTTGCCAGATGGTGAAGGATATTTACTTTCAGAGTATGTTAGAGAAAGTTCCGATGTTCCTATTTTATTTTTAACCGCTAAAAATAATCCTGACGATGAAATTCGAGGACTTGACTCCGGAGGAGATGACTATGTTACGAAACCATTTTTACCTAAATCTTTAACTTATCGAATTATTGCACTATTAAGGAGGGTATATAAAGATGAGTCAGAAATAATTGAGTTAGATAACTGTACTATAGATTTAAGTAGCGCAAGTGTTAAAAAAAATGATGAAATTTTGTCATTGACACCTACAGAGATACAAATTCTCCGAAAATTATATGCTAATAAAAATTATATCGTCTCTATTGAAACAATTTGTGATACTGTTTGGGGACTTGATAGCTATGGCTGTGAAAAATCTCTCATGGTACATATTCGAAATATAAGAGGAAAAATCGAAGACATTCCTTCTAGACCAAATCACCTAATTACCATCAAAGGTCTCGGTTATAAGCTTGTTATATAGATAATTGAGGGATAGCAATGAATATCTTCAAAAAAATTATACTAAAGTTTATTTTTATTATCATAATTGATATCGTACTACTAATTACTGCCTCTAATTATATTCGTAGCCAACAGTCTGCCTCAAATATAGTTGACAAGATATCCAATGGAATTACTTTTTCTAATGGAAACTATGTAGTAAGTTCAGCCGCAAAAAAGTTAATTGATAAAGATAATTTATGGATAATGGTTATTGATAAAAATAGTGGTAAAGAAAAATTCAATGTTAATAAACCTAAAGAAATAGCCAGTCAATTTAATTTTACTGATGCTATTAGATTCTCTAGATGTTATCTAAAAGATTATCCTGTATTTACTCAACTAAAAGACGACAACGATGATATATATATTATCGCATTTCCAAAAGACAGTATTATACAATACGGCAATAATTACTTTGAATTGAATAGAATCCAAATCATTCCGATTATCATCCTATCAATTATATTTGCTAATATTTTATTTTGTCTCTTACTATATTGTCACAGCCTTACTTTCTTTAACCGAAATATCAAACCAATTATTAACGCAATTAACAACTTACCAAGTGGTATAAACACTCAAGTAAAATCTGTAAAAGAGCTAGATAAATTGACTCTTGCTGTTAATTCTGCAAATCAACAATTACGTGAAAACGAAAATTTTAAAGAAAATTGGATTTCAGGAATAGCTCATGACATAAAAACCCCACTCTCAGTTATCATGGCTAATACATCATTAGCCATTGAAAAAACAGACAATGATGACCTATTAAAAAATTTGAAACCTACACTAGTTGAGAGTCACTATATTCAAAATTTGCTAAACGATCTCAACATATTCGCTAGACTAACAAACGGTAATTTTAAATTAAATCAAGAAATAACAGATATTATCCCCTTCTTTAGGGAAATAATCATACAAATTATTAATGAAGAGATTTGGAATAATTTTAATTTTGAGTTTATTCCTGATAATAAATTGTTGGGTAAAAAAATGTACATTGAAAAATCTTTGATGTCTAGAGTTATTCACAATCTCATTTATAATTCTGTATTGCATAACCCTTCTGGTTGTAATATTCAGATTGTCCTTAACTATATTTCTCGTAATAAATTTTCAGTTATTATACGTGATAATGGAATTGGAACCTCTACAGATAGACTTAAAAATATTAATAAAATTGAGGAATTTAATTTTGATATTTCTGGGGCTCGCAGAAGTGGTATGGGACTAAAAATTTCTAACCAAATTGTTGATTTACATGGAGGTAGTATGATTATCACAAGTGAACAAGGAGAATATTTTCAAACAGAAATTATCCTTCCTATTGAATCACCTACCTTATAGTACCCAGTCATTCCATTTTAAATAATTGAGTTTTGGAATTCTGTCAATATTTTGGACACATTTTAGGAGAAAAATTTGAAGGCTAGCGCCCTTCGGTTGCTGGACTCCTTCTACGAGATCATAAAATGAATTTTATAAGCGCGTAGAAGGAGTGCTATTAACTAAGCAATTTGTTTTTAAAATTCATTCGGACAAAGATAGTTCAGTTTGCTGTGGCGCCTCCTCGAATTATAAAAACCTCCGATATACTTAAAAATACTATCGTAACAGGTCTGAAAATCTTTATAACCAATATTAGCTTCGGCGTAAATACACTCCTTTTTGATCGTTGCGTGAAATGACTCTATACAACTATTGTCATATGGGCATCCCTTAGCACTATAGGAATGTTGAATACAGTGGTGTTCAAGAAATCATTGCACACGATCCATTCTATCAAAATGAGATTGCCCAATATGATATCATTGAATTTGAGGCAAGTAAGTATTGTCCGGAATTTGAAACTATCATCAGTAAACCTTTTGACGACAAGTAGGTTTATTAGGAATCTATATACAAAAGGAATTTTCAGCACAAATCATAACCACCCGTCTAACGGGTGGTTTGACCAAGGGCTATAAGCCCATAATACCAGCCAGCGCCTAAAGACGCTGGCTTTCACTTTGTTCAAGCCTTATTGCTTTTGACTCGTCACAAGCCTCTCAAAGAGGCATTCGCATTACTTACCGTTATCC
>ERZ772974.1283-NODE-1283-length-16627-cov-4.738233_pt1 | contig 16627 bp, 22 predicted proteins | sample MGYA00580671_ERZ772974 | MGnify/ENA primary metagenome ERZ772974 (study PRJEB29015, sample SAMEA2738065) | human oral metagenome | biome: human oral; feature: human-associated habitat; material: saliva | place: China | collected 2218 ... | reverse complement strand
TGCGACCGTAAACGAAAGCAACAATGAGAGCAGTGACGAAGATCCAGGTTCCGGGGTTAGAGAGGAACTGGAAGGTGTAGATCGTCGAAGAAACTGCCTTGCCTGCAGAATCTACCAATTCTCCGTGTAATCCAGGGACTGGGATCTTGATGTCTGTCGACTTGAAGATGGCATCAATATCGACGCCGATCTTCCACAACTTGGTGATAGCAATGACGACAACAACCAAAACATAGGGGAGAAGTGCCAAGGTGATTCGCGAGGCATTGGGGCGATCCTCTTGAGTGCTCTCAGAACGGTAGTCATCGGGCGTCTTCGGGGTCCACACCAAGAGGAAGATGTAAGAAGCGGCCAATCCCAGAAGTGAAGCAAGGACAGCGGTCAGCTCATAGGAGAACTCTGAGGTGAAGAAATGTCCGGCAGCGGTCGCAACGCCGGAAATCAGAGCGATCGGCCACAGCTGGGCAACGCCTCGGCCCCCATCAAGGATCCACAAGAGAAGGAGAGGAATGAAGCAGGCGAAAATCCAGGACAGGTGACCCATATTGGCTGCAACCACAAGGGGGTTTTGGCCGCCCAAACGGCCAGCAGTCGTTGTTGGGATTGCCATTGCGCCAAAACCAACATTGATCGCGTTGCCAACGATGGTCACAACAGCAGCCTTTACCGGGGGAAGGCCAAGTGAGACAAGCATCGCGGCAACGATTGCCACGGGCGCACCGAAACCTGCGAGGCCCTCAAGTAGACCGCAGAACGAGAAGGCAATGATCAATGCCTGGACTCGAATGTCACCCTTGCCGATCGTGTTGAAGACAGCTCGCATGTCTTTACTGCGGCCGGAAACCTCGGTGAGGTTATAAAGCCACACTGCAGCGATGATGATGTAGATAATTGGGATCAGAGCGAAGACGATGCCTTGGCCTGCTGCCAAGAGACTCATGCTCAGTGGCATCTTGTAGCCGAGGACGGCGATAAGTAGTGCAGCAACCAGTGAAATCAATGCGCACCAGTGTGTCTTGACTTTAAAAGCGCCTAGAAGGACGAAGAACAGCAGGAGCGGGAGAATTCCCGCAAGTGCCGTTAAAAATACATTTGCACCGATAGCCGTCGTTGACGGCGTAAAGCTTGTGCTCACCAAAGAGAACATGGCTACTCCTGCGACAGTGCGAGTGGGTGATCCTAGCCAGATTCTAGGCCTAAATTCCTATCTCGGTGAGACTTTTTGGAAAAATTCTGGTGAAAGTACGGGATAAAGCCAAACTGTAGGCTGTTTTTCAGAAGAAAAGCATGCTAGAGCGGATGAGAAGCGCGCTGTGCATATTGCGTGCGGAAAAGCGCCCCCGACAGGACTCGAACCTGCAACCTCGGGATTGGTGCATTTATACGGAAAGCGAAATTAGTCCTAATCGGCGGTTCGCTGATAGCGATTCTGATAGCAACCTGAGAATTGTTGCGTAATCATCTGTATATGTTCACTATGCACATGCCGGCAGGTTGGGCGGGACCGGTAGCGGCGTATGAAAGATTCTTACTAGCGGCAGGTTGCACGCCGAAGACGGCGGCGCTTAGGCGGGACTGGTTAGCGCGGTTTGCGCGCTGGGTCCAGGTCGAGCCGTTTAACGTGGAACCGACTAGCGTTATTGACTGGTCTGCGGCTCAAAACTGGTCACAGGCGACACGGCGCAGTGCTCACCAGACAGTGAAGGGGTTCTACGCCTGGGCTAACTCGAATGGTTACATTCAAGACGTGCCGAAGATTCCAAGCGTGCGAAAAACGCCGGCGGCGCCACACCCTGCAAGCGACGCGGCTTTACAAGCGTGCCTACTTTCCAGGGATTGGCGCGTACAACTAGCAGCGCGGATATCTGTCGAAACAGGATTACGGCGCGCGGAAGTGGCGTGTATCAATGTCGATCGCGATTTAATCGAAACACCGGAAGGCATGGCTTTAATTGTCCACGGCAAGGGAAACAAGACGCGGATTGTTCCACTACCTGCGGCGATTGCCGGTGAATTACAGCGCTTCAATGGCTTCGTTTTTCCGGGGAAGGAAGACGGCCATATTAGCGCCGCGTGGCTAGGGAAGTTGATTTCGCGGGAAATGCCGGCCGGCGTTTCTATGCATTCGCTTCGTCATAGGTTTACGACGCGCGCGTATAGGGCTACGCGCGATTTGGTTGCTGTGCAGCGGATTTTAGGGCACGCGTCGCCGGAAACGACGCTAGTGTATTTGCAGCTTGCTGACGATACGCTAAGGCGTGTCGTCGAAGCCGCCGCCTAGCGTCGCCGGCCGTGTTCCAGGGCTGAAAGTCGCTGGTTAATTTCACGGTGTGTATCGTGCGCGTGATCGTCAACGCTATCTATTCGATGCGTGATTTGGAGCAACTGCGTACCGTGGTTATTTAGCTCTTGTTCAATCCTGTTCAGCTGGTCTTTCACGCTGGAACCGTGATTCGGTTCTAGCTGCGCGCGGGTGCGGCGGGCGGCAAGCAAGGTCGCTGCGCCTGTGAGCGCGGCGGCCAGGCCGCCAAGCCCGCCGGTTGCTGTGATAATTTCAGCTATCGCGTGCACTGTCGCCGCCAAACGGTGTGTGTGCAAGAGCGGTTGACGTTCCAAGAACAGACGCGCCAAGAGCAAGCCACAGCGGTGCGGCTGTCTGATCGACAATGCCGTAAATGGTCAGCAGCGGGACAATCGCGGTTACGATGCCGTAAAGCCAGGCGCGAACCTGCGGCGTTAGCCAGGATAAATGTTGCGGGGTTTGCAAATCGTTCACTTTGCGCCTACCTCAATCAGGCTAACAAGCTCATTTACGCGCGTTGCGAGTGCGTCTAGTCGATCGTAAACGCGGGCAAAGTTAGTTGCGTTCCAAGCCGTTTCGTCGATGGTGTTGGTTGTTGCGCCGGTTGGTTTTCCGTCCGGTCCTTTCTTTTCTACGCCGCCAAGCAGCGCAGATTCAAGACGTTCAACACGCATATCAATATATGCAAGAACGTCGTTAACGGTCGCGGTGTGTCCGTCCGGGCGTGTTACCTGGTCGCTGAGTTGCATATCATTTGCTCCTTCATGTGTTGAGAGATATTCGAGAGTGTCTAGCTTGTCCTTATAGTTTCCAGGGCAAGCCGTAGGGAAGTGGTCACAATGCCGTGAAAGCGGTAGCGGTCCCCATTCGCTTCGGATAGCGGCAATAAGGCGGGCGACGGTGCGCATGTCGCCTTCAGTTGCGGCGGGGTGGCACTCGATACCGATCGTTCTGGCGTTGTTTCCTGCGCAGTGCCAGGCGCGGTTACCGTCTGAAACAAGCTGCGTAACACGGCCGTCTGAAACGACATAGTGCGCGGAAGTTGGATTAGGCCGGTTGCCGTCGCAGAGGAAATTCACAACCTGGTCATGCGTTTGGTTCCACTCTGGCATTCCCCACCAATGAATGACGATACCCGTAGGGTCGCCAAGCGGCCGGCCTGGGTCGTAGTTCGGGGATTCGCGAACGTCAGTTACAGCGTAATTCGGTCGAATGGTCATGCTGTCCACACCGCCGAACCACGGTAAACAGAATCCTTTGTAAAATCGACAGGCCCATAACAGAGCACCCGAACAAGTCCCTGATCTAGGAACACCGGCATAGGCCACACACCCGGGCCGTAGATAGAGCCACAGAATACCCATTCACGCGTGCTTGGAACCTTTACAAGATTGTTAACGCGATAAATGTCAACGATGCCGTTTGCGTCCATATGGAAGCTATTTTTAATACGGCGCAATGAAATGTTTAGGTGGTGTACGCCGTTCACGGTACGTACCAGGCCGCCGTCTGGGTCATGTCGCCAAGCATCATCAAAAACGGGTAAAACAACCGCTTGTGTAGTTGCGGCTTGGTCGATCAGCTGCGCGGATTGCTTCGCGATCGATGGAAAGTCTTCCAGGCGATCGCTATCAAGCGGATACGGTAGCTTAAGCGTGCTAGTCGTTGCCGGCATGTCCTTTGTCCTTTCTAGTAGGTGATTCGAGCGCTAAGAGCCCACGTAAGCGGGCGTGACGTTTTCCAAGTGACGGGCGGTAGCTGGTTCCAGGTCAAGCCGCGTCCGGTCGCGGCGGTGGTTGACGCGTTAAGCTCTAACTTCCAGCGCTGGTTTTCATACGTATAACGGCCGCCGTCAATATAGGTAGTCATTGTGCTTGCGGGATACCAAGCGGGAAGATCAGTTACCGATAGCATCAGTCCAAGCCGGCGCGTCGCGTCGAGCAGCGTTGCCAGGGTGTCTGGATTGATCTTCTCAGGGTGTACGCGGGTATCCCACGTCAGGCGCGGAATGTTAAAACCGCCTGGTAGGTAGGTGCGGAATAGACGGGCTGCGGCGGCTTCGGCTTCGGCCTGGATAGCAAGGGAAGTCGATAGGCTGATTTCGCGGTAACCGATTCGTGAAATGAGGTCCTTATCTGCGATAGTGATTGTGCGATCTGTTGCCGTTCTCTTACCGTCTGCGTCTACGCCGGGTTCTTTCCACGTCAAGCGCACAACGCTAGCTGCGTCGCCGTTAGACTGCGTTAACGTTCCTTCCCTGAGTAGCTGCGAAGCTGACAGCGTGTGCGCGGCCTTCTGCGCCGAAACGTGCAGCTGTCCACCTTCAAATGTGAGTTTGCCTAGCGCGCCGCGCGTCGACGGGTCTTCGAATTTGAGATACGGGCCGGTAAGCCTGTGCGTCGCGGACCAAAGAACCGCGCCGGTACTGGTAGCCGCCGATTTAAACAAGGTTGCGGCGCTTTGGCTATCTGCGTCTTGCCAGATCAAAGAGCGGGACGCGGGAACCGGGTCGACGGTGATAGACGGGGTTACAGATTGCGGGAGAGCGCGAACGATATTGTTTAACCGGTCGGAAAGCCGCTGCGTTGCCCACGGCTCTGCTGACACGCGAACGTGTTCAAGTTCGGCGAGCATATCGGCGGCTGTGATCTGTAGTACCGGCCGGCGCGCTTGTTCGTTGAACTCTAGGGAAACGTCGGTAATAGAGCCGGCAAAAACTTCTACAGGGATAGTTGTCGCTTCTTTTGGGCGCGTAACGTTCACGCTGCGAAGCGTGATCGTATTTAGTCCGGTCCAGGTGCGCGCGTCTGGCTTCCACGGCGCGGGGCTTGTATTCCAGGTCGTGCCGGTAGGGCCGGCTACAAGGACAACGCCTACCCACTTGCGGCGCGCGTGGGGTGGGATAGTAAACGCGGCGCGAACGGTTCCGGTTTGCCGAATCGACGCGATTTCGTCGCCGAAGGTCGGTGCGCCGGAAGGCGAAGCGTAATAGCACGGCCGGATAGATACGCTAGCGCCGGGCGGTAGGTCTAGAACAGCTTCGATAGTCCACGTTGTGCCGGATTCGGCAACGGGGATAGAGTCCCACGCCGCCGGGTCGTCGCTGGGCTGAGCGGGCGGCATGGTCAAAATCGCTAGGTCGTCGCCGTCTGCGTCTGAGCGGATACGGCCGGCCGCGTCGATTTTCCCGTAAAGCGCCGTTGCAAGCGCGATCGCATACGGCGACGGCGTTCCGGTCGTGTAGGTCGCAATATCGGAAGAAACGGTAACCTTGCGGCCGATCGTGTACATTTGCAGCGCTGTTGCTGCGTCGTCAACGAATAGGCTTGCGGTGCAGGTAGCCGCCGCCGGCTGCGTCGTCGCGTTATCGCGTCCCCACGTGACATTAAGACTGTCAAGAGCGGTAACGCGCTGACCTGCAACTGTAAGAGTGCACGAAGCTAGCATCAGAGCCGCACCCCTTGGTTACGCCAATTAGCGCGCTGTAGAACGCGCTGAATTTCGCGGGCTGTCGCGTCTGCGTCCAACGCACCGTTAACAGTGATGTTGATCGTTACGCCGGCGTTGCGATCGTTCGCAGCACCAGGGCCGCCAATGAATGCGGGGTTAGGGATAGCGAATTCGGCTGGGTCTGGAACTGCGGCTAGGTCGGTGTATGCCTTATGTACGGCGTTCTTCTTCTTTTCCAAGCCAAGGACCAGGCCCGCGCCGGAAAATTCGCCGATTTCTATAAAGACGCGCGAAGGCGAATGAATACCAAGGAAGTTCTTAATACCGTCAACAGCGCCGGAAACGACACCCTTAATGCCGTTCCAGAGCGCGCCGGCCATGTTCTTAATACCGTTAATGAGGCCCTGGATAATGTCGCGTCCCACGTTGTATAGAAGGCTTCCAACGTTTCCTAGCGCTGACAGAATTTGCCCGGGGATACCGCTAATGGTGTTCCAGAGCGCGGACGCGCCGTTAGAGGCGGCGGTTTTCACGAAGTCCCACGCGGAAGACCAGAGGTTCACAATGACGTTCTTAATTCCGGTGAAAATGTTGCTAATCGTGTTCCAGATGTTGGAAATGAGATTAGAAACTAGCGACAGTGCAGAGGAAACGATGTTCTTTGCGGCTTCCCATGCGCCGGACCAATCGCCGTTAAAGATTGCAGTAACGAATGAAACGACGTTCTGAATAACGCCGATCAGGTCGCCAATGTACGTTTTAACCGTGTCGATAATCGACATAACGACTGGCGCGAACTGCATAAGGATAGGCTGAACGAATGACCAAACGGAAGACACCATGTTCATTACGGACGCGCCAAGCGTCATAAGGTTTTCGGCGGTGCTTGAAAGCCACGGCGCGGCGGCCTGGAACGCGCTTGTTACCGGCGTGAAGTCTAGTCCGTCGATAAAGTCCATGAGCTTGCCAAGAGCATCGCCTACCAGGCTAAACGCCCCTTCGGCGAGCGGGCGAAGCGCTTCCATTCCACGATTTTTAAGAATCGTCCATTTTTCCGCTGCGTCCTGGGTTTCTTCTCCTACCTTGAGAATCGAATCACCTGTAGCGCCGATCTTCCCCATGAGGTCGTCAATGTTAATGGAACCGCTCTTAATTGCCTGTACCATTTGGGCCGCGCCCTTGGTACCGAAGACTTTACCGGCAAGGTCGAGCGCGCCGGCCGTGTCGCCGCGCTGGGTGAATTCTTCGATTTCGCGGGTAACGCGGAAAAATGCGGATTGCATGTCTTCGCCGGGCTTAGCTACGGCAAGCATTCCCTTTTTCATTACGCCAAGGGTTGCGGCGCTGTCTACGCCGGCTTTATCGAGAGCGCCAATGAGGGCAGCGCCTTCTTCGAAGCTGAATCCAAGGTTATTCAGGGTTTCAGCGCCGGCGGTCATTTTCCCTGCAAGGTCGTTAATTCCCACGCCGGTTGCTTGCGATACCCTGAACAGGTTGTCCATAGCGTCGCTTACCTGGTCGTTTTCCAGGTTGAACGCGTGGAACGCTGCGGTGGTTGTGTTTACGTCAACGTCTTCGCCAAGGATACGGCCGGCTTCCAGGTATTGTTTCGAGACGGTTTGCAGCTGGTCGCCGGATAAACCGAGACGGGTATTTAGGTCGGCTACCGTTTTCCCGGCATCTTCGAAAGATGTGGGGATGCTGGTAGCGACGGCGTGGGCATCGTCTACCAAGCCTTTTAGAGCGTCGCCGGTAGCGCCTGTGCCTACGCGTATAGTGTCTTCTACTTCGTCGAATGTTTCGCCGATACCGTACAGAGCTTTACCGGCGACGACGGCCGCGCCGGCGGCCGCCGTGCCGATCATTGCGAAGCTGGGTATTCCGCCGGCGATCTTTGAGAAGAGGCCGCCGCCGGCATCTTCGGTTTCTTTGATTGCTTTAACTGCGCCCTGTGCGTCGCCAAGAATCTTCACGGCAAGAATTGCGCTCTTACCTGAACCCATGTGGTTACTCCTTTTCAGAATTGAAGGCGATCGTTAAAGCTGTCTCAAGAATTTCGGCGGGTTCGCTAAGCCACGTCGAATAGGGGATACCGGTTCGCATGGCTAGTGCGACAACGGCGGCGGTCCATTCTCCTACCGGGTAGGGTTTTCCGTTTCTTCGGGCGCGTCGCTGGGTGAGTAGTCAACTAGCATCTTTTCGGCGAACTCTTCGTATGACACTTCTTCAATGACGTGAAGGCGCTGAAGTGCTGCGTAGAGGATTACAGAGGCCAGGCGCGGGCCGTCCTTGAATTCCCATGAATTCATTTGGCAGGTACGTTCGGCAATGATCTTGTCGTATGCCAAAATGCGCGCGGTTCCGGTTTGTCCGTCTGCGAGTTCGTATGAAACGAATGTCTTTTGAATCATGATTCGGCGGCTTTCTCTAATGAGTTCTCAATATGGTCGATGTACATTCCTACCCACTTCGGTTCGCTGTCAGCGGCGGCGCGGGTGAGGAACAGGCTAGGAAGGTACACAGAATCATGCTTTTCGCGGCCAGACGGCGGCTTTTTAGCACGTACAGAGGGCCAAATCTTTCGTCCCCACTGAATCATTCCTGCGTACCTGATTCGCTTGTTACCGGCGCGGGCAATAGCGGCGGTTTTCGTACCGGCGGCGCGGATTGTCCCGGCTAAGTCTTGGTCTTTGCGCGGAACAAGTCGCTGAGCTTCGGCGACAACAAGCGTTGCAACGTCTTTGTGAAGTTGTTTGAGGTCTTCTAGAGAGTCGCCGGCGGCTTTCATTCGCCGGCGATACTCTCTAGCGTTTTCGACTTCGAAGAGCGGGCTTTTACCGCGTCCACTTCCCACGATTACGCGGGGAGGTTTCCGAATTCGATTGTGGGAAGGCCGCCTACGGTCGTAAACGTGAAGTCGGTGGTGTTCTCCTTCTTCACGTCGCCGCCGATCACAACCGGCGTAATCTTCACCTTGCCCTTCAAGGTCATTTGCTCATTGTTGTTCGGCTTGAAAATGTAGGGCATGACTTCGCCGGCGTGCGCGTAGGTCCAGGCGACAATGCCGGTCTTATCGAAGTCTTGATAGAACGTTCCAGACAGTTCGCCGGTTACGTCGCCGCTAGGAACGAATTCGGAACCGTCCAAGAGTGCAATAGGGTCTTCGTCCTTCATCGATGGCGTGAACTTCACGCTAGACAGGCGCGCGGCGAATTCGCGTGCACTAGCGGTTTCACCAAACTTCAATGTGCCAGGGCCAAGCTTCGGGAATTTTTCGGCCATGTTTTTCACTTCCTAAATGTTGTTTCGAACGAGAGTTCAAGGGCTGGGTAAACGGTTCCTGCCAGGTCGATCGTGTCCGGTCGAATCCTGGTAATTGACAGGCGCGGTTCAAGGGTTTCGGCCAGGCCAAGCATTTCGGGCAACGCGGCCATGTGGTCGCGGTAGTTCGGGTGAACAAGGACTGTTGCCCATGTGCAGGTTCCTTGTCCATATCCTTCGAATTCGATTGCTTCGGGTGCGCCAATCCATAGGCACGTTTCGCCGGCGGCTAGCGCCGGGCGAAGCGCGGTAGGGTCAGCGGTTACGGTTAAACCTTGTATTGTCGCGTCTTCAATGATTTCGTTAATGTCGTAAAACATCAGACAAACGCGGCTTTCATGAACGGGCGTAGCATGGGATACGCGGGCGTGAGTGGGTCGAGCGCGGGCCTAAAGAATGAGGCCGTAGAATCAGCGTCCAACGCGGTTGACGCGTCGCGGCTGGAAGACCGGCGATTAAAGAGGTTCGCAGTCACTTCCATAATCGCCGATCTTCGGATATCGGCGGGCACCTTGCTAGTGCCTATAAACCGGTCAACCAGCGCGGCCGCCGTCGTCGTGCATTCGGCGACAAACTGCCTATCGCCGGCGGTAGCGTGCACGTAGTCAGCGGCCGCGCTGATCATAGATTCATCAGGCAGCATTGAACTTGAATGCCTTAATCAGTTCAGGCTTCGGCGCGAAGTGCGAAGCGTAGCCGTACACTGCGAATTGCTTGGTAAGGCTAAAGATCTGCGAATCCTGCAAGCGGTACGGCGCGCCGGGCGCTTCCTTGATTCGGATAGCTTCGCGGGCGTAGCCAACAGCGTGGTTACCAGCCCAATTCGGGATTCGCTGAACGGTGATCGTTGCGAAGTCTCCGCGTCCCGAAGGCAGGGTAATAGTTCCCTGGTGGTCGACGGGTGCGCCTGAGAATTGCAGGGCCTTGGGTGCGCGGTCCAGTGCGGCGAGAGCCTGGAACACGGCCGGCGAGACTGCCAGACCGTCGAGCACATACGGCGTTGCGTCGTATGCGTCGATCAGTGCTAGAACGAATTCGGTCCAGTCGTTTACGGTCGCGGCGCGAAGGCTAGCGATCGTCTTCAACGGCGCGGTTTCGGCTGTGGTTACAGCGGTATTGAAGACTTCACGGGTCTTCGTCTCAATTGCCGTTGCATAGGCGAATGCCTGATCAAAGAGCATATCGTCAAGCAGGGAGATTGAGGCGCGTTCAACGGCTTCGAAGCTGATTTCAGCGCCGCCGGCGTAGGTCAGGACCGGCGCGGACTTCACTTCGTATGCGGCCGGCTTGCCCGTTGGAAGCGCTTCGCCTTCCTTGTGATCGTTGTCAATGCCGATCGTTGTTGCGCCCTTCTTCACGGCGTATTCAATGGTCATGCCTTCGGCGGGCAAATCTGTCGTGTGAGTGAACAAGTTCGTAACGACTTGCTTTGCGTCCATGCGCTTTTCAAGCGAACCAAGCCAGGCCGGGCGGGCGACGGTTTGGCCAATGGTTGCGCCTTCAAATGCACGGGTTGCCATTTCGTCACGGGCGGCGAGAGCCTTCAGGTATGCGCCAAAGGAACGGAATTCGAACGGCGTTTCTGCGCTGGTTGCGTTCTGCGTGCGAAGGGAGCGAATTTCACGTTCGCAGTCGTCGATAGCAGACGTGAGCGGCGCAACGGCTTCGGTGATCTGGGAACGGATTTCTTCAATGTTCATGGGCTGGGTCCTCACTGGTTCCTGGTCTGGTTGTTTGCGGATTTCGGAAATTGTCGCGGTGTCGTATGCGGGGAATTCGACTACTGAGAATTCACGCGCCCTCACGCGGGTATACGTGATATGCGTAGAGTCCTCTTTTTCGTCAATGGTGTATTCGAGTGGCTCAAATCCAATCGAAAATTTAGTGAGCACACCGTCACGGATAAGCTGCGCGATATCGCGGCCGCGCTGCGTATCAGAGATGCGGGCGGTAATCTTGCGGCCGTCTGCGGTGTCTTCGGCGTGGGTAATTACGCCGATAGGTTCGGCGTGCCCATAGCGTAGGATTGCGCCTTCGTCGTCGATGCTTCCGGGCGCGAACTGTTCGTACCAGCCGAAATATTCAATTTCGCGGTTAAACGGTACGCCGATGCCTTCAATGGTTAGGCCGTCGATTTTCGCCCTGAATTCGAGCGAACGTGTCTGTAGCTGGTCTAGGTTCATTCGCCTTCGCCTTCGCTTTCGTTTGTCTGGTTCGGTGCGGCTGAGTCTGGGATACCTTCAATTTCGCGGGCGTATTGCGGCGAATACAGTCCGATTTCAATAGCCGTCTTATGCGCGGCGTAGCGGCTAGCTGTATCCGATCGCAGCAATGCTTCAACGTTGAACTTCACGCGATTACCGCGCGGGACACACATTGTTAAAGCGTCTTCGAGCTTGGAAATGTAAGACTGCAATGTGAAGCGCGTGAACGCTATCCACTCTTGTTCAACGTTGCTATAGGTCTGCGCGTTGCCTTCCACGGCGGCGAGTAAGAGCGGCGCGGGGATGCCGAAAATACGCGCAATTTGCGTGGTATTGAATTGCTGGGCTTCGAGCCACTGCGCTTCACGCGGGGAAATAAGAATAGGCGTGTAGGTCAGGCCATGCGGGAAGACGCGAATACGTGAAGGGTTCGCTGACATGTCAAGCGGATTGCCGTCAGGGTCAAGGTAGTTCCACGCGTTTCGCATGGCTATAAGATCGTCAGTGCTCACCTTCTGGTCAGTCGAGAGGATACCGGAAGGCTGTCCGCTGTTTCGGAACCAGCCGGCGGCGAAGTCGCGAACGTCGCGGGCCGTCGAAAGTTCCATATAGGAAGCTTGAATAGGTCCAAGTCCGTTCGTCGCGCCTGGTAGCGTGAGCAGTGGCACGTGTAGGATTTCGTCGAACTGATAGACCTTGCCACGGTAGGCAACGGTCTTCACGCCTGTATCAGTGTCAATAACCGCTTGGCATTCCCACGGGTTAAGAACGGTCAGAGCGTCCACGCTGTCGCCGAAACGGTCAACTTTAATGTATGCGTTGCCGGTCGATGCTAGGGAGATTGTCGCAGCTTCGATAAAATCGCCGCGTGATTGGTGCAAGTTCGGTCGACGGATACACGCGGGGATATCCTTCGCCGGAAGTTGTGCGCCGCCGCGTTCCACTGTCAAGCTGAGCTGTCGCATAGCGGTAGCGATAATGCTAATTGACCTGTAAACAGCGGAAAGCGATACGGCGGCTTCGGGTGGGAGAGGTTGAACGTTCGTCGTCGATCGCAACGCGGTCAGCTTATCGTTTAGCGACTGAGGCGCGGCGGCGCGGGTCGTGAAGCCGATCGCGGAAAGCAATTTCGAACGAATGTCCATACCGGCAATAAAACGCGGTCGGATACGCGCGCGTCTATTAATTGGCTGGGTTCGGGTTATCCAGGGTCATTCATGCCACGCGGCGGGCCGTTACGCTACAAGTGTAGGCACGTAGTCTTCCACGCGGTGTGTATCTGCGTAGATCGCGATTGACGCGGCGATAAGCGACGGGATAGGCGCTAAGCTCTTTTCGCGGTCAAGTAGTTCCATTCCGTTCACGCGGCGAATCTGCGCCGCCGAAATAGCTTGCCTAAGCACGCTAGCGCCGTCATGAATTAGCGTGTGATCGTCGCGGGCGGCGGTAATGAACGTCTGGTCAGCTAAGCGGCGTTCCTGATATGAAATTCGTTGCACGGGTAGCGTGTCGCCGATCTTATCCAGGATACGTTTAACCGGACCTGCGTCGTCTGCGGTGAATCGAGTAATGCCACGGTCCATAAGATCGTTCAAATAGGGGATTAGCCAAGCAGTGCCAGGCGCTTGGTGCAGGACGCGGACGGCCGGGCCGTCGTCTGTATTCCACGCGGCGACAACAGCGGAACAGGCATTCGACGGTGCAACTTCGAACGCTACGGTAAGGCCGTCCAGGGCCGGCGGGATTACCGTAGCGTCTGCCAGGTCGTCCCACATTTGCAGCGGAATAATCGCATCTTGCACATCTGTTAGCCGGTTCATATAGGCACGCATAAATTCGCCTTCACTCATATGAGCGAGTTCATCAGCTAAGACGGCTTCGTTAATCGTGTTCCCTAATGCCGGGTGAAACTTCCACCAATTCGCGGGGTCTTTATAGTCCAAGCCTTCGGGTAGCGAGAATTCGATATAACAGAGCGATTGATCTTCACCTTTCCGGCCACGGTCTACCATCTCATTCATGAACTCGCTTGCGAGCGTGCCCATAGTTGACGTGTACCAGCGTTGAGCTTTCCCGTAGAGCGTCGCAGCGGCGGGACGTACACCGCCTAGAATCGCTTCGCCTTGGGCTTTCGAGAAATACCAAATTTCATCTAGGTCAACGTAGATAGCTGTTTCGCCGTGGATAGCTTCTTCATTAGGCGTAAACTGCGAGAGCTTCGAACCGTTCGCGATCAGCTCTAGACCTGCGTCGCCTTTGCCCTTCCTGGGCTTGAAGAACGAAGAAAGCGGGGAATGTTCTACTTCGCTAATCATGTCCAACATACGAAGTGAAGAGTGCTTACCTGTCTGCGCTGTCGCGAACAGGCGCGCGGCCGGGTTTTCGATCATGCGAAGAAGGCGAAGCGGGCGAAGAAGTGTCGTTTTACCGGATTGCCTGGGAACAGTTACAAGAACGTCACTGTACTTGTAAATCTTGCGGCCGTCGTTGTCGTACTTGAATTGCGTTCCCACATCCCACACGTAGCGCTGCCAGGGCTGTGGCTCTTTACCAAGCGAGAGAGACAGCGCGGTTAGGCGCGGTTCTTCGCTGAGATAGGCAGGGTCACGGCGCGGGCCGTAGGCAGGTGGTGGGAAGTGGGTAAACATCAGTTATTCGCGTGGGTCAGCGGGCATAGGAAGCGTGCGAGAGTCAAGAAGGGCAGTCAAGGCATGCAACGGGTCAGCGGCTTGCTCAACGGCGCGCGGAAGCTTGTCCGCAATGTCATTAAGCGCCTTAAACAATTGAGCGCGGCCGCTAGCTGCGTCGGTCGGTTTAATATCGTCGACAGCGCGCGCGGCTTTAAGCACCAGGGAGATAAGGCCGGCGTGTGTATCGTCCAAATACCCGGCGCTTTTGAGTGAATCTATCTGCCTACGGTAGGCATCTTCCACGATCCCGGGCTTTTCGACTGAATCCCCTGTATATTTACCGAATATTTCGGTAGATAACGGGACGTCTTCAAAGTCCATTTTTTGCAACTTCCATTTTTTTTAGGGTGTTTTGGGGGGGGACTTTTCGAGCTAGCGCACGGTGTACCACCGTGCTTTTAGCCAGAAAAACGGGTTTGTGCGGCGATCAGCGAAGACAATCCTTCATAAATAACCGCTGAAGGGCCTAAATATTCAGTGTCTCGCTTCGAACAATTGCAACTAATATGCGCTGGTCTACAGTTCTCAATAGTTGTCCTGCCTCCCTTGCTCCTGGGTACAAGATGTTCGCATGATTCTTCGCCTGGCTTAATCCTTAGTCCGCATAGGCAACAGATGTTGCCGTAGATACGTATAAGTTCAAGCGTGAACGCTCTGCGTTTCTTGTTAGATAGGCTGGTCCAATCGTCTTTCATGAGACTACAACCGGCCTTGCTTCGGTCTGTGTGGTGGTCGATGCGTTAGCGTCTAGCCAACGTGAGACGTGCGCGGGAATGTACCTAACGGCTCTTCCAACTTTCACGAACGGCGGCCCGCCGCCGCGCTGCCTAAGCTTCCTCAATAGCTCTTTATCAACCTGTAGGAAGGTTGCGCAGTCTTCTTCGGTCCATGCTGTTGCTTGCATTAGGCCACCTGGTTAGTGAGATACAGAGCGTGCAGCATAAGGTCATGAGCTTCGCTTAGCTGTGTGTGTAGTTGTAGTTGAACGCCTGAGCATGAATAGGGTGAATCCGGTAGTGTGCGCGTAGCGTCTTCGATGCTGTCTAGAACAGAGTGAATAGCGATCTTGATTCGGTAGCGATCGTCTTCGATGCTCATAGGTCTACCACGCTAGCGCCTGTAAGGTTCGCAGGTTCTAAATGCGAATCGCTTTCAAGCTGTCGTATTTCGTCATAAGTCATTGCGCCGCGTTCGGCTAACTCTTGTGCTACCGGGTCAATATCGCAAATGGCCCATAGGTCAGTATGAGCGTTCGGGTACTTCTTATTCATATAAGATTGGAAAGTGATTACACGCAATTCAGTTTGTCCTTTCTTCTTAGCCGCTGTATCCACAGCGGGAGAGACTTTCTGTGCATGAGCAAGCGCGCTGGTTGCGCTTGCTCTCCTGTTAAGAGGAAGGGCTGAAACCATTTCCGCATGGGAGTTATCCACTGAAACGCGGCGCGGTTTTTGCGGGAATAGAACAGCGCGGTTGAGCTTGCGCAGACGTTCAGACGTTTCACGGCGACGCTGGTTTAGAAGTCGGTCGTAGACGGGACGTGCGGCGCGTACAAGGTCAACAAGCGTCTTCTTGTTAATGCGCATGTGTCCAGGACGCGGCCGGCCTTCCACAACGCCGCCCCTGTGCCAAGTAATCACGCCAAGGTCTTCAAGGTCAGGTAGGCAAGCGCGTACGTGTCGATCTGTGTAACCGGCGCGGTCGGCGAGCTGGTTAGTGGTGATCGTGAAGAATCCTGCGTAATCCGATCGTTGATTACGCGAAGCGGCAACAAGCGAGTCAAGAATAGCGCGGTGACAACGGAACGCCGGCCCGCGTAGAACACCCCACCCTGCGCGGCGAAGAGCGTCCAGGATAGCGAAGACGCTAGCGTTAGCGGTAAGCGTGCGCGTCACTTGTCTTCGCTCCTATGAAGCTCCGTTCCGTACCAGGCCATTGCAGTACCGAAAGCCGCGTAATGAGGCCAGGTGATTCGGTATCCGTCGAACATGAACGATGCGACAATGATTGAAATAAACATCAATGTTGCGATAACGAATGAAGCGAAGAGCGGCTTATTAATTTTCATTGGTGTATTCCTCACAAATTGCAGCGCCGAAAATATCGAGACCGATAGGAACGCCGATCTGAATAAGTTGGTCCAGATCATCTAGTGACCAGGTGCGGATTCCTGAAAGTTTGCGGCTCAAAGTGGCTTGTGTGACTCCGAGTTCAGCGGCTAGTGATTGCTGCGAAATTCCAGAGTCGTGCAGGTAGTTTCGTACCACGCGAGTCACGACGGTTTGCGTTGATGTCATGGAAACTAGTATTCCATATTGGAAAATGAAAAATCAAGCCGTATTGAACTTTTAGTGTCCAAACTATTGCTCGTTATGCCACTTCGGTATATACTTTCCGCATGAGTACAACGAATCTTGTTGATGTGGTCGCGTCAAACATTCGTGCAGAGGCGGCGCGTCGTGGCCTTTATCAAGGGGATATTGCGCATGCGCTTGGCTTGCAGCAAGCGACGATTTCGAAGAGGTGGCGCGGCGGGCGGGCGTGGCCCCTTGAAGACCTGCCTACAGTTGCCGATGTCCTTGGGGTGTCTGTCGCTTATCTCGTTACGGATAATTCAGACGGCACGCCAAGTATTGAATTGCGCCCCCGACAGGACTCGA
>ERZ772974.1281-NODE-1281-length-16677-cov-38.704007_pt1 | contig 16677 bp, 19 predicted proteins | sample MGYA00580671_ERZ772974 | MGnify/ENA primary metagenome ERZ772974 (study PRJEB29015, sample SAMEA2738065) | human oral metagenome | biome: human oral; feature: human-associated habitat; material: saliva | place: China | collected 2218 ... | reverse complement strand
TGTGTTAGTTTGTTAAAGTTAGTGATTAATTCTGTCTCATGCATAATAGATTTCTTCTTTATCATAAGACTAATCTATTATGCATTTTCAATATTGATATGCATATGAACGCTCATCAATGATATTAAGTCCACTATGAGTTTATTAAGCCAAGATAAATAAGATGATAAAAGAAATGGATGTTGATTTTGCAGGGGATTTATCAAATACTAGAGAATATAATTAATAGGATCAAGGTTAAAGAAATCCATGATGTTACTTTTTCATTTATTGATGGTAGCAAAGCAAAAAGCTATATATTTGAACTAGAAAAACAAGAGTAAAAGGTGTAAGACAAGATAATTAACATAACTATGGAAATAAAAGCATAAGACCAGAACCAAAGCATTTTGATGAATTTATTAAATAATTAAAAGAAGATAGTGGTCTATATGAATCGACTCAGAAAAGCATTAGAAAAAGATCTAGACTTGCTCATAGAATTTATAAGATAAATGATATTGAGGGATATATTGAGAAACTCGAAACTAAGGCAAAGTATAAGAAACTGGATGATGGTGTAAAGTCGAATGTGAAGTATGCGGTCAGAGTTCATTTTAGGTTTTTGGAGCAGAGAAAGTAATTTAAAATAAGGCTTTATAATGTTGAATTAGGCAACCAAATTTTTTTACATAGTCTTTCTTTTTATTAGCTTGAATACGAAAAATAAAACTATATAAAATCATATGAAATCATGCCAAATCATATGAAACTGATTGAATATTAAAGATATTAATGATAAAATTAGGTTAAACAGTTTTATGAGGGAGGTTACAAAGTGATAGATATAAACGATGATAGATGGATTAGCATAGAAGAAGCTGGTATTTACTTAGGAGTTAACAAAGATACTATCAGAAATTGGATAAAAAAAGAAAATGGCATTCCGGCTCATAAAATTGGTAAACTTTGGAAATTCAAGAAAAGTGAGTTAGATGCTTGGATAAAAAGTGGAGATAGTGCTGAATAAAAATGTGGAGGGTTTACTAATGAAAACTATTTTGCTGAGTTTGAATCCGGGAGTGTTTCAAAATGTACAGTCTGGTAAAAAGATATATGAGCATAGAAGGGTATTTCCTAATGAACCCGTTAAAGCATATATTTATATTAGTAGACCAATTCAGGCTTTATCAGGAATTATGTACTTAGGAAATAAAGTTTATATTGAGGAATGGAAAGAAAAGTATAAAGAAGATGCTGATGTACAAATTAGAATTGAAGATTATTTAAAGCATCATAAAGTTGCAATGGAAATACAAAGATTTCAAAACACATCGCTTATAGAACTTATGGACCTAAAAACCGATTTTCCAAATTTTCTTATTCCACAAATGTATTATTATTTAGATGACCATCCTTTATTGCAATATTTAGAGAATAATTTGGTGCCAATCGGAGAACCTATTACTCACACATTTGAAAATATTAAAAGTGAACAAATCTGTGTTTACTAATTTGAGGAGGCTAAAATATGAATGAAAAGAAAAAAGTTCTATCGCTGTTCAGCGGATGCGGTGGAATGGATATAGGATTTGAAGGTGGATTTAAATGCTTAAAGAGATCTATCAATACAGAAATCCATCCTAATTGGATAGAAGAAGACTATGGTGATTGGGTGAGAGTTGCTAAAACCGGCTTTGAAACTGTATTTGCAAATGATATCAGACCAGATGCAAAAGCAGCATGGGTATCTTACTTTTCTTCAATTTATAGCAATGCGAACGAAATATATCATATTGAAAGTATTGTAGATTTGGTGAAAAAAGCACATGCTGGTGAAAAAGTGTTTCCGGAGGACGTTGATATAGTTACTGGAGGATTTCCTTGCCAAGATTTTTCTGTATCAGGAAAAAGAAAAGGTTTCAATTCTGATAAGAGTCATAATGGCGGAAAACTTGAAGTTGATGAGCCCACAGTAGAAAGCAGAGGACAATTGTATATGTGGATGAAGGAAGTTGTTAGTTTAGTTCAACCATCCATTTTTGTTGCCGAGAATGTAAAAGGACTAACAACTCTTGAAGACGTAAAAGAAGTCATAGAACATGATTTTGCAACTGCTGCTGATGGTGGATATATTGTTATTCCGGCAAGGGTACTTCATGCTGCAAACTATGGGGTAGCTCAATCAAGAGAGCGTGTAATATTTTATGGATTTAAACGTAAAGCGCTGAAAGATAATGCTATTGGTGCGCTGTTAAATCTAGATAGTAATAAAGATTATGATCCATACCCAACACCAACACACTCCTTTAATATTGAAGGAGAAAGATTGTATCCGTTTGTAACTTGTAGGGAAGTTTTAGCGAACCTAGAAGAACCGGAAGTAACTAGTGATATTGCACAAACAAAATATTCTAAGGCTAAGTACATGCCTAAGGGACAAGGCAATATTGAAATAAAACTTGATTCAATATCTCCAACAATAAGATCGGAACATCATGGTAATATAGAGTTTAGAAGGCTCAGTAAAGAAAATGGAGGTACTCACCTAGAAGAACTCGAAAGTGGATTTGAGCAAAGACGATTAACCATCAGGGAGTGTGCAAGAATTCAAACTTTCCCAGACGACTATCAGTTTATTCTTGCAAAGACACCATATAATAAATCTGTTAGTGCTAGTGATGCATACAAAATTATTGGTAATGCAGTTCCGTGTGTATTAGGTTATAACATTGCAATGAGATTAACAGAAAATTGGGATAAATATTTTAAATAAAGATAATGGACACCTTATAGTAAAAATAAAGTGTCCATTTTATTTAGGTAGTCTCATAAATTACTAAGAGTGACCCACCGTTTTCATAATACATTTTTGCCTCTGGTGTACCATTAAATTGACCATGACTAAAACGGCATTCATTTCTTAAAACTAATTTTCTTCCGGTATTAGTATTTTTTATTGTTGTTAAAATATTAGCTTGTTTATCTGGGACTGAAGACTCTATAGATTCTATAATGATTGCGTTTCCAAAGGCTGATAATGCAGGAACTTTGAAAATATTTACACCAGATTTTGTGGTTTTTGCATAATAATATTCATCTTTATGAATCCTTAAAAATCGAGGAAGTCCCGCATTATAATTTAAATTATTTCTTAATTCATTTGCTAAGTTATTTGCTGCTATAATTGCACAATCTTTTTTAGCTTGGTTATATGTAGAGTTTGAATTAAGATTTTGATTTATGAATTTGGCAAAAACATGTTCTCTAATTTTTGAATCTGTATTTTTTTCATATTTGTCTAGCGTACAATCTATTGGTAAAGTTTTACTGGAAACCGTCTTACCATTAAATGAATACTCCAATATAATATTTGTTCCAATCAACTCAATGGTCGATTTCTTTTTCTTTTCTAAATTTATCAAATTCCATGTATTATTATGTGTAGTTAAATATTTAATTAGTTCTTTCCAAGTGATGGAGAACCAAGTTGAGTATTCACTACCAGCATAATCAGAAAAGATATGACGTTTTTTATAGTTAGATCCTGTATAGCAATTAAGCAATTTATATAATCCCATGTTTTCTAATATGAAACTTTCTTCTTTCAAAGAAAAACCGTATTTTCCTACGAAAATATCTACTGGGTCATCTTTTTGAGTATCATTGCCTAGCCATTGAATTTTATCGCTTTTTGAAATTGAAAAATAAGGATGATTAAATATTTCGATACCAAGCTTATATCCGTTATCAATAATATTTTTCAACTCGCCTGAAAAGAGGGAAATTGTATATAAATTATTAGCGTTTGATATGTCTCCAGAAATAACTTGCTTTGCTAATGATAGAAAAGTTGATGGGTTATAGAGATCTGAGCATGAGAAACTTATTCCATCTTTTAATAGGCCAATTGTTGCGGCTACACTAAGTTCTCTTAAGTGTGTTTTAATATCTGCCATTTATTTTTCCTCCTTTACTATCTCGGCAATATCACTTATATCATAGTCTAAAACTTTACATATTTAAATTAAAACTTCGATAGTGACATTTCCACAGCTGCCTAATTTTTGCCGCTGATGAAAAACTGATACCAGCTTCCTCACGCAATCTAGACTTATTCCAGCCTTTATCAATGAGCAACTTCCATAATTTGTTATAACTTAATTTCATAAGTAACCTTACATTAAAATAGGGGGGGATTCAAAAAAATTATTTACTCACATGTGTCATATCATCTGAGTGTAGATGAGGTCAAAGAAAAAAATTGCAAAAAAAATTTGTATGAGAAAAGGTAAAAGGTGTAGTGTGAATTTAAATTAGCCGTAAATGCGTAAAAACTATTATAAAAAACGAATAACGGCTCAAATTGTACGAATATCGGTTAATTGATACGATATTATTGAAAATGATACGATTTAATGATAAAATAGGAACACCAAAAGGAGAGAGCTATGTACTATACAGAAATTACTAAAATTATTGAAGCTGGTATGAAAAAAGATACTGCTAAAGTTGCCAGTTATTCTAGATTACTTGCTCAAAAACTTACTGAGGATGGGAATAAGCGTGCTGGTAATCGTGTTTTAGCTGTTTTAGATAAAATAGGAAATGGATTATCAACTGCGGATGCATTTACTACACTTCCTGTCGATCAAGAAAGTAGACTTGATATCGCAGAAATTGATTATTCACCTACTACAGATAACATTATTTTACAAAGTTCGGTACAGAATACTTTGAATGATTTTATCGAAACAATAAAAAATAAAAGTGAAATGATGTCCGTAGGACTCGAAATAAGAACGACCCTGTTATTATATGGGCCTCCTGGATGTGGAAAAACCAGTGCAGCTAAATATCTTGCCTCGGAATTAAAAATGCCACTTATAACAGCTCGTTTTGATACTTTGATATCATCTCTATTAGGAAATACGGCGAAAAATATTCATAGGATATTTGATTTTGCAAAGCAGCAACCTTGTATTCTGTTTCTTGATGAATTTGATGCTATCGCTAAGGCTAGAGATGATGCTCATGAGCTGGGTGAATTAAAAAGAGTAGTAAATAGCTTATTACAAAATATTGATGACTTTTCACAGGACGGAATATTAATTGCAGCTACAAATCATCCACAAATGCTTGACTCAGCAGTTTGGAGAAGATTTCAAACTATAATAGAACTCCCAGCTCCTGAATCAGAGGAAATACGTAGATACCTGGAACAATTTCCAAAAGTGGCAGATTTAAATAGTATAACTGAATCTCAGTGGACCATGATTATAAACGAATTTAATGGAATGTCTTACTCCGATATAAAGGATGTAGTTCAAAATATTCTAAAAAAAGGTATCTTAAAAAGGAAGACTGAAATTGAGAGTTGTGATTATTTAGCGGAGATATACTTCTTCAAAAATCATGGAAACTATAGTCAAGAAGAAATTATTAAATATATTAATGAAAATGGAGTTTCTCAAAAACAAATCGCAAGATATTTCAACATATCTGAGAGACAGGTTAGAAATTATCTGGGAAAGGGTGTGATTAAATAATGGATAAGCTGCTTCCAATTAAGTTTTTTGAAAAAAGAAAAATTGATGAGCAATTAACAGAGCCTGGTGGTGGAAAGAATCTACCTAAATGGGTGTTAAAAGATGAAGAGCTAATTTCTCATTCAATGCACCTTATTGAAAATACCAATAGTATTTCTTCAAAATTTGAAAAATATAAGGAAGGAAATCATACTCTACCAATGGTTATTTCAACAGAGATGACAGAAGATGCGTTGGCAAAGAGCCATAGAAAACAAGTGGTTGATTTGTTAAATAGCGATAAGCATCTAAATGTAATTGGAATAGCTCCAAATCATAAAATAGAATATGTAGATGGAACTGAAAATGATAAATCTGAAATTAAGGAAACAAGAAAAATACTGTCTCTTGTAACAACAGATGAGCTTCTTGATAATCTTAATAAAGCTTTACAGGATACTGTTTCATCATCAAAGCTTATTTCTTCCATAGCTAATATAGAAGCATTCACATCTGCGTGTGTAGGATATAATCCAGAGAACACTTCATATAGAGTAACTTTAATTAATTATCAAAATGAAAATAACAACAAATTAGCACAAAAGTTATTTAAATATCAGTGTGGGTTAAATAATATTACAATCAATAGAGAAACTAGGTATTCAGAAGACATGAACTTATATCGTGTTACTCTTGATGGTATTGAACAAATGAAATTACTTCAGAGCTTTGAAGGAGTTTTTTCTATTGAAGAAGCAAAACCTATAACGGCAGATTTGGATTGCTTAAATAATAATTATATTCCTACTATAAAAGCTCCAATTGATGGAGAAAATTACCCTATTGTCGGTGTGTTAGATAGTGGAATTGAAAAGAATAGATATTTAGCACCTTGGATACTTCCCAAATCGGAGACTTATTATGAAAGTCATATGCTAGACAAAAGCCACGGTTCTATGGTCGCATCTGTTTTGGAATACAGCGATGAACTTAATGGTGAAAACAATACAGTTACTGAAGGTGTAATGATGCTTGAAGCAGCAATATTACCAGATTTAAGTAAAGAAAAAGTTTATCCAGAAGATATGTTAGATAACGTTAGAGATGCAATTGAACGTCATAAAGACATTAAAATATGGACAATGTCGGCAGGAACTTCGGAAGAGAGTGCTTTAGATACATTTTCTGAGTACGGTATGGCATTAGATAATATTGCAGATGAAAATAATGTTCTAATAATTAAATCTGCAGGAAATAGTGTTGCTTTTGTTAATTCCCAGAACGAAAGAATTGCTAAAATGGCAGATTCTGTGCGTTCACTTGTTGTAGGTTCTATAGCACAGGAAAAAGGAAAGTACGATTTAGCAGATGTTGGTATGCCTTCTCCTTTTACAAGAACCGGCCCTGGCCCGTCTCATATTATTAAGCCAGACTTAGTTGCTTATGGTGGAAACGCAGGATTATTACCTAATGGGAAAATAACGACAACAGGAGTAAAAACCTTTGACATTATGGGGAATCCTTCACAAGCCCCAGGGACAAGTTTTTCTACTCCTTGGATTGCTCGAATTGCAGCAGAACTAAACCACCTTTTAGATGGAGACTTTGATCCGCTATTAATAAAAGCACTTATGATTCATAACGCTGGCTATCCAGCTGGTGCAAATATGAAAATGGCAGATAAAAAGAAATTCATGGGATTTGGAATGCCTAATGGAACTAGTGATATATTATATAACTCAGAGGGTGAAATTACTCTCGTGTTACGTGATAAACTTCAAAGGGGAATGTTTATTGATGTATTAGATTTTCCTTTTCCAGATTGTTTAATAGGCGAGGATGGGAAATATCATGGGCAGATAACTTTAACAATGGTAAGTTCTCCTATTTTGAGAGCGGGAGAAGGACCAGAATATTGCCAATCAGATATTAATGTTGCGTTTGGAACAATGGATGGTATCCAAGAGAGAGATACTAATAAGAGGAATATTAGGAATCCTTATGGTGCTAAAAATGCAGAAAACCTAATGAAAGATAGTTTGTATAGCAAAAAGGTTTTTGATGTGCTTGAGGGTGTAAATTTTGGCACAGAAAGAACTTTGCTTAAGTTAGGACAGAAATTTTATCCAATAAAAAAATATGCTGTCGATTTAGATGAAATGACAGATGCAAACAAAAGAGATTATCTTGATAGTTCTAAGCAATGGTACATGAAAGTGGAAGGTCTGTTTAGAGAGGCCGTTGAGAGAGAAGCTAGAGATACTGGCGAAATACTAGAACAGGATTTTTGTATATTGATTACGATACGTGATCCAGATGGAAAAGCACCGATTTACAATGAAGTTACTCAACAACTTCAGCAAAAGGGATTTGTATATTATAATGTTCAGCTTAAGAATGAGATTAGAGAACATGTACGAATCGAGGGTGAAAATCAATTAAGTTAGATATTTGTTAAGGAAGGTGTAATATGAAAGGGAAAAATAGATTATTAATAAAATATAGGCTTAGTGATGGAGAAATTCTTGATGTGTATTATAAAGAACCTCGATTAGCTATTCTTTTAGATCTTGATGTTGTAAAAATAATTGATAATCATTTAGTTGCTAATTTGCCTAAATTTATTACGCCTAAAACAAATCATCTTACTAAATTAGCAAAAAGGAACTTGTCTTCGTGTTGCATTGGGGTGCAATACAAAGAAGAGTATACTTGTGATTCAGTTACAAATACTAGTATCTCTTGTAACCTAGATATACTTTTAAAGGCTTCGAGTTTTTTAGAGAGAGAGGATAGAGAAAATGGTGTGCAAAGTTTTGAAGAACAGAAAGAAGAATCCTCAATAATATTTAATGAAATTGAGCGCTTAAATAAAATTATAAATGAAATGCCAGGTAGTTTTTCGGGGTCATTAAAATACATTATGGAAAAGAAAGGATATACAGAAGAACTTCTTTCTGAAGTATCATGGATAAGTTTAAGCACAATCAAGCAATATAGACAAAAAGAGGAAAAAGAAAAAACATTAAAAACTGTTATAGCTCTTTGTATTGGACTTCATTTACATCCGTGGATTACAGAGGAACTCATTCGAAAAGCTGGAATAGTTCCAAAAGCAACAAAACAAGATGGAGCATATAAGTTTTTATACACTACCCATTATAAAGATTCTATAGAAGATTGTAATATTTACCTTCGCTCACAAAATCTACAGGAGTTTAAATTACGTGAAAAACTATCATAAACGAAAAAATAATATTGGTTTAGACTAGGGGAATTTCCTTGGTCTATTTTTTTACTTTTAGAGACATTTTTAATGTCCCTAAAAGTATTTGAGAACAAGCGGACTATAGAAAAAACTCGTTCATTGTTGATTTGGAAAATGTTGAAAACAAAGGATTTTATAACTAATAAGGGACATTTTTAATGTCTGTAGAGTAACAAACTTATAACTTATCATCTAAATATAAGGAGGTGATTTAAATGGCAAAGAATTCAAAACAGACTTCTAAACGAGTTGCTTCTAAAGCAAGTTCAATTCTTAGAGATGGTCGTTATGGAAGTAAATCAAAGTCTGTAGCTGGTAGTGCACTAGCACAAACCAAAAAAGGCAGGTAGGTGCCAAAAGTACTAGTAACTCTTTTATAAATTGTACTTTGCAAATTAGGGGGGTGGGTTTTAGAAAACTCACTTACTAAGCAGTGACTGATTAATAAATCGACCTGCACAACTAAATTATCACAGAGCCTTATTAGCTATAGGGCGATGGGATACATCATACGGCACTCACGGATTTATTCGTGGGGGGCGCTATGTGAGGTGTCTCTATTTTCTATGGCTATTTTTAGGCAAGGAGTCGGTGATTCATATAGCATCGGCTCTTTTTGTATCCCTTCGTCCTAATGCAATCAGCAGAAAGGAAAGGGATTTTTATGAAAATCAAAATACGTTATGAAAAAGAGTTTACAACATTTGAACTAAATCTATCTGAAATCAAAGGTTGGCTAAATATTGACTTGCTGCCAGATGAATCTGAGGAGGAGTTTGAAAAGAGGGCACAGGAAGAGGTGAATAAAGAGTATATCCGTCTAGAATACAATGTCATGCATAAGCAAGAGCGTCATAAAGGATTTGCAGTTTCCACAAAGGATGAAGAAGGTGAAGAAACTGGAGATTTTGAATCAAGCAAGAGCGAAGTGGTGACTCCTTCTTTATTCCTTAAAGATGAAATTGATAAAGAAAGCAAAGAAAACTATGAAGCAGTTAAGGAGTTCATTTATTCAGTTTTGAAACCAGATGTTGCTGATTTATTCATGTCAGTACGAATTGATGGGGTGTCAATCAAAGAAAAAGCAGAATCAATGCTAAGCCGAGATGCCTTCGAAACAGTAGATGAAAATAACAAGGCAGTTTCAAGACTTGCCAACTCTATCACACAAAAATTAAAGAGAGCGAATAAAAATTTAGAAAAAGTTTTTCAAAAGCGTCAGATTTTGGACTCTCTCAAGGCTATAAAGTAGAAGGTAGTAGTTCCTTCAAAGAAAATTAAGGAGGTAGCTAATATGAAAGAGCTAATCAAAATTGACTACAACAGTGAACGCCCTACTGTAAATGTACGAGAATTACACGAGGCATTAAAAATAGGAATACCTTATAATGAATAGTTTCCTAGGGCGTGTGAGTATGGATTTTTTGAAGGAATAGACTTTTTGATATTTTTGTCTGAAGTACCGGAGGAAGACCAGCCACGAATCATCAGTTGACAATCGACATGGCTAAACAGTTATGTATGATTCAACGAACTGAGCTTGGCCAAATGTTTAGAAAGTATTTCATTCAAATTGAAGAGCAATGGAACTCTCCGGAAGCAGTAATGGCTAGAGCGTTACAATTTGCTAATGAGAAACTGGCTGTTGTTGAAAAGGAAAATTTGAAACTTCTAAATACAGTAGCACTTCAGTTGCAAAAAATTGCAGAGATGAAACCAAAGGTTAGTTATTACGATGTTGTCCTTAACTGTAAGGATCTTCTTTCCATGAGAGCAATAGCAAAAGACTATGGGAAATCTGCTCAATGGATGAATAATTTCTTACATGATTTGGGAGTTCAATTTAAGCAGTCAGATATTTGGCTATTGTATCAAAAGTATGCAGAGGAAGGTTATACCAGTACTAAGACTCATAACTATCTAGGAACTGACGGATCAAATCATTCTAAGGTTCATACTTACTGGACTCAAAAGGACAGACTATTCATCTATGACCAAATGAAACAAAACGAAATCTATCCACTTGTTGAATAGGAGGCACAGGATGAGTAAGACATATAAAAAACACCTTGAAAATCCAAATTTCAGACCGCTTGCATATATCTGTGAGCCGTATAGTGGTGATAAAGATTTGAACATTAAAAGAGCCATTCACTATGCGGAACTTGCCTATAAGAATGGGGCAATTCCTGTTACACCACATCTCTTGTTTCCTTTTATGGATGATATAGATTTTGAACAAAGAAAGGATGCACTTTTTATGGACATCATACTTCTTAGCAAATGCTAGGAAATATGGGTGTTTGATAGTGAAATTACAGAAGGCATAAAAAGAGAAATTGAAGTCGCTGAAAAAAGAAAACAGGTGATTAAGTATTTTACTAGTGAGGGTTTGGAGGTTAAGACAAATACTAAATTTTAATTGTTATGATGCTACTTGCATCGGAAATAAGAATAACTGCCTTTATCCTAATATGGTCACAGTATATGATAGAGGCTGTAACGCATAACAGTCTAAAAAATAAACCTGTTATTCGCTTTTTCATTTCTGATGAAAACTAATCTATCCATTTGTCCAAAAAAGACAAATTGTAATCTTTTGTATTGTGATACTTTTATCAAGTAAACAAAGGGAGAGAACTATGAATAAACGTTTATTTGCAGCATGCTTAAGTGTAGGTATGCTACTGGCTGGATGCTCGGCCAAGAAGAGTACTACTGTAAAAGATGGCACTTATGAGGAAACAGTTGATGGACGTAACGGAAAGGTTACAGTTAGCACAACAATTTCTTCGGGGAAGATTACAAATGTAGAAGTAAAGGATAATAAAGAGACGCCTGAGATTGCTGGTACTGCAATTACAGAGCTACCAAAGAAGATTGTTGAAAAGAACAGTCCTAATGTAGATGGTGTAACAGGTGCGACAATCACTTCTGATGCGATTAAGGAAGCAGTTAAGAATGCGATTAAAACTGCTGGTGGTGATCCTGATTCATTTGGTAGTGATAGTGCACAAGCATCTGACTCAAAGACTGAGAAGTTAACTGCTGATGTAGTTGTTATTGGTGCGGGTGGTGCAGGTATTACTGCCGCATTAACAGCTCAACAAGATGGTGCGAAGGTTATCTTGCTTGAAAAGTCAGCGAATATTGGTGGTGTATCTGTTATTGCAGGTGGACCAATGGGTATTAATTCTAAGGAACAAAAAGAAGCAGGTGTAGCTGGTACATTTACAACACAGGAAATTCTTGCCTATTGGCAATCCTATAACTGTTGGATGGATGATGGACAGTTGTTCTATAACATCGCTAACCGCTCTGGTGAAACAATTGACTGGTTAGAAGAGAATGGTATGGACCTTGTCTATGTTGGTAACGAACAGAAAGCACATGCTAATGGCTTCCCAACATATCATGCATATGCAGACCAATCTAATAAGCTTGGCTACTATCAGGCTCTATTAAAGCAGTTTGAAAATGCTGGTGGTAAGATCTACTATCAAACTCCTGCAGTAGAACTAAAGTCAAAAGACAACAAAATTACAGGTGTTGTAGCGAAGTCTTCTGATACAACATATGAAATTTCATGTGATGCGGCAGTACTTGCGACAGGTGGTTTCGGTGCTAATGCAGATGCGATTGAAAAAGAAGTTGGTTTCCCACTCGTTACATTTACAACAGGTACACAAACAGGTGATGGCGCAACAATGTCACAAGCAATTGGTGCTGGTAAGGGTAAGACAATCCAACAGTACCATGGTGTAACATCCTATTCAGGAATCGAACCTGGTTCTGGTAAAGATGAAATCGCAAAGGCTATTTATCTTGCGACAAGTATCTGGGTTAACCAACGTGGTTCTAGATTTGCGCCAGAAGATTTAAACTATGATACAGCGCTATCTTCAAATGCCGCTGCGACACAAGGTGAATACTATTTCTCAATTATGTCAGATGATATGGTAAAGAAAGTAGAGCAGGGTGGTTCTAAGGAATTGAATGTAGAAACAGCTGTTGGATACCAACCATCATTACCACTATTTAGTGTGAATGAACCATGGACAGAGTTTAGATCTGCACTAGAAGATGGTGTTAAAAACGGTACCGTGTTCAAGGGTGATACAGTAGAAGATCTTGCAAAGGCAATGGGTGTTGATGCAAATGCACTAAAGAAGACAATTAGTGCATACAATGCAGATTGTGCAAATGGATCAGACGCAGTATACGGCAAAGATTCCAAGTACATGTTATCTCTAGGTGATGGTCCATACTATGCTGTTAAGGCAAGACCTGTATCCTTAGGTGGTATTGGTGGTGTACTTGTTAACTCTAATCTAGAAGTTATCAAGAAAGATGGAACAGTTATCGGTGGTCTATACGCAGCTGGTAATGAAATTGCAGAAATCTATAACAACTCATATCCACTTGTTGAAGGCGTTACATTAATGACAGCTCTAACAGGTGGAAGAATCTGTGGTGAAGCTGCAGCTGAATACGCAACAAAATAATCCCTCTCGGGAGAAATCGTAAGATTTCTCCTTTTTCTTATGGGGAATAAAAGAAATCAATATGTATATACTCTTTAGAGTATCAAACTAAAAGATTCTTTAAGTAATATGTAATTGAAATATGCACCCAAAAGTATATAATTTTGGGTGCATGGAGGATGTGTGTATGATTTCGATTGTTAATCAAATAGAAAATTTATTCTCGAAAAATCCAGGTAAAATCTATTCAATAAATGATTTCTACTATTTGGGTACAAAGAATACGGTTAAATCAGCAATTTATCGATTAAATGAGCAAAATAAGATTACAAGAATACTTGATGGGTTATATACAAAACCTAAGTACAGCGAAGTCTTAAATGAGTATTCTTTTCCTGATAGTAATTTAATTGCGGATAAACTTGCCGATAAGTTTTCTTGGACAATAGCGCCTACAGGAGATACTGCATTAAATGTCGCAGGATTATCCACACAGGTTCCAAATGAATATATTTATATTTCAGATGGTCCATACAGGGAATACTTATACAGAAATAAGAAGATTATTTTTAGACATACAACAAATAGGAATATCACATGCTATTCAAAGGAATTATCTATTTTAATTCAAGCAATTAAAGCACTTGGTAAAGATAATATTAGAGAGAATGAAATAAAAAGACTTTCCATATATTTGCGTGGAATTCAAGAGAACCTTAAGTTTGATATTTTAAAATTACCTTTTTGGATACAAGGGGTTTTAAAGAGAATAAAGGAAACTCTAGATGAATAAATTACTTGAATTATCAAATGATCAGTTAGACCTAGTTATACAGAATACTGCGGATAAACTAGAAATTTCTAGAACTATTGTTGAGAAGGATTTTTGGGTTTGCGTCATTCTAAACTATTTATTTAAAGAATTTAAATATAAAGATTCAATAATTTTCAAAGGAGGGACTAGTCTTTCTAAAGTATTTAACTTAATTCAAAGATTTTCAGAAGATGTTGACATTGCCTTGGATTGGAGAGTTTTAGGATATAAGGCTTTAGAGCCCTATAAAGAAAGAAGTATCACTCAGCAAAGTAACTTTAATAAAAAGATAAATGAAGATACTAAGGTATTTCTCAAAGATGTATTTCTACCTATTTTACAGTCAGATTTTGAAAAGATACTAAAAGATTGTACTCAGAGATTTTATATAGATGAAACAGATGGTAATACGATTTGTTTTGATTATCCTAAGTATCATAATTTTGATGGTAGTTTTATTTTACAAATAATTCGTTTGGAAATTGGTTGCTTGGCTGAACCAATTCCTAAAAATAGACATAGAATAAGAACATATATAGAAGAAGTGTATCCTGATATTTTTGATGAAAATATTTATGTAATTGCAGTGGATAGTTTAAGAACTTTCTATGAGAAGATTACGATACTTCACAGGGAGGCAAATAGAAAAAATGGTCATTATCCACTTCGATACTCAAGGCATTATTATGATGTTTACAAAATGATTCTTACAGATATTAAAGAGAAAAGTTTAACTCACTTAGAAATGCTGAAATCTGTCATACATTTTAAAAAGAAATTTTATCGTTGTAATTGGGCCAAATACGACGAAATTATGGAAGGTAAAGTAAAACTTGTTCCTTCTAACGAAGGAATGAATGTTTTCTTGAATGATTACCGAAGAATGGAAAATATGTTATTTGGTGATTTAGTTCCATTTGATAGGATTATTAGAAAAATTCAAGAGTATGAGTCAGAGTTAAATATGAGTATAAAAAAATATATCTGTAACTCTACAAAACAGTGCTACTAAAAACTATTGCATTATTCATGGTAAAATAAAACTATGAAAAAAGATGAATTATTTGATTTGGTTAGTGAGTGTGCAACACTTGAAATATTTGTGGCAAAGGCTGCGAAGTTAATTCAAAATCCGATTTGGATTATGGATGATGCATATCAATTAGTAACCTGCTCTAAGGTACCAGATGCTTACGTATATTTATCGTTTTTACAAGATACAAAACTAAAACGAAGCTTTGTAAATCGATTGATAGAACGAGGACTACTCAATGAGAATGGTATTCAAAAACCATTGCGTATATTCGATACGGAGTATCAAAGAGATGTCTATGTAATCGATATTTTTGCAAAGAAGAAGTCGATTGGAAAGCTAACGGTTGCGGTGGAGAATGAAATTAGTGAAGAGGATGTTAAATTGCTTGCGGATGCTGCATCAATCTATCTACGTCATCAATTAACAAATCATGGATCGAAACGTGAACAAGCATTTACCTTACTGCTACAAAAAGATGAAGAGAGTCAATCACTAGGACTGAAATTACTACAAGAGACTGGTTATCTCGTCAAAGGTACTTACATGCTTGCATATATTGATACTATAATTGCAAATCGTATTACTGTATTGCGTTCTTTCTTAAGTGAGATACAAAAGAGTGATGTAAACCTATTAGGTGGCATTGTGAATGAACAGTGTTATCTTTTATTGGCGAGCACAAAGCATATTGATTTGAAACAATACCCAAATATTCATGTTGGATATAGTATGCAGTTTGAAAAACTTCATCATCTTGATGGATACGCAAGACAGGCAGAATATGCTGCTAGTAAGGCAAAGGGAAAAGAGGAAAACTTCCAGAATCTAATTGATTCCTATTTACATAGCCAATTAGAAAAACAATTACCATTGGATACATTAGTTGACTTAAAGATACAAAAACTCATCTCGTATGATCATAAGTATGAGACGAAGTATTATGAGACAATGTGTATGTATGTGAAATCTCAATACTCAAAACAGAAGACTGCAGAAGGGCTCTATATTCATCTGAATACCGTTAAGTATCGTCTTCAACAGATCGAAAAATTATTCGATATCGATTTTGAAAAAGAAGAGAAATTGATACGTTTGGCAATGTTAGTGCATCACGTTTAAATTTCTATTACGTTTGACTTTTCAAATTAGAAAAATGAAGTATACTATTAATGTGTTAGTTATAGTTAACTAAAGGAGCGTTTATATGAATATTTCAACATTCTTAGTATTAATGGTCGTTGTTGTAATTGTTGCATTCGATATTCGTTATGTAATGAAGAACGGAGTAAGCTCCTGTAGTGGAGATTGTAGTTCAGGTTGTCATTCTTCTTGTCATTGGGTAGGAGATATCAAAAAGGCACAACGCAATATCCGTATTCAAAATAAGATTAAGTCCTTGTTAGGATTATCGAAGTAATCTATAAGTCACTAAGGTGGCTTTTTCTTTTGCTTTCTTGCAAGCAATCATAGATGGGTGTAGGCTATAAGTAGATGTTTCAACGACAATCATTACCAACCAATATCATTCATAATTTTTAGTGGGGAAGAAAATGAAACAGAATACAAAG
>ERZ772974.1267-NODE-1267-length-16839-cov-3.684044_pt1 | contig 16839 bp, 12 predicted proteins | sample MGYA00580671_ERZ772974 | MGnify/ENA primary metagenome ERZ772974 (study PRJEB29015, sample SAMEA2738065) | human oral metagenome | biome: human oral; feature: human-associated habitat; material: saliva | place: China | collected 2218 ... | reverse complement strand
AGGTGGGAGATGCGGAAGGTGAAGAGGGCAATCTGGCTTTCAGGGCTACCCGTGTCCGTGGAGGATTTACCATACTTTTCGAAGAGCTCAGTCTTCTTAGCTGAATCTAAATACATAGCTTGTACTTAAAGGTGAAACAAAATACCGCCGTCGTCAGCTTGTCCTTTGCCTCACAGGAGTACGCAGGCAGACAGACGACGCTCGGATCGTGCCGCAAAGGTACAATAATCTCGCCAAATGAACGACTTACCTGCGATAAGCAATTTGCTCCACGGCGAGTAGCCGGAGGGTAACCACATTGCGATTAGAGATAAGTGTCAAGATTTTCTTTTTCCCTCAACTCAGAAGCCTCTATTTCCTCCAGGCATCGTGCTGAAGCACGATGCTTATTACCTCGAAGTTGAGCTTAGATTCGCCTCGCTGGAAGGATGTACCTCCAAGATGCGCTATTCATCGTGCTTTCCTCCTTTGGAAAGTTTTCTTTCCAGCTAAGGAGTGTAGACTTTCCACGTGAGGAACGCTGCTCTTCCTCAAGTCGAAAAAGAGCATTGTGAGTGAAATCAATGGTTGCTCTGCTGTCCTGGCTGTCTTTTGCCCCTAAAGAGTGCGGGTGCAAGGTGAGGCTTGCTCAGGGAGACGAGAAGTTATTCCGATAATCCTTGCTTGTGGGCAGATGCAGTGAGCCCCACACCATCCCGATACTCGGGAGGTGTGGGGCTCACTGGTGTAATGTATGTGCTAAGCGAGAAGGTTAGAACTCTTCGCCTCCCTTTTCGTCACCAGCACCCTTGTAGATATTGATGAAATCTTGGGCGATCTTCATCCAGTCGTCAGTCTTCAGCACCTTCTTCAGGCGGTCAGCCATTCTGGTGTTGTCACCGAAGAACTGGTCATAAGGTACTGGTCCACCTTGATATCCTTGCTTCAGTAAGTCGGAGAAGTCTCTTGTATTGCATACATAGACAGGGAGTGTAACCTCGAAAATCTTCTTGCCTCCATCGGTAAACTGCTTGTTTGGGGCATAGAAAGGCGAAGGCTTACCGTCTGCGAGCTTACCCTTCGGTGCGTGCCAGAGGGCGAAGTGCAAGGTGAGTTGGGACATCTTCTTAAACTGCATATATCCCTTCATTCCGAGAGGCTCATTGTCCGAAAGCCACTTGACTTGCTTCTCAACAGGATCGTGCTTAGCACTCCATTGGAAACTCTTATTCCAAGGATCAGTATCGCAATATTCATAGTGGAAGACATTTCGTGGGTTGGTAGGTTCAAATTCAATCTCGTCGTCTCCATCATCGAAAGCCTTCACATCCGTAGGGAAGACGAAGAGTTGATACTGATTGCGTACCTTGGCATCAGCATAGGCTGCATTGACTTCATTGCCTTTCGCGTCATAGTACTTCACCCAGAGAGCGTAGTCGGGGGCTGCACTCGTAGGATCTTTTGGGAAATACTGAATCATTTCGGTCGCGAGGAACTTATCAGGAGCGCCTGCCGCTAACTTCCAGGTGTCCCCCTCCTTAACGAAGGTGATGAGTTGTTCTTGGGCGAGTAGAGGGAAAGTCAGTTGAGCGTTATTCCCAAGGTAGTGAATCCCCTTCTTGGAGTGTAGATGGGACTCACCGATACGGAAGGTAACCTTGGTGATCTCAGGAAGGTCGCCGTCAGCTGGTGTAGGAGTAGGCTTTACCTCTTCCTTCTTTTCGGGAGGAGTAGGCTTCGGTTCATCAGTCTTCTTACCGCAGGAGGCAAAGAAGGAAGCTCCTGCGAAGAGGAGTGCAAGCGCAGAGGCTTTGATGCAGATATTCTTCATAAGAATACGGATTGATTATTAGGATGTGGTGAATAGATTACATGTGGAAGGGGCTATCATCGTTGCCAGCTTCTGAAGTCTCGTCATTGTCCTTCATATCTTTGGCTGACTTCCCGAATGCGTGCCCCATATCTTTCCAATAAAGGTTCTCAAGACCTTCTCTGACGAGATCATTCTTATTAGCAATAATGCGTACTGGCAGGAGGAACTCAAAGACGGTCTCCCACTGCAGACTGCTTTCAGGCTTGTAGAATGGAGAGCTGATCCAACCGAGCTGGGCATCCTTGTAGAACTTTGATCCTGCGGTGCGCTTGAGGCTCACCTTGAGATAGAACTTAGGGAGTTGGCTTTGTACGACCTTCCCATCTCGATTCCAGTCACGATCAAGGAACTTAAAGTGCCCCTTCAGCCCTAAGTGATTGACGTTGTTCGTGCCAGGGACACGCAGGAGGTGCTCCTTAGCATCACCATCTCCCTTCATAGCATAGTAGGGATCCTTGGTATCACGGTAGGTGTACTCATAGAGCACCTTCGCCTTATCCTCGAGGTTCTTTACTGGATAGCTGGGCTTGGCTTGAGCATAATAGTCCCAGTTGATGGAATTGCCTGTGCGGAAGTCCTTCACATCGATCGCAGCACCCTTTTCGTCCTTTTCGGCGATGGTGAAGAAGATTTGATAGTGATCGCTGTACTTCGTCAGGAGTTCATTGATAGGCTTGCCTTGTGCGTCCTTAAAGGTGAAGAGCATGCCGAAGAGAGCACCGCCCTGATGAGCTTGGAAGTAAGGCATATCCTTGAGGTAATCTTCCCACGTAAGAGTAACCTTGCCTTCGCCATCATTACGCAGGCTGAAGCGCTGCTCCTGGGGATAGAGAAGCCCCTTACGGACATTATTGCCGTGCATGTTGCCATGACCATGGTCGTGACCTTCCTTGATGAGTACATCACAAGTGCTCCATTCAAAGGACTTAGGTAGAGGCGTTGGGGTAGGAGCAGGAGCCGGTGTAGGGGTTGGCTCTGGACCTGGCTTGGGTGTAGGCTTGGGGCTATCTCCCTTCGAGCCACAAGAAACCAGCCCGACGGAAAGGCCAAGAGCGAGCATCCAAGATGCTGCATGACTACGATACGTACGCATAATTAATAGATGTATTTAGTTGGATAATGGATCTATCTTGGTGTCTTACATGCGTGCCTTAGGATCGACTTGCATCCCCCCCTCAAAGAGAGCGTGGCGGATGGCAGGGGCAGAGCCCTTGGTCCATTTGGCAATGTCCTTTGCACACTCATCGGGTGTGGTATCAGCATCGGCTATGACGTGGAAGGGAATCTTGAGGTTGATGTCTGTTACAGCCCACGCATCGCTGCGTTCGTTGAACTCCAACAGTTTGTCAGGACCAGTGCCGATGTACTTACTTCCTACAGTGATGTGAACAAGAGTGAGCTGCATCTGAAAAGAGATGTCCGAGCGTAGGAACTGGAACCATCCTTTGAGCCCTGTTCTGTCCAGTGGATCCTTAGGGTCGAGTGAGCGACGCTGGCGCAGGAAGCCTACGGTACGCTCTTCCTTGGTCTCGGGGTCAGTGTACTTCTCCCCAAGGGTTAGCTCAATGGGATCGGTGTCTCGGTAGGTGAAGTGGAAGACTTTGGAAGAAAGAGACTTGAGATCATTGGGGCGATAACGTTTGTTCGGGTCGTTCATGCGATAGTTTTCCGCCGTCTCTGGTAGCTTGTGCCCATCCTTATCAAAGAAGTAGGTGAACTCTTCATAGGGCTTTCCGTTGAGGTGGGTAGGATAACTGAAGCGTCCTGCGTGGTCCGTATTCATCAGCTGGAAGAAGTGCTGATGAATAGGAAGCATACTCCCTTCAATGTCGTCAGGGAAGAAACCGAGGAACTGGTAGTTCATCAGTTCCTTCTTCTCATTGTAGTAGCGCATCTCCAGCGTATAGTAGAGGTCTTTCCCCTTGATGACCTCGAAGGACTTGCGGTCGCCATAGTAGGTGATACTACCCGTCTCACCTGAGGAGCGGCGCAGGTCGATGGTCTGATAGACTGGGAGGATATCGTTGTACTTCTGGTCATAGGCCTCGACATAGTTGCCTGAAGGGTGCATTCGTCCCAGACGTAGGACGATGAGGGTGCGTGCCCACTCTTCGTGTCCCTTGATTAAGTCTTCGACAGTGGGCTCTACAGCCTTGACGTCGCAGGAGGGGAGGAAGAGGGTGAAGAGCCCAACAAGCAAGAGAGCTATAGCGGTGAGACGCTGACGGCGTAGGGATATAAGGAGGGTGGTCATGGTCATCACTGGGTATTTAGAAGGAGAAGATAGTACGCAAGGTCAGGCTTCGACCTGGAGCATGTGCGTAGTAGCGGAAGCGGTCAGAAGCTTCCTTGTAGAGAGCGTTGAGCGTATTCTCTGAGGAGAGTAAGAAGCGGAGAGAGTGACGTGCATCGATGGTGTAGCGCAGTTCGCCCTGCAGTCCCAGCAGGAAGTAAGCATCTGGCATTTCATAGACCAGCTCACGCTCAGGGTCGAAGCGCGTCTGCTTGGCTACGCTAATTCCTTCGGCACTGAGGCGACTTTGCCAGCGACCATTTGTCCCCCAGTTTCGACTCCACTGAGCCCCGAGGGTATAGCGGTCGGCGGGCATGAAGGGGAGCCAGGTGGCGTGGGTGATATTGCGCCCACGTATCCACTGGCCTTTAGCTGTGAAGGTCAGCTCATCGGTAGGGCGTGCCGTCATCGTTAGATCACCTCCCCAGAAGCGGCAGTTATCCTGCTCGAAGGCAAAGATGGGGTAGACACCGCTCCAGTGGACGTGGATGCCACCTTCTCCGAGGTGCTTGTTGGGAGCGTCATAGATGTAGTTGTTGATGTGCTGGTAGAAGATGCTGGGCTCGACCTTCAGCCATCCTTTTTGGTAGTCAAGGGCAACGATGGCTTTATAGCCACGCTCGCTACGCAGGGTGCGGTTCCCGAGGCTCCACGATCCGCCGTGGTGAAGACCATTGCTGTAGAGCTCATTGACATCAGGAGCACGCCACGCCAATCCGAGGTTAGCACGGGCAGCCAGTTCATCGGAGAAGCGATAATGTGCCCCAAGACTCCCTGTTACGTTTGTGTAGGTATTCTTCTCTCCATAGCGCAGACGACGCCAGTCGCGTCCAGCAGCATCGGTGATGCGATGGTCATAGCGCAGACCAGCATCGAGGTGGAGAGCCTCGAAGCGCATCTTTTGGATGAAGTAAGCGGCGAGGTTTAGCGTTGCAAAGTTGGGAATGAAGGGGGTAGCAGCTGTACCAGGCTGGTTGGTGTTTCGCTGGAAGAGGTAGGAGAGTCCGACCTGAGTCTCCCAGTTGGGACGATCCCAGCGAAGACGATAACGCAGGTCGGTGGTGTAAGTGGAGAGGATGAGATCCATCACTGGAGTCTGTGTCCACTGCTCGATCTTGCGGTTCTCATACTCTCGGCGGTGGTTGTCTTGGAAGGCTGCCCAGAGCTGAAGGTCTTGACGATCATTGATCTGGTAGCTGACGTCACCCTTGAGGAGCAGGTGCTGTGCACGCTGGCGAGGTGCCTTGATGTGGTAGGAGAAGGGCGTGATGTTGATGGGATCAGGACGACCGCGCTCGAAGACTTGCTGGAGCTCGAAAAGGTCACCGATGTGCGAACCGATGAATACACCGCTCTCTGTCGCATATAGACTTGCATAGAGGGTAGCCCGAAGGCGCTCCTTGGTATAGCCAGCGAAGAGCGAAGTGCTCCATTCTTCTAAGCCCGTATTATTCAGAAGGTAGGCGGCTGTACCGTAGTCTCCAGTACGATGATAGGATCCGTGTACACGCAGCCCAAAGCCGTGCAGTCCAGCCTCCAGACTTCCCGAAGCATCTATTCCTCGTCCATTGGTCGTGTAGCCGAGGTTGGTATGTCCGCGGTAGGAGAACTTTTCCGAAGAAGGTAGAGGTGACGGGTTGATGAGGACGACCCCACCAAGTGCCCCAGCTCCGTAGCGTACAGCTTCTGCACCCTTGATGACCTCGACTTGCCCAGCTCCAGAATGGTCTACTTCGGGGGCATGGTCGGCTCCCCAGCTCTGACTCTCCAGGCGCACACCATTATTGATGAGCAGGATGCGGTTACTGTGCATCCCTTGGATCATAGGCTTGGAGATCGTCGCACCGCTCTTGATGGAGCTCACGCCTGGGATGGCTTCCAAGAGACGCGCGATGGATTTTTCGTTCTGAGCTTGTAGCTGTGAGGTACGCAGTACGCTACTCTGCTGGGTAAGCGAACTCTCTCGTCCAGTCCCTGTGACGGTCACGCCTTGGATATGCTGCTCACCGCGGGGCTCGAGATGAATGAGTAGGAAGCTCCCTTCCGAAGGTAGAGGGTAGGAGCGTTCACGGATGGTCTGATAGCCAGGCTTGGCGAGGCTGATGATGACCGAGTTCTTAGCTGAGTCTGGTAGTGTGAGTCGGCACCGTCCCTCGATGTTTGTACTTGCCGAAGGCCCTTGCTTGAGGTGTAGGATGACGGAGGGAATAGGGTGCTGCGTCTTGGCGTCACGCACCAAGATGAGTAGTTGCTTTCCAGCTCGTGCGTACGCTCGTGGAGAAAGCCCCAGAATACATAGCATCAAGAGGGAAAGGCAAAGCTGTAGAGTTCTTCTGTACATAGCTTGCCGTATGGTGGTAAATAAGGTGAACGAAGGTCGGAGCTGTGGGGATGTGCTTCCTCGTGGTAGCTGAGGCCTATCGGTTCTGGTAGGGTCTGTTGGGGAGGATAAGTCCCCATTACCTATTGTGGGGGCAAAGTTAAGCCTTTTCCTATATGTAGCAAAAATAGAGATGGATACCTTTCCTTGATGATGGATAAAAGGGGACTTCGTATGGATAAGGGGATCCCTTTCGCGAGCTCTGATATCCTTAGAGCTGTGAAGGAGAGAGAAGCTTAATGAGCTATTTGCCTCCTTGCTGTGTTATATAGCAAATCACTTATAGAATCCTTGTAACAGAAGATGAAGACAAGAACAATTGCACACTTAGTTATTGGCTTTGGGAAGGCAGGTAAGACACTGGCTGCCGACCTGGCTAAGCACGGCGAATCGGTTATCCTCGTCGAGCAGAGTGCTACGATGTACGGCGGCACCTGTATCAATATCGGTTGTATCCCCTCGAAGCTCCTTCTTGTCGAAGGTGAGAAGAGCGAACGACTCTCCGATAAGTCCGCTGCTTTCACCGCTGCGATGCAGCGCCGTGAGCAACTCACCTCCGCTCTGCGTGCTGCGAACTACAATAAGTTAGCTTCCATCCCTGGCGTGGAAGTTCTGACCGGTAAGGCGCGCTTCCTCTCGCCCCATGTCGTGGAAGTCACGACCGAGAGCGGTGTGGAGCAGATCGAAGCTAAGCAGATCTATATCAACACGGGGGCACGCTCGGCAAAGCTCTCCCTCGAGGGCGTAGACGATAAGCGTATCTACGACAGCACGGGACTCCTCCAGCTCGAGTCACTCCCCAAGCGTCTGGTCATCGTCGGTGGTGGCTATATCTCGCTGGAGTTCGCCTGTATGTATGCTGCCTTCGGTAGCCAGGTGACGATCCTCGAGCAGGGAAGCGTCTTCTTAGCGCGCGAAGATCGTGATGTCGCTGAGGCGATGCTCGCGATGCTCTCTGACCGTGGTATCCAGGTCATCCTGCAGGCCGAGACCCAGCGGTTTGTCCCAGCAGAGGATGCTGTCACGGTCGTCACGTCGCAGGGAGACTACGCTGCCGAAGCCGTCTTGGTCGCCATCGGTCGCCGCCCCAATGTAGAAGAGCTGAACCTCGAAGCCGCTGGTGTCGCTCTGACTCCTCGTGGCTTCATTCAGGTCGATGAGTACCTGCGTGCCGCTCCCCATATTTGGGCGATGGGCGATGTCGCAGGTAGCCCACAGTTCACCTATGTCTCTCTGGACGACTACCGCATTGTGCGTGATCAGCTCTTCGGCGAAGGCAAGCGCACGACCCGTGACCGCTCGCTCCTGCCGACAAGCGTCTTCACCACCCCTGCGCTGGCACAGATAGGGATGACCGAGACGCAGGCTGCTGCTTCGGGTCGCCCCTATGAAGTCAAGCGTCTGCAGACGGTCGTCATCCCTAAGGCTAAGGTGCTTGGGGAGACCCACGGCCTGCTGAAGGCGATTGTCGACAAGGAGACGGGGCTGATCTTGGGCGCAACACTCTTCTGCCCCGAAGCGCACGAGCTCATCAACCTCCTGAAGCTCGCTATGGATCATCAGGTGCCTGCCTCCGCACTCCATACGCAGATCTTCACGCATCCTACCATTGCCGAAGCTCTGAACGACCTCTTTGCGCCCAACTAACCTCGGGCAAAGAACCTACTTCTCCTAAGTGCCACGGCCGACCTATCTCGCAAGATAGGTCGGCCGTGGTGCGTATGGGGAGAGTCTGTGGCTAAGCAGTCCGCTACGGGGTCTTCAGTAGACGCTGTATTTCGCTGAGCTTATTGAGGGCTTCCAATGGTGTGAGGCTGTCGATATTGACGGTCAATAGACGCTCACGTATATCGGAGAGGACAGGATCATCGAGCTGGAAGAAGCTCATCTGTACCCCTCCCGTGATGCTGCTACTGGACTCGGTGGTCGAGGGCGTAGCTGCTCGGCTAACCTTCACTTCGGAGCTGAGCCCTGTGACCTGGTGGATGTGCGCTGATTCCAATTGGGCGAGGATGTCCGTGGCCCGCTGGGTGATGCTGCGTGGCATACCGCCGAGACGTGCCACCTGGATACCGAAGCTGTGCTCACTACCGCCACGGACGAGCTTGCGCAAGAAGAGCATGCGCCCTTCGATCTCACGTGCGGAGACGTTGTAGTTCTTGACGCGCTCAAGTCTTCCCTCTAAGTCGTTGAGCTCGTGGTAGTGCGTGGCGAAGAGGGTCTTCGGACGACCGTGGGGATTGTCGTGCAGGTATTCGATGATCGCCCAGGCGATGGAGATACCGTCATAGGTGCTGGTGCCACGCCCGAGCTCGTCGAAGAGGACGAGCGAACGAGGTGTGAGGGCGTTGAGGATGCTGGCAGCTTCCTGCATCTCGACCATAAAGGTCGATTCGCCTCGAGAGATATTGTCCGAAGCTCCGACACGGGTGAAGATGCCATCGGTAAGTCCAAGGTGCGCTGCTTCGGCTGGGACGAAGGAACCTATTTGTGCTAAGAGGACGATCAGTGCAGTCTGGCGAAGGAGAGCGGATTTACCGCTCATATTCGGCCCTGTGATGACCATAATCTGCGTCTCTTCGGTATCTAAATGTACGTCGTTCGGCACGTAGCTCTGCCCGAAGGGGAGCTGCTTCTCGATGACGGGATGGCGACCGGAGCGTATGTCGATGGTGAGTCCATCATCCACGACAGGGCAGACGTAGCGCTCGGTGACGGCTACTTCGGAGAGGCTCGTAAGACAGTCTAATTCGGCGATGACGCGCGCATCCTGCTGGAGGGGACGGACGAAGCGTGATAGACGCGCTAAGAGTGCGCTGTAGAGTTGCCCTTCGAGGGCGGCGATACGCTCCTCAGCGCCGAGGATCTTCTCCTCGTATTCCTTAAGCTCGGGGAAGATGTATCGCTCGGCATTGGCCAGGGTTTGTTTGCGCGTCCAGTCCTCGGGCACCTTGTCTTTGTGGGCGGAGCGCACCTCGATGTAGTAGCCGAAGACATTATTATAGGACACCTTGAGCGAAGGGATGCCCGTGCGCTCGCTCTCGCGTCGCTGGAGCTCAAGGAGGTAATCCTTGCCGTGGGAAGAGAGGCGACGCAGCTCATCCAGCTCGCTGCTCACGCCTGGAGCGATGGTCGTGCCACGACCAAGGGCGGCTGGTGGCTCTTCGGTCAGCGTCCCTTCGATGTCGCTGATGAGGTCGCCCATCGGCTGCAGACGGCTGGCGATGCCTTGTAGCTCGGACGAAGGACTGGCGGAGAGAAGCGCACCTATTTGCTCCACTTGGGTGAGCGACGAGGCGAGCTGGCGCACTTCGCGTGGGGAGATACGCCCGACGACAGCTTTGGAGGCCATACGCTCGAGGTCACCGATACCGATGAGTAGCTCCGTGGTGGTGCGACGTAGCTCTGTGGAGCGTACCAGCTCGGTCACGATAGCTTGGCGGCGGTGGATCTCCGTGAGATCGATCAGAGGGAAGGACAGCCAGTGGCGCAGAAGTCGCCCCCCCATAGCTGTCTGGGTGTGGTCGATGATGTCGAGGAGGCTCTTACCTTCCTCGCGGTTCATTGGCGCAAGGATCTCTAAGCTGCGGAAGGTGAATCCGTCGAGGCGCATATAGCTCAGGCGGTCGATACTTCGTAGCGTGGTGATGTGCCCGAGCTCGTGGTGGCTGGTGAGTTCAAGGTAGTTGAGGATGGCTCCAGCGGCAGCGATGGAGGCTGGACGCTGCTCGAGGCCTAAGCCCTTGAGGGTGTGCAGGCCGAAGTGGGCGGTGAGCTTGCTGCGATTGTTCTCGACGGCGAAGGTCCAGTCCTCGACTTCGAAGATAAATCCACGGTAGCCGATGGCCTTGTCAAAGAGGTGGCGGGTCGTGCGCTCGACGAGGACTTCCTTTGGCTGATAGGAGCTGAGGAGCTTCTCGATATGCTCGGGTGAGCCTTCGGAGACGACAAATTCGCCCGTAGAGATGTCGAGCAGGGAGACGCTTCCCATAGCTCCATCGCTCGAGAGCCACACGGCCGCTAAGTAGTTATTCTCCTTACTTCTGAGGACGTTGTCCCCAAGGACGACCCCAGGAGTGACGAGCTCGGTGATGCCCCGCTTGACGAGCTTCTTGGTTAGCTTCGGGTCTTCGAGCTGGTCACAGATGGCTACACGCCGCCCTGCGCGTACGAGCTTGGGCAGGTAGGTGTCGAGGGCGTGGTGGGGAAAGCCCGCCAGCTCCACGTGCATCGCCGAGCCGTTGGCGCGCCGCGTAAGGGTAATCCCGAGGATCTCGGAGGCGGCTATGGCATCATCGCTGAAGGTCTCGTAGAAGTCACCGACGCGAAAGAGGAGGATAGCATCGGGGTGCTTGGCTTTGAATTCCAAGTACTGCTTCATCATCGGGGTCTCTGCAATCTTCTTTGCCATAGGACGCTTACGGGGCTTTGCTCTTGCGTGAAAGGGGGCGGAAATGGGAGGGGAAGGGACGGAGTGTGGAGGGGCTTACTTCTCGTCTTGGGGCAAGACGTCACGAAGAAGCTCGGCGAAGAACTCCCCGCGCGTCAGGCGGCCGTGGTCGACGACGACGCACTCGACCTCACCACGGGCGGCGAGGCTGCCGTCCATATGGAGGATGTCTTGATGAAAGACGAGCTTGGGAGAGCGCATCGTACAGCGCAGAGCCGAGCGGTAATGGTCTCCGCTGCGCAGGCTCTTCTTGTAGGAGATGGTGACCTTGGTGACGAAGGCGTCGAGTCCATCTTCGTGCATCTTCCCGAAGTTCACGCCCAGACTCTCGAGGAACTCGTGGCGCGTGTGCTCCATATAATGCTGGTAGTTGGCGTTATTGACGACGCCCTGCAGGTCGCACTCGTAGTCGCGCACCTTCATCTCGAGGGTGAAAAGGTATTCCAATGGAGTAGTCTTGATTAGTGGGTTCGTCCCAGAGAACGGGGCGAAAAAAGGGGGCGAAGGTCTGTGGCACGCTCCTTCCTCCCTCTATGATCTTGTCGAATGAATGCTTTGCCACACGCCTGCAAAGGTACGGCAAAAGTGCGACTGCTTGCTATCGAGGTGCGGAGGCAAAGAGCGTGCATCGATCACGGAGATGAAAGGAGGGGGAGTACTTCCTGAGAGGCGCGTCTGCTTCTGCTCCTCAGTAGGCTGCGCTACGCTTATGATAGAGGAGATTGTTCCACCTCTGGAACGATCACTTTCCAAAGGATGGAATGATGACTTTCCTCCCTTGGAAAGAGTGTGACAGATGCGGCTTCGTTAGCATTGACCCTCCAGGAGGTCTCCCCCTACAAGCGACACGGGGGGCACGCAGAGTAATGCGTGCCACCCGTGGAGGATGAGGATGAGGATGAGCTGTGATGAAGATGATGGAGCGGCCAGCTTATTCGTTGTCGACCTGCGCGGCGTAGGTACGCCAGCGCGAGAGCAGTTGCTCGAGGTCGCTCGGGAGCTCGCTGTCGAAGAGCATCTCTTCGCCTGTCACGGGATGGACAAAGCCCAAGGTCTTGGCGTGAAGCGCTTGGCGTGGGCACAGCATGAGGCAGTTTTGGACAAACTGCTTGTAGCGGGAGAACTGATTTCCCCACAAGATCTTGTCTCCTCCGTAGCGTGTGTCAGCGAAGAGCGGATGCCCTATGTGGCGCATATGGGCGCGGATCTGGTGCGTACGTCCCGTCTCAAGTCGGCACTCGACCCAGCTGACGTAGGCTAATTCTTCGAGGAGCGTATAATGGGTGACGGCGTGCTTGCCCTTGGATGAGCCTTCGGGATAGACGGCCATCTGCAGGCGATCTCGTTCGTCTCGCCCGATGTTGCCGATGATCGTGCCTTCTGCTTCCTTGAGCCTTCCCCACACTAAGGCACGGTAGGTGCGCCGTGTCGTCTTGTGGAAGAACTGACGTGCTAAGTGCGCTTTCGCCTCGGCACGCTTGGCGATGACGAGTAGGCCGCTCGTGTCCTTGTCGATGCGGTGGACGAGTCCCACGTTGGGGTCGGCGGGGTCATACAGTGGGTCATCCTGCAGGTAATAGGCCAGGGCATTGACCAGCGTGCCGGTATAGTTGCCGTGCCCAGGGTGGACGACGAGCCCAGCGGGCTTGTTGACGACCATCAGTACCTCATCTTCGTAGACCACATCCAAGGGAATGGGCTCGGGGATGATCTCTAATTCGTGCTTGGGACGACGGAGCTGGAGGGTGACGACATCGAGGGGCTTGATGCGGTAGTTGCTCTTGACGGGCTTGTCTCCCACGAAGACATAGCCTCCATCGAGGGCTTGCTGGATGCGGCTACGACTGCTCCCGGTCATCCGTGTGGCCAGGTACTTGTCGATGCGCATAGGGGCTTGCCCCTTGTCGGCTACGACACGGAAGTGCTCATAGAGCGGAGAGCTGTCGGCGTGCAGGAGGTAGGAGACGGCTGTGGCATCAAGACGCTCGACTTCACTCGCTTCGCTCGGGAGGAAGAGGTCTTCGTCTCCCTCCCAGCCTTCTCCCTCGAGTAGGAGCTCGTCCTCAATGATGGGATTACCACCAGTCATTGCTGATGCCTCCGTCATCTTTCTTGTCGGGTGAGGTCGAGGAGCCAGCGGTGCTGTCGCTGCCGCCGTTGCTGTAGCCCTCGATGTAGCGGTCAAGCCCGAGGGTGTCGATGACTTGTCCAGCCACCAAGAGAATGAGCTTGGTATCGATGGGGAGCTGTGTGCCAGCTTCGACGGGCTTACCATCGAGGGTCTGCAGGCCTACGACAGAGCCGACATAGCCGCCAGGGACGACGCGCTGATCCACGGACTCGAAGCCTAAGCCTTTGAGTAGGGAGAGGATTTGTCGGGCGGACTGATCCTTGTAGGTGGGGATGGTCTGGAGACGCTGGTGGAAGCCGTTGATGGCGATGAAGATGATGCGCCCGCGCTTCACCTCGCTGCCGGGAGCTGGGACGACCTCACGGACGGTGCCAGGAATGGCGGTGCGAGAGAAGGTCGAGTCGTTGATCTCGTACTCCAAGCCGACGTCGTCGAGGATACGCTGCATCTCAGCGAGCGTCTTGCCCCGCAGGTCGGGTACCTTGACCGTCTGCCCATGGCGGGTGTAGAGGTCGAGGCCGAAGATGAGTAGGAAGATGAGTAGGACAGACGTGCCTACCATAAGTAGGAGGTTTGTCAGGAGCGAATCTTTCTTGAGCAAGGACATAAGATAGTCTGAGAAATGGCGCGTTACTCGCGACCAGCATTGATGAACTGAAGGACGCCCTCGGGGATGCCGGGAGAGGAGAGCTGCGCACTGCTACCTTCCCATTCCTTGAGTCCGTTGTGGATGTATACAATCTTATCGCCGATAGCGCGCACGGAGTTCATATCGTGCGTGTTGACGATGGTGGTGATATTGTACTCTTGGGTGAGCTCGTAGATGAGCTGGTCGATGACCATAGAGGTCTTGGGGTCAAGCCCCGAATTAGGTTCGTCGCAGAAGAGGTACTTAGGGTTGAGTGCTAAGGCTCGGGCGATGGCAGTGCGCTTCATCATCCCGCCGCTGATCTCGGCCGGGTACTTATGGGCAGCTTCGACCAGCCCGACGCGCTCGAGGAGCTCCATAGCACGGCGGCGAGACTTGTCGTAGCTGTCGGAGGAGAACATCTCCATAGGGAAGAGCACATTCTCTACGACTGTCATGCTATCGAAGAGTGCCGATCCCTGGAAGAGCATCCCGATCTCACGGCGCAGGCGTAGGAGTTCGGGCTTGGTCATCGTGATGAGGTTGCGCCCATCGTAGAGGACTTCACCCTGGTCGGGGCGGATGAGCCCGATCATACACTTGACGAAGACGGACTTCCCAGCGCCACTGCGTCCGATGACGAGGTTTGTCTTCCCCGTCTCGAAGGTGGCGTCAATACCCTTGAGAACCTCTTTGTCCTCAAAGCGCTTGAGCAGCGACTTGACTTGTATCATAGGGCTTAGGTGAGCAGGATGTTGGTAAGTAGTAAGTCCCAGAAGAGGATGAGCACGCTGCTATTGACCACGGCGCGGGTACTTGAGGCTCCGACTTGCAGGGCTCCACCCTTGACGCAGTAGCCGTAGTAGGAGGCTACCGAGGAGATAATGAAGGCATAGGCGACAGATTTGATGATCGAGTAGCCTATGTACGAAGGGATGAAGAAGAGCTGCAGCCCATAGACGAAGTCCTCCTGCGTGGTCGAGTGCGTGAGGTCGCAAGCGAGATATCCGCCTAAGATCCCCGTGATCATCGAGAAGATAGATAGCACGGGGATGAAGAGCATAAAGCCAACGATCTTAGGGAGGATGAGGAAGTTGGCGGAGTTCACGCCCATAATCTCCATCGCATCAATCTGCTCGGTGACGCGCATCGTGCCGAGTTCGGAGGCGATACTCGAGCCGACTTTCCCCGAGAGGATGAGACACATCACCGTCGAGGAGAACTCGAGGATCATAATCTCACGGGTGGAGTAGCCGATGGTGAAGCGAGGGATGAGGGGGCTCGTCATATTGATGGAGAGCTGGATGGTAATCACCGCCCCGATGAAGAGGGAGATGATGAATACAATCCATAGAGAGCCTACCCCGAGGTTGTACACCTCGCGGACGATGGAGCGGAAGAACATCCTCCAGCGCATAGGGAGCGTGAAGACGCGCCCCATCAGCTGTGTATACTCACCTACTTCGGCGAGGGTCTTTAGTTCCATATAATCTATATAGAGGGAATGGGAGCTACGTTAGCGCAGGTCGACGACTTCGCAGCCGGGGAATTGCTTGGCCGAGAGGGTGAAGAAGGCGGGGGCATAGGCCGAGCGTGTGCCGACCTTCGTGACGCGTGCCGTCAGTATACTCTTGTCCTTGGCCGTGAAGACGAGCTGGGTGGGCAGACCACTCTGACTCTGGAAGGTCGCTGCGATGCGTGCGATATTACTCTTGTGCTGTGGGGCGAAGACGACGGACATAGTCGCTGCTGGCTTCCCCTCGATGTGGCTGGTGAAGCCTGCTGCACGTGAGCGGAGGAAGTACAGCGGATTGATCTGTAGTAGCTCGTCCTGCGAAGGCTTGGAGAGCGTGAGTGTCTGCTCTGCGCTATCGTAATAGGTGAGTGTCCCAGCCGTATAGACGGCGATGATGGTGCCGTATTCGAGGCGGAAGGCATCGCCCTGCAGGTGCATCTTTCCCGTGGTCACCCCAGCGGTGCGTCCTGATTTGTCGCGAAGCTGTGTGGAGAAGTCCACGACGGTGGCTCCCGACTTGTATAGTGAGGCTTCGGTACGCTCGAGGAGTGCCTGTGGTGTGATGGCGGTGCGTTGTGCTATGGCCCCCGTCGAGAGAAGGGCAGCGGCACTAAGCATCATAAGGATATGTCGCATAATCATAGCTCAAAGTTATAATGTAATCATTAGCCTACCCTCTGTCGAGGGGTTCTTTTAGTTGAGTTTCTGCAGGAGGTGCTCCAGGCTTGTCTGGTCCTTGATGTAGACTTCGCGGGGCTTGCTGCCTTCCTGCACGCCGACGATGCCTGCGCCCTCGAGCTGGTCCATCAGGCGACCAGCGCGGTTGTAGCCGATGTTGAACTTACGCTGGATGTTCGACGTCGAGCCGACCTGCGTCTGTACGACCATTCGGGCGACCTCATCGAAGAGGCTGTCCTTCTCGTTCGGATTGAAGCCCTTGGGGCCGTTCTCTTCGCCTTCGGGGATGTACTCGGGCAGTTCGTAGGCTGCTCCTGTGCTCTCCTGACGGGCGATGTACTCGACGATAGACTCGGTCTCAGGGGTGTCCATGAAGGCGCACTGCACACGGATCATATCCTTCCCCTGATAGAAGAGCATGTCGCCACGGCCGATGAGCTGGTTGGCACCAGGAGAATCAAGGACGGTGCGCGAGTCTACCATGGAGAAGACCTTGAAGGCGATACGTGCGGGGAAGTTCGCCTTGATGAGCCCCGTGATGACGTCTGTCGAAGGGCGCTGTGTGGCGATGACCATGTGGATACCAGCGGCACGTGCCTTCTGTGCTAGGCGGGCGATGGGTTGCTCTACCTCCTTGCCCACAGTCATCATCAGGTCGGCGAATTCATCGACGATCAGGACGATGTAGGGTAGGATCTCGTGCCCGTGGAGACGACTCAGTTCGCCCGAGCGTACCTGCTCGTTGTACTCACGTATATTGCGGACAGCTCGCCCAGCGGTCTGTAGCAGACGGTAGCGATTGTCCATCTCGATACAGAGTGAATTGAGGGTAGCCACCACCTTCGTCATGTCGGTGATGATCGCACGGTCAGCGTCGGGGAGCTTAGCTAGGAAGTGGCGCTCGATCTCTT
>ERZ772974.1265-NODE-1265-length-16842-cov-4.167689_pt1 | contig 16842 bp, 9 predicted proteins | sample MGYA00580671_ERZ772974 | MGnify/ENA primary metagenome ERZ772974 (study PRJEB29015, sample SAMEA2738065) | human oral metagenome | biome: human oral; feature: human-associated habitat; material: saliva | place: China | collected 2218 ... | reverse complement strand
GGTACCTGCGCGCGGGCGCCAGGCTTCGATGCGCAGCGCCTCCGCCGCCCAGACGCCCGCCAGCTGAGCGCCTTCCGTGAGGGTGGTGAGCTTATCATGGGGAATAATACTCAGGTACCGTTCGTAGTCGGTGCCGGGATGCGCATCAGGCGTTGCGCTGTAATGGTAGCCTCCTTCGACGAGTGCCGTCCACGGGTCGCGCCATATCAGTGCATCCGCAAAGACCGGATGGATAGCGCCCTGTTCCCCGCGCGGGTTTCGGGCAGTCTCGATAACGGCGTACTCTCCGCTCATATTCTCAATATCGACGCGAAGCATGAACTTCATGCGGTTCAGGTAGTCGGTCAGCGGCTCCGCCTGTGCACCTTCGACGATGAGCCAGAGCGCCTGCCCGTCCTCGACGGCGGCGGGTGCATATTCGATGCGTCCCTGCGGGGAAAGCAGCAAAAATTCGCGGCTGTCCCCCGGGTTCATGTCGGTCAAAATCTGGGATGCGAGGGAGGTGAGCCAGCTGGCGCGGTCGGGTCCCGAGACTCGCACGACGCCGAGGGAGGAACGGTCCACAACTACGGGGTCCCCCGTTGTGGCTCCACGGTCGCGGGCTAGGGCGCGCTGTTCGGTGAGGGGATTGCCGTAATGCGCTGCGATGCCCGTATCCGGGCCGTCTGCGGCGAAGGCACCGTGTACCTGCATGAGGGGGCTGAGTGTGGGGGTGTATTCGGGCGCATCGGCGGCGGTATTCTCAGCGGTGCTCATGATGTTCCTCTCGTGCTGTTTTTTTATCGTGAGTGGCGGTCAGACGGTCTGCAAAACCCGCACACCGCAGCGGGACGGCGGGTATGCGGGTTTTACTCTGCGTGGAGTAGTCCTAGTTTTCGGCGGAGTCTTCTTCTGCGCCGTCATCAAGGGAACCGAACATGCCTGTGCCCAGCGAATCACCGCTCATGGAAGAGGTCTTGCGCAGTTCCGCCGAGGCGTGCTTATGCAGGTTGCCTTCCTGGTCGGCGATCTCCCAGTCCCACATGAGGTTGCCGTTTACAAGGCCCCACAGACGCACGGATCCGGCGTAGTCGTGCGATATTTCGTCGCGCAGCAGGTTACCGGTCTGCATGCGCACAACCGGTCCCTTAATCATGCCTACGTAGTTTTCACTGATTCCGCCAGGGTGCGCGATGGTGGCGATCAGATTGAACCCATCATCTTCGTTGCGCAGAGTTTCAACCGATTCCGCATCGGCAAAAGCGGGGACGATATCTTTGGGTACCAGCCCGAACCCGCCGTCGGCATCCGTGAGGGGGCGGTCGATCTGCCAAAAACCGGTTTCGATAGTGATAGGACGCAGCTTTTGCCCGTTATCGTCGAGCAGGAAAGACTCGGCGCGGTATTCAAGGTACGGCAGACCGTCTTGGGTGAAGTTAATAATCTGCCCGAAGGGGGTGTTCTCTTGTCCTTCGTACCACATGGTTCCGGTACCTTCCCAGGTACCCAGAAGCCACGCGAAGGGAACGAGCTCAGGGGTTAGGTTGGTTGGAATTTCAATTGCCATTCCTCTATTTTAGGGGTTTTCTATGGCCAGCAGTTCAAAACGTGGGCTATTTCGCCATAGGCTGGGATACACGAGAGCCGGGCATGCAAAAGCCCCCGGCACTGTCTGCGCACCCCCGCCGGGGTGCCTCAGCGTTAACCGGGGGCACCGTGAGCCTTCCTCGGCTCAAAAAATTTTACGCTCTACTTCTGCCCTGCGAAGAGACCCTTAAGTACTGCGTATGCACCAACGGCGATGCATACCGAGATGAGAGCCATCAAACAGATGAAGAAGATCTCTAAGTACAAGATGTTGTCCATGCCTTAAAAATACCATAGATAGCTGAGCTAAAGCACGGATCACGGCGCTCTCTCCTGGGTAAAAATAACTTTAACGCGCACCGCTGCTGCGTGTTTTAGCTCCGTTGAAGGTACTGTGCCCGAAGAGCACACAAAGGCATGAGTAAAATAGTACAAAACCGTGCGAGTAAGGATTGCAGATTCAGGAGGGTGTATGTACCGCATTGCGTTACTGAGCGATGCGCCGCGAGCGCAAGAACTCATTCCTGCCCTCAGCCTGCTCAGCCACCGTGTGATTGAGCTTCCCCTCGATTCGCCCCTGAGTACTATCGGCACGGAACACGATATTGTTATTCTGGATGCGCGCCAAAACCTGCTCAAAGCACGCAATACCGCCCAGCTTTTGAAGACCGCGGGCATCACCATCCCGCTCATGATTGTCCTGACCGAGGGCGGAATGGCGGCTGTTTCCGCCTCGTGGCAGGTGGACGATATTGTGCTGGATCAGGCTTCGCCCTCCGAAATGGATGCGCGTCTGCGCCTGTTGGTTACGGCGCCCGAGCTCAAAGATACGGATGATCGCAGCCAGCAGATTATCCGCATCGGCAATCTGGTCATTGATGCACAAACCTATTCGGCGCATCTGAACGGGGCAGCACTCAACCTGACCTTCAAGGAATTTGAGCTTTTGAAGTTTGTGGCGCAGCATCCCGGGCGAGTATTTTCGCGGGCGCAGCTACTCTCGGAGGTCTGGGGCTACGATTCATACTATGGTGGTACGCGCACGGTCGATGTACACGTTCGTCGGCTGCGTTCAAAGCTCGGTTCTGAGCACGAACAGATGATTACCACGGTACGTAATGTGGGGTATTCGTTCCACGCGCAGAATACGCATCATGATCCTTCTGCCGAAGACTAACGGCGCGGCGAAATACTTTTCTTTTTCTGGTGCGCTGAAGATTGCGCTTATTGCATCAAACCGGTTCAAACGCAGGCTTTCACCCGGTAAAGTTAAACAGTAGGCAATGTGAAAGAAGGCGAGAATGGCGGCATCACCCGAAAACTTCACCCTCGACTCTGGGCACTACGAAAATATGCCCCTCAATGCTGAGCTTCTAGAGCATTTCACGCAGTTCGCACGCGCCGTACAGAAGCACGACGGCACCCCGGCTTTCTCCGAGCAAACTCTGGTGGAGCTCTCGAAAGCGGTGCGCGGTGAGAGTCTGGTTAAACCGCAAGTTTTCGCGTTCACTTCGGCCGCCGATAATCCCGAGTTACAGGCTGTACTCGTTGCCGTTCCTTCCCCCGAAGACTCTGACGAGCCCGGTGTGCTTGAGGCAGCCGTTCACCCGCAGATGCGCGGGCAGGGGCTCGGTCCCGCTTTCTTCGCTCGCGTTATTGAGGATTTAGGAAGCGAGGCCGCCAACTACAATCTCTGGGTACACGGAAGCGCAACCGACACCGGCATTGAGAGTCCCGCCAATGAGCTCGCCGAAGCCGCAGGTTTCACCCCGGTACGCGTGCTGTACAAAATGGTACTTCCGCTTGACGAGCAAACCCGTGAGAATCTTGCCGAGCTCTCGGATGCGCGCACCCTGCCCGACTCGCTTGAGCTGCGCACCTTCACCCCCGCCGACGAAAACCCCTGGCTTCGCGTTAACGCGGAAGCCTTCGCCGAGCACCCCGAACAAGGTCGCCTGACTCTCGCGGACTTACGCGAGCGCACCGGCAGCGACTGGTTCCGCCCGGAGGGGTTCTTTCTCATCTCTGAGCGGGAAGATCCGCATAATATTGCGGCGTTTACGTGGACAAAAATTCCCACCGCTCAGACCGAGCCGGGGCAGCCGCTCGATGATCTGGTGCCTGCGGGTGAGATTTATGTGGTGGGGGTCAGTCCAAACGCCCAGGGTAGCGGTCTGGGGCGCACTGTGACCCTGCGTGCCCTAGCGTATTTGGCGCTTGCATCCGACGAAAACGGTGAGCCTCTGCACGCAATCGAGCTGTATGTGGACGCCGATAACGCCCCTGCGTTGAAGCTCTACGAGTCGTTAGGATTCGCAGTTGCGACCGTGGATCGCATGTATGCCCCCGAACGCGGATCCGGCAAGAGTTCGTCTAACGGTGTGGATGCGGGCGTGCTCTCCGCTGTTACCACGGCGGTTATCTCGACCGGCAGCATCTAGCGTTTATTCGGGGTGGGGCGCGGATCCTTTACCGGCTCACACCCGTACCGAACGTTCTTTCTGCGTTGTGCTCGATGACGAGCGGCGCATCGTAAACTTAGTCCCTCAACATAGTAAGGAATAGCCTGTGGCACCCCACCCGCATACCAAAAAGAATACCGAACCGGCACCGATGACCGGGTTGATTCACATCGGAAACGATATCTCGAAGATTGAGCGTGCCGATACCCGTGCCGACCGCATTGAAGCGGGAGAAAAACTCGATCTACCCAATATCGAAGGCGATTTTGGGGCCGAGCGTTTTCTCGACCGTGAAAGCAGCTGGCTCGATTTTAATTCCCGGGTGCTGGAGCTTGCCGAAGACCCTGATCTGTACCTGCTGGAGCGCCTGAATTTTCTTTCTATCGTGGCCTCGAACCTTGACGAGTTCTTTATGGTGCGCGTGGCGGGGCTCAAACGCCGCATCGCTACCGGACTGGCGGTACCTTCCGCCGCAGGGTTGAGCCCTGACGAACAGATGGAGGCGATCTCGACCGCCGCTCACAGCCTACAAAAGCGCCACGCCCAGGTATTCCACGAGCAGATACTTCCCGAGCTGAAAAAACAGAACATTCATATTGTGGGCTGGGATGACTTGGATGCAGACGCTAAAACCCGTTTGCGCCAAGAATTCCTGCGCGATATTTTCCCGATTCTCACCCCGCTCGCGGTAGACCCGGCGCACCCCTTCCCCTATATTTCGGGGCTTTCACTGAATCTTGCGGTGCTGGTTCGTAACCCGCAGACCGGCAAGGAACTTTTCGCGCGTGTGAAGGTGCCCGATCAGCTTGACCGCATGATTTCGGTGGATGGTCCCCGCGCCGCCAACACGACCGGCAAGGAATCCCGCTATATTCCGCTAGAGGTTATCATTGCAGAGCACCTTGACACGCTCTTCCCCGGCATGGAGGTTGTTGAGCACCATGTCTTCCGCGTAACCCGTAACGAAGACCTTGAGGTTGAAGAGGACGATGCCGAGAACCTGCTGCAGGCCCTCGAAAAGGAGCTGCTGCGCCGCCGTTTCGGCCCGCCCGTGCGTCTTGAGGTTGAAGATACGATCAACCCCACGATTCTTGACCTGCTTATTTCTGAGCTCAATATCGACGACTCCGAAGTATATAAGCTCCCTGCGCCGCTGGATTTGCGTGGTATGGGCGCGATCGTGCGCGCCAACCGTCCCGCGTTGCACTACCCCAAGCACATTGCGCACACCTCCCGCTGGCTCAACGCCGCCGAAACCGCCAAAGAGGCGGACGTGTTTGCCGCAACCCGCGATCACGATGTACTTTTGCACCACCCCTACGATTCCTTCGCCACCAGTGTGCAGGCGTTTCTTGCGCAAGCGGCGGCCGACCCGAAGGTACAGGCTATCAAGCAGACCCTCTACCGCACCAGCGGCGACTCCCCCATTGTCGATGCGCTGATCGAAGCCGCCGAAGCAGGCAAACAGGTTGTCGCCCTCGTTGAAATTAAGGCCCGGTTCGACGAAGAAGCCAATATCTCCTGGGCGCGCAAACTCGAACGCGCAGGCGTGCACGTGGTCTACGGTCTGGTCGGACTGAAAACCCACTGCAAGCTCTCCTTGGTAGTGCGCCGCGAAGGCAACCAGCTGCGCCGTTACGCACACATCGGCACCGGCAACTACCATCCCTCCACCGCACGGTTCTACGAAGACCTCGGCATTATCACCTGTGACGAGCAAATTTGTGAGGACGTCTCGCGCCTGTTCAACCAGCTCTCCGGGTACGCACCGAAAACCACCTACAAGTCGCTGCTCGTTGCCCCGCGTTCGCTGCGCAGCGGGCTCATTGAGTGCATCAACCGCGAAATTGAGAATCATAAGGCGGGTAAAGAGGCGCGCATCCAGATCAAGTGCAACTCCATGGTGGACGAGGCGATTATCGACTCCCTCTACCGCGCCTCGCAGGCGGGAGTTCCCGTCGATGTGGTCGTGCGCGGTATTTGCGCCCTGCGCCCCGGCGTGCCCGGACTCAGCGAGAATATCCGGGTGCGCTCAGTGCTCGGGCGCTTTCTAGAGCACTCGCGCATCTTCGCGTTTGAGAATGCGGGCGAACCCATCGTCTATATCGGGTCTGCCGATATGATGCACCGCAACCTCGACCGCCGCATCGAGGCGCTCGTAAGGGTCAAAGACCCCCGCCATATCAAGTACCTGCTCGACATGTTCACGGTCTACATGAGCGATGAATCCCGCACCTGGCACCTCTCGGGTGACGGCACGTGGAAGCGTTTCGATACCGATGCCGACGGCAACCCGCTGCGCGATGTGCAGTCCTATTACCTGCGCTCGCGCTCTCGGAAGAACCACGACAAGATTTAGCGTTTTCCCCTTCCGTAACTTCTGTATGCAGGTGGCTTTCAGACCGAAAAGTAGCACTATAGTGAATTTTCGGTCTGAAAGCCACACTATATGCCCATAATTGCGCTCCGCAGGGCGCCAAGCCACGTAACATTCGGATTTTTACTACGAAGGTGAACACAAGGTTACGGGACGGTGACGCCTCTGAAGATTTTTCCCCTAGAATGGGAGTACACCGCATCATCACTACCAGCTCGTAGAGGATCCCGTGACCACCGAATCAACGTACTATTCCGCCCACGTATACGATAATTCACTCGCCATCACCCGCACCCGCGAAAACACAGCGCCTGTCGTTGCCGCAGGTGCCCTCGTCTGGCGCTTGCACGGGGAAAAACTTGAAGTGCTCATGATTCACCGGCCCCGCTATAACGACTGGTCTTGGCCCAAAGGCAAACAGGATGCGGGCGAATCGCTCGTTGAAACCGCCGTTCGTGAGGTAGGCGAAGAAGTCACCCTCAGAATAACCCTCGGCGTGCCGCTGGCGGTCACCAACTATATGGTCTCGGGGCGCCCCAAGGATGTGTTCTACTGGGCCGCGCAGCTGCCCGTGGGTGAGCATCCCCGCGCTGACGAAGGCGAAGTTGATGAAATCCGCTGGGTAACTCCCAAAGAGGCACGCAAGCTCTTGAGCAACAGCACCGACCACGAGCCTTTGGATGCGCTCGTTGCTCACCATAAAGCCGGCACTCTGCACACCCGCCCGGTCGTCATTATGCGGCACGCCAAGGCAAAACCACGGTCTAACTGGACTGCCGCCGACGACGAGCGTCCGCTCGCGGGAACCGGTAAACGCCAGGCGCTTGCGCATAGCCACCTGCTGGAGGCATACTCCCCCACCCGTTTGCTTTCGTCTCCATGGCTGCGGTGCATGCAGACCGTGGCGCCCTATGCGAACGACCATGCGATCGCGATCAAAGAGAAGAAGTCCCTCTCAGAGAGCGGCGCGGCAGGGCATCCTAAACGCACGGCAAAAGTGACCGAATCGCTGTTCGTAAAGGAAGTTCCTTCGCTGCTATGCACGCATCGCCCCGTTTTTCCGCTGGTTTTTAAAGCTCTTAAAGGCCACCTCATGAAGGGTTCGGCGAAAATTCTTCCCACCGAAGACCCCTATATGGAGCCAGGGGATGCGGTAGTCCTGCAGGTCTCAACCGCCGAGCACGGTGGTATCGTCTCGGTTGAGACCATCCGCCCGGTTATTGATTAGTGCCAGAACTTTCGCGGTCCATGCGCATGGAAGTGCGAGAGTTTTGAGCCCCTCGAAAGTTTTCGAGGGGCTCAAAGTATTCCAGATGACTAGACAGGCTCATGCAACGCCTCAGGCCCCTACAGGCTGTGCTCATATCGGGGGTTCACATCTGGTAACATAAGTTGAGCTTCAACCTTTCACTTAGGTTCAGCATAGTTTCCAGCCACGCATCACGGAAGATACATAAACTATGGGCGAATACGACAACATGCACGTTCTAGAACGTGATGTTGAGTTCGATTTTAATCATGCCGATATTCTGCTCAGTATATTCAGGTATTTAAAAAGAAAGTTAGAAATACAGCTTCCGGAACGGCAGCGGTATATTGGCATAGCCCAACGTGAGTTTAAAGGACATTTCGCACGAGTTTTTGATCAAAACTGTAAATATTCCATCTCTGAATGTAAAAACCTGATTACAGCCTTAGGCGATGCCGCTACCGACCTGCAGAAGTATATTGATGCCGCACACCAAGAAAATGAGAATCGTAAAAAATTCCGTGAGGCTATGGCAAACTGGGAGGAAGAAAAACGGAAGATCAGAGATAACATTGAAAATGATAATCGAAATACATTTATAAGTTTTCAGAAAGATCCCGCTGCTCATTACCCTCCCCAACCACAGCCTAATCTAGATAACGAAGGTCCCAAGTTCGACGAACGCGCCCCGATTATCAAATCCCGTAATACGGGCAGAAATGCAGAGGTTATCGGGCGCAACCGTACGCATCGCGCCGAAAAGAGAGCTCGGGACGCCGCCCAGGATGCTACCGAGACTACCTCGGCTATTCCCGGCAACCTCGTGACATTTGCGCAAAAGAACTCTAAGTCAGATCAAAGAATTGCTGAGCTTTACTCCAATATCACGAAAAGCTACAGTTCCTTTGTTGAGCATACGTCATGGGGTTTTTTTGATGCCGCAAGCCTTTTTAACTCGCTAGCAAAATGGGTTGATGCTAACCAATCTGATGTTCGTTGGATTCTCACTGTTGCGGAAGCTTTCGCGACAGCTGGTTCTCAAGGAATGTTAGGTCCTATTTATTCTGAAGCAGATTTTTTGGATTATCCGCAGTACCTTAATACGGGGTATATCCGGAATTATCTGAAGGAACAGAAAATTTCTACGGATCGTCCGAGTATTGATGTTTCTCGTGCGACAATAACCGGCGCTGTATACTCAGCGGGATATGCGCTTGATCCCGTAAATGTTGCCACAGGGAATTTCATTGAGCATGAGTGTGATCTCTCCTTCGAGCATGCTCCTGCGGCATCGCTCATCAAACTTGAGCGTATGTACAATAGCGTTGCCATTACCTATCCCGAAGAAGCCCCTTCGGGCATCTTTGGTCTCGGTTGGTCTTCTACGCTTGATACTCAGCTTACGTTGAGTAACACGGGCGCTGTATGGCACACGCCTGATGGTCGGACTCTTGCATTCCCTCGTATGGGTGACGGTTTTGGTCGTGTTCCTTCCGAATCGTATTGGCTTAGCAAAACTGTCCCCGGCGACGAGCTTTACAGCTATGTATCCACAGCGACAACGAAGGCAATCAAGACGGCAAGGAATGCTGGGCGCAAGGTCAGCGCACCTACTGCACCCGCATATTATTGGGTTGTTTACAATTCCAAGCACGTTCGATACTTCTACGATCCTTCTGGTGCCTGGACAGGCGTGATGGAGGGGCATTATGCAACCTTAACGCTGCCTCTTTACTTATCGGATTCCGCAACGGGTGCGTTAGAGCTAACTGACATTATTCACCCGGCCTCAGGTCGAGGTCTTCAGATACGCTACGGCAGCTCACCCCGTGATATCCGTATTCGCCCTGAATCTGCCAGCACCTATCTCATAGATCATGATGTGCAGATACTTGATACCGTCACCTACATTTACGACGATGATGGTCTGCTAGCAGCGGTTAACCGTCCCGACGGTATTCGTCGTTACACCCATAATGCTAAGCGCCTGATTGAAGAAGTCTGGGATGTGAACGGCCACCGTGAAGTCACTAATACCTATGACGGCCAAGGACGTGTGGTCCACCAGCTGACTGAACATTCCCGTGAAGTGTCTTTCGTCTATGCTCCGGGCATTATGACGATTGTTGCTGACGCGATAACCGGCGACAGCTCTAATATTTGGCGCTCGGATGAACACGGACGTCTTAGCTCTATGACGGCTGCTGATGGCAGCCGCCAAGTCATGCGCTACGATAAGTTCGGCAACCGCATCAGCGTTACTGAACGCGATGGTTCTACGATAAGCCGTTCTTACGACTCTCACAGTCGTTTAGCGAAACAACTTACCCCCGAGGGCGCACTGTCTAAGTACACCTGGGACGAACATAACCGCCTGCTCACGACCTCTGTATGTGATTTCCGTGATCGGCTCAACCCCGGTGATCCCGTGGTAGTGTCATATACCTACGAATCAACAGGTGCAAACCCAAACCCCATCACTATGACCGATGGGAATGGGCATACTACAGAATATAGCTGGGATGAGTACGGCAACCTTCTAAGCGTTACTGACCCCACCGGTGTACGTACCACATACACCTATAACGCACGTCAAGAACTGATCAGCATAACAAACGGCGTTGGCGATACAGTCCATCTAGAGTACGACAAACACGGTCGAATAGTGCAGGTTAGGGATGCTCTAGGTCACGTAACCTCTACCCATTGGAACTCCGCCGGGCAACTCGCCTCGGTTACGGATGCTGCCGGTTCACGCTGGTCCCTCACGTACCCTGAGCTTGCTCCCGAAGAGCTGGTTCCTGCTTTTGTTCGCCAAAGCGACACTCACCGTGTACGCGATACATCGCGCCCTATGGGTCAGCTGCCCGTTTCTTTGACAGATCCTTACGGTCATGTCACGCACTTTGAGTACAATAACGGCAACCAAATCACCGCTGTCACGGATCCACTGGGTCGTACCAACCGCGCAGTATTTGATGCCTGGGGCAACATGGTCAAGACTATTAATGCCCTCGGTGCCGTAACCAACTATGAATACGATGGCCTGTCACAACTTATTGCGGTAACAGATCCTCTGGGTGCCCGGAGTGAGTTTGACTACGACTTGGCTGGCGAAATCAGCCAGATTACGGATGCTACCGGTGTTGTTACGCACCGCACTGTAGACCGTAGAACGGGCAAAGAAACTACGTCCTCCGGCGGAATACTCGGATCTTCATTCCGTCACGTCGATTATCTGGGACGGGTGATTATTGAGGGCGAGAACAACACCCACTCTTCGCAGCCGGTTAGACGTGCATCTCAAAACTCAAAGTCATCGAGTGCATCCCCAAGAAACAGCGAAACTGTTACCGAGTTTACAACCTATGACGCCGCAGGCAATCCTGTTGAAACTCTTGATGCTCATGGCGGGCTCACCCGCCGCATCTACGATGCAGCAAACCGGCTGATACGCGAGGTATCTGCGGCGGGACGCACCCAAACATTCGACTATGATCAAGCCGGGCGTCTGCGGCGTATAGGTGTGGGGCTAAGCGTACCCGAGCAGAAGCCGGCAGTGAGCGAGAACGTGGAGTGGGAAGAACCTACCGCTTGGGCGTACACAACGCTAACCTACGACGCCGCATCTCGAATTATTGCCCGAACCTATCCTGACGGCACAACTGAACATACGACGTACGATGCCCTTGGCCGGATTGTACGGGTGCAGCATGGGGCTCGCACGGCAACGTATGCATACGACCGGTGCTCACGCCTGATCCGTATGAGTGATAACAGCGCTGGTACCCGCAGATTCATCTATGATGCAGCCGGTCAGCTAGTGACTGCTGTAGATGCCTTAGGGTATCGCACCCATTTCGAGTATGACGCTGCTGGGCAGATGGTGCGCACCCTGGATGCGACCGGCCAGGTCACCACGTATATTTATGACGCCGCAGGTCAGCTTATCCGCACCGTTAAGGGCGCGGGTTCTACGGCAGAGATAACATCTACATACACCTACGATGCCGCAGGTCGTCTGCTGTCTGAAAATAATGGTGAGCGAACCCGTGCATACTCCTACGACTATCAGGGTGGCGGTCTGCTCGCGTCTTTGAGCGTCAATGGTGTGTGCGCGGCGGAGTATTCGTACTCCTCCGGAGTATCATCTGTTGGTCATCGGACCGTGACGGTGCGTGACTATGCCTCTGCTTCTGCACTCCGGGATCGCGATTCTTCCGCCTTTGCGGGTGTCGAAAAGCCGTACCTTGAGCATCGTTTTGTCTATGATTCCTCCGACCGTCTGATCTCTCGCAGCCGTTCAGGATTCCTAAGATCGGACGATCAAAGCAACGCTCATGCAGACGATGATATACACGAGCGTCTTCACGCTTTGAATACCTTTATCAAAACCGGCGCATATACGCTGACGTACTCGTATGATGCCGATGGTTATCTGATCACGTCAGTAACCCCTTACGCAAAATCTACACGTACCGTAGATGGCGCCGGTCGAACGGTAGCTGTAACAACACACGCCACGGGACAGCCCGCTCACGACGTTATCTCTTCAGTATTCTCCTACGATCCTCTGGGACGTCTCACGCGGATTCGGGTGGGAGATATGGTGTCTTCCTGGACGCACGAGCGCACTACCGGGCTAATCTCAGACTATGTGCGGGAACAGGTACTCGCCGATGTCCGAGGGTTTGAAGAATCAAAGGTTCTTGAACGCACACAAGTGATCCGTGACCATAACGGCCGCGTGATTGGGTTGGATTCAACGGGATCTGATACTTCACCGGATGGTCTTGTTCTGTACTCCTATGACGATGCCGGGCAGCTTGTGGGCGCCCGTTCAGCATCCCACGTGTGGGAGTGGGAGTACACAGCCGGAGTCATGGTACGCGAGCGCGTCTTTGCTCTCGATAGTTCTAACGGATCTGAACGCTCGGCTGCAGGCTCTCGTGTTCTGGAGGGTGAGCGTATCTTCACCCATAACGAAGCGAACCAGTTAGTCGCCGTTGAGGCTCGCGCATACGCAGGTGCACGGGGCGACGCTGGGGAGCTTGCCGCTCATACCATCACGGAATACACCTACAATCTGGCAGGCGAACGTAGTGGTGAAGTCACGACCGATAAGCTCACCGGCGCCTCATACTCTCGCGAATATAGCTGGGGTGCCTACGGCGGTCTGACATCGGTAACAGACTCTGTTTCCTCACGTGTAGGTATTTCACGCACTTCACTGATTTCTGATGCGGTGGGTGAGGTATCCGCTGTTTCCGATGGTGAGGGCATTACAGTGCCTCTCATGTGGGATGCCAGGTCGGATATTCCGCATCTTCTGGGTGCTGGGGCAACGAGCGCGCCCAGCTCTGACGGCGGCTTTTCACAGGCGGGCATACCCGGCGGAGTGACACCTTGGCATACCCTCAACGTCCCCGGATTGACCGGCAACGCCCTCGATTCAGCATTAGGTAACACACCCGGACTGCCGACAGACTGGGGCGTACCTTCTGCAAACGCTACCCCGATTCCCGGGCTGCCCACCGGTTTCGAGTTCACGGGTGCAGGGTCGCTACGCGTAGCCGGTCTAGATATGCTAGGCGCTCGCGTCTATGACAGCCCTTCACGTCGTTTCCTCTCAACAGACCCGAAGGCCGCAATAGCTGGTTCATCCTGGTTTGCTGACGTTTACGCATATGCAGGCAATAATCCGCTGGAGTATGTGGACCCTCGGGGTGAGCGCCCCATGACGGTTGCAGATTACCGTAAGTATCAGAGCCAAGAAGGCGAACGTTTCGTGCAGCAGAGTCTGCGCTTTCTGGCTCTTGTAGGTGTTGTTGGTTCGCTGTTCATAGCGCCGACAAGTATCCTCTTGGCCGGCGGTGTTGGTTTTATTTCTGGTGCCGCCAACGGTGCCGCTGATGGCATGGATTTCCACACCCCCGACGGCAATATCGACTGGGATAAAGTGCAGGCTTACGCCCTTCAGGAAGGCGGGAAAGAAGCACTCACAGCCGCACTCATAGGGATGCTCTTCAAAGCCGGGCCGCCCGTAGCACGCGCCACCGGCAACCAGGCGATGAAAGTCCCCGTTATCTCCAGAACGGTTGATCGGGTTAAGACGTCCCCTGTTGTCATTAAAACCCAAAACACCGTTAACGCCGTCAAAACCCGCATCAACGGAATCCAAGACCGCATTGCCACATGGACGCGCACCAGCCTGCTGGGCATCGAGCACGTAGTGCCCAAAGTGCACCCCACGCCGCACAATAGCCCACATCAGATAGACATACCCAACGGACCCAAACCTACCCATACCGGATCTCTCGACCACAGGACATCAGGAACAGTACACGAACCCAATGTGCAGCTGAAACCTGTGGAGGAACCGAAGGTTGAGAACCTCACGCCAGAGGGACGGGAAGCAGTGCGAGTGCTCCGTGATGATCGTAGCCTTCAGCCTATACATTCTGAGGTTGATAAACCTGCTCAGCAAATCATGTATCCTAATGATCTGAAGTCTTGGGTCGATACTGAGTTACCTCAGGCTTCTCGTATTGGCAGCGCGTCAGAGATCGATGGAACTCCGGTGAGGTATCACAATAAATTTGGAAAGTTCCACGATGCTAAGCGGGACTATTACCAAGGGCTTAAAAATGGTGGTGTAGAAGGACCTAGGCCTGAGTTCTCACCTTGGAAGGCTGAGAAGACTGAGGCTGACTACAACACTGCTTTTGAAGGCCTCAGCGAGGTTGAGAAGAAGAAGCACTCAATTATCAGCCTTGACAAATTCAAAGGGGTAATTCCTCAGGAGATTAAAGAGTCTGTGAAGAGCATTTGGGAAACTGGACGTTTGCCTAAAGATAAACTCTGGAAGAAGGCTCAAGGCCCTTATGAATATGAAAATATACCTGAGAATAATAGTGGAGGTCATATTCTTCCGGAAAAGGACGTGAATGGTAATCCGATTACCTATACCGAGTATGATGTAAAACCGCCAGAGCTTACCAATAAAGAAAATGGTAAGCTGGGGCTTGATCGTGGTAAGCATCGTTTAGTAGTGGGGAGTAATGGAAGTATCTACTATTCGCCAGATCATTATCTGACTTTTATTCGTCTTATTGACTAAGCCTGAAAGGAAAAAGCTTATGCCGTATGAACATAATCTTTCAAAACCTTTTATTGCCCCGATCTTCATCGAGGAAGATGGGTATTGGCAGAATTGTATGAAGCCCTATCTTGAGCGTGAAGGGTGGTATATCGCAGAGGTTGACTGTGCTGGGGTGGTAGATGCCCGGGACTTTGGGCGTCGTTTTTTAACAGCCCTGGAGTTTGATTGGGATTCTTTTCCGTATGAGTTTGATGTCCATTGGGCTTTTGAATATGCTACTGAGGTTGATTGGCTTGATCTGCGTCAGGGACTGTTTGTGTACTATAAAAACTTTGAGGACGTACTGTCGATGGCGGATCGTTTAGGGAACGATAGTTACGCTATTTATGCCGTGCATATGGTTGATTATATGCGTCTGGTCTATCCTATGCGTCCTAGCCCACGTCCTCGGTCTGGGGATGATTATGAGGTGACTCTAGGCTACGGGTTCGGGGTGAGCCGGGCTTCTTTGCCGCGTGTGGAGCAGTTCTTTACAGGAAATAACGAGATCCTCATTGCTGGCCCGGAGGTGGTGGAGTATCCGTGGACTTGGCATGAGGAGCGGAAGAAAAAATATTTTCCTCAGGGGTTCCCGGCTCCTCGGTGTGATGAGCGGGGGGATTGGATTTTTGATCCTGAAAGGTACCCGGAGAGTCCTGCGTTTACGGGTGATGCAGGATATCCTGTGGATGAATAGTCGTCTTGAGGTTCAAGCTGGGTTTTTGCGTCCTATATACCTAGTCCTTTTGAGGATTTTGGAACTACCATAAGAAGTTGGCGCAGGGTAGTGGATTTACGTTTTATCTTTACCCTTGTGCCACAATTATCATGAACATAACCTATCAATAATCACCGAGAAAGATATATCAGGAGAGGCACTATCATGACAGATGTCGGCTATAGTTGGTTTATTGGAAAACTAACCGAAGATCCCCGCACGACCGAGACTATTACGATTACCTATCCTAACTATTTGCTGTTGTTGGCAGAAATGCGTGATGATATTGCATCTCTAGAAAATATTGCTACGGCTCTTGAAGCCATAAGCCGCATCACGGCGTCTATTCAGCATGGTCAGGAAATTACTCCGGATTACCGGGCAGACCTGCTTGGTTCTACGTGGGAATCAGACTTTATTCGTATTTTGACGCGATACAATAATTTTGCGCAGCTTTGGAATAGTCATAAGTTCGAGGTACCTGGCTATGTGCCTGTGCACGGTCTGGATCATGATGCGCAAGGTCCTGAGACGGATGTTCTGATGCAAAAGCTCAGTAAGTTGATTGCGTTTATTTTTGAGCTGACGCAAGGGTTGAAAGAACATGGATATCATCTTCCTGAGTTCCCAAACACTCAGGAGGCTTTAGCGGAGCAAGAGATCGTTGCAAGTTTGCCTGGCACTAAAGACCATACTGATGAGATTTCTGACGGTACCGAGCAGATCCAGCAACGGACAGAAGAAGCTCTTAAAAAGGTGCTTGATCTTGAGGCTCAAAATTCTTCAAAACCTAACCTGTACCCGCTCAATTCAACTGGTACTGGGTTTGAGAATCAGACTATAGATCAGGCGTGGATGCAGGCTCATGGGTCCGATATGGTCAAGGTCGTCAAAGATGCTTCTGACTGGTCGCTTGAGAATTTTATGCTGACCTTGATTGCGGGTAAAGAACCTAGCCTGCAGCAGTACCGGTTTAGTTCTTATGCTGAGTCGCGGTTGTTATCGGCTGCGTTGTGTTCGGTGATGGATTCGGTGGATAAGGCTGGTATGACTGAGGTTGTGCGCTCGGGGATGACTCATATGGTTGAGTAGCCATCAGAATAGGTCGTCAGGTATACCGTCTACTGAAGAGAACTTAGACTTGGTCTATATAAGTCTGAAATAGACGGGTCTAGCTTGAGATGACAGCGACGGCTGAAGAATCAGTACGAAATCTTTATCCGAATCATCTAAGGATAAGGTGATGACATACAAATGTGAATATAAAGATACGTTCATTGTTCCGGTGTTCACTCGGGAGAGCGGGTACTGGGAGAAAATCATGAAGCC
>ERZ772974.1261-NODE-1261-length-16871-cov-15.563689_pt1 | contig 16871 bp, 8 predicted proteins | sample MGYA00580671_ERZ772974 | MGnify/ENA primary metagenome ERZ772974 (study PRJEB29015, sample SAMEA2738065) | human oral metagenome | biome: human oral; feature: human-associated habitat; material: saliva | place: China | collected 2218 ... | reverse complement strand
TTTCTAAATCAACTAAAATTGTATTAGTTGTTCTCTCAGAAGATACAATTTGAAAGCCTTCTGTAATTGCAGTACTATACATATTTTTCTTTTCTTTAGCTTCTTTAGAAGTTAACTCCATTACACCAGCATAGACAGTATTTATTTCTTTGAATGTATAGCCATTATATGAACGAATTTCTATTAAGACATATCTATCTCCTTTTTTCTTTAGTTTTTCTAAATCAAAAACATCAATATATTCTAATGCTCCCTCTGGTGCGTCAGTGATATCACCACTAAAAGCAAAATATGATTTCTTTTGATTATAGTAGGCTACTACATCATTAAATTCTAAGTTTGCATCAAAAGTAAGAGCTGATAAATCTACATCTACTCTATCAGAATAAGCATTTAATTCTTTTAAAGTTTTCTCATCTAAATTTTTCCAAGCAACAAAAAATCTTAAAACTTCTGCATTGGGATTAAACTTTATTCTTGAACCTCTTGTCATAGGTCTTAAACTTACATTGCTATCTTTTTCACTTGTAGTCAACATAATATCTTTATAGCTTTTATCAATATAAACTTTTCCAAGACTTTCCTTTTCTTTTAATTGTGTTTTTATTCCATCTTCTACAATTTGTAGAACTCTATTTAATAATTCATCTGATAAAGAAATACTTTCTCTTAATCTTCTCCATTTTCCTTTGCTATTTACTAAACGAGGAACGGTTTTATTATTAGCTTTTAAATTTATAATTCTATCATATAGTTGAAATAATATTCTTGTATTAACCTTAGTTACACAATTTTCTAAACCTAGCAATAATTTTTCATATTGATTTTCATTAGCTTTATTCAGTAAGGATAAAATTTCTCTTATATAGTCTCCATAGAAAACTGTATATTCTTTAACAAAATTATCTAATTCTTCTTCTGACATAGAAGAAAGTCTGTTAATTTGTTCATTGATTTTTCCTCTTTCAGTCATATAGGAAATATCTCCAAACAGCATATCCACAGCTTTCCTTACCTTAGGGTATTTATTAAAGTTAATTTTTTTAGCATAAAGCTTAAAGAAACTATGCCAAGGCTTAGAATATCTTTTAATATCTGGCATAATATTTTTTAAGTTTTCAAGCTTATTCATTAGTTGACTTAGTACAGTTCTTGAAAAATATGCAAAATGTATATGCTTATTATTTAATTCAACTTCAGATATCTTAGCTATCAATCTCAAAATATCTGTTGCTGTTTTAAAATCTCCTACTAAAACTCCTTCTTTTTTAAGAATATAACTTGAAACAGTTGTAAGAGTTTCTTTCATTTGAATATATTCCATATATTTTTCTAATTCTTTAATTGATTTATTATTAGTTAAAACACAAACATCATCTAAATATTGCTCTGAAAGAGTTACATTACTTGATAATAAGTCAATAAATAGTTTTTCTATCATTTCATCATCAACTAAATTTAATTCTCTTGCTTTAACTAACTTAGAGGGCTCAACATCTCCCTTTGTGATATTTTCATTATTGCTTGGTAAGTATCCAAACCAATAGTGAAGAGTTTGATTTATATATAAATCTATCTCACTCATATTTATAACTTCATCAGGGAAATTTTTATAGAATACAGTGTAATTTTTATCTGATTTAAAATCTTCAATTACTTCTATAACAGCTTTCAATTTATCAATTATTATATTTCTTTCTTCTTTTGAAATAGCAATAGCTAGTTCTTTACTGAAAATATAGCCATAGCCTTCAAACTTTTTTATTAGAGTTGCAAGCTCTGCCATACTCAATGTCTCATTGACATTATTATCTGTATTTTTAGCTATATATATTCCATTAAAGTGTCTAAGGGCTATACTATTTATCGAGTTATTCATCATATCTCCTTTCGTATGCTAATTCTATTTTGGCATTTCATCTAAATTATCAGCATAGGGTAAATCGTATTTTTCTAAAACTTCATTTTTTAAGTTAAAGTTTTGGGTCAAGAAAATGAAGAACATTCCTAGATCAAAGCTACGTTTGAATTGAACAAGGGCTCTTTTCAGAATAGATCCCCATTCAAAGAATTTCTTTCTAGCATTAGCACATTTTTTTGACAGTTCATCTGGAGTTTGATCCAAAGGTAAAAATGAAATTCTACCATAAGGGTATCTTGAATCTAACCACCATTTATCACTTAAAAGTCTTTTTTCTTCTTTCAATCTCTTATACACACCTGTCTTAGGGAAAGGCACTAAGTGATTAAAGGCTGCGAAGAAAAATGAATGTTTTTTTGCAAATTTAACTGTTTCATCAAAAACTTCTTGGCTATCATCACCAAAACCAAAAACAAAAGTTGCATAAATTCCTATTCCATAGCTATGAATTTTATTAGTAAGCTCGTTTATCTCACCTACTGAACTTCTCCAACCTTTACCCATATCTTTTAGAATATTAGGATTCATAGATTCATAACCTATAAGTACCATTTTACAACCACTTTTCTTCATCCAATAAAGTAGCTCATCATTTTTTGCCATAGTAATTGCACCTTGAGTTACCCATTTAATCTTAAGTGGTGCTATAGCCTTACAGATTTCTAAGGCATAACTATGGTCGGCAACAAAGTTATCATCTATGAAAAATACATACTTTTTACCTGAATTTTTAATGTCCTGTACCACTTCTTCAACAGGTCTACGATAGTATTTCTTCTCATAATATGAGTGTATAGCACAGAACTCACAACTAAAATTACAACCTCTACCTGTTTCAATAAGTGCCAAAGGTGAGTATTTTCTATCTTTGTAAATACTTCTATCTGGCATAGCAAAAGATGTGCTTGTACCAAAGTATTTCTCTTGTAAATTATTATTTTTGCAATCATCTAACATCTTTAACCAAACATTTTCTGCATTTCCCACAATTATTGAATCAAAGTTCTCCAAGCATTCTTCTGGTTCAACAGTTGGGTGATATCCTCCTGCAAGAACTTTAACTCCCTTTTCTCTAAATTTTTTAGCTATTTCATAGGCTCTTTTAGCAGTATATGTTTCAACAGAAATAACGACTAAATCTGTTTTTTCATCATAGTTTATCAATTCATTTCTATCGTCCATGAAGTTTGTTTCTATATCGTTGGGAGTCAAAGATTTTAAAACTGCTATCATTAAAGGCTCCATATGCTTCCAAGTTTTTATATATCTTTGTCCTTTCTTTTTACCAATAGCTGGTAATATAAATGTAATTTTCAAAATATATCTCCTACCTTATCTTATATTTTTAATTTATAAAATCTAATTTTGTGTATTTTTTAAATTTCTTAGCATTTTGCCTTGAAAAAATTTCTAGTATTAATTTTAGTCCTTTATTCTTTGAAGTTTTTAATCTTTTAAAAATTCTTTTATAAGTGAATGTATCTTGCCACAACTTATAGAATTCTTCTTGCAAAGTTGCAGGACTCATGTTCTTAGGTTGAAATACAACTGTTTCAGTATCATAGTAATACCAGTCAGTTGTAAGCAGTCTATTTTCTGCTTTTAATTGTTCATAGAAAGGAGTTCCAGGATATGGAGTTAAAATATTATATCTTGGTACATCTACTCCAATTTCTTCTATTATATCAGGAATCTGTCTTATAGACTCTACTGTATCAGTTTCCATACCTATCATAAGAGTTGATAGGACAGATATTCCATAAGATTGTATAGTACTAACCAGTCTTTTGTATTCTTTTACATTATTAAATCCTTTGTTTACTCCATTTAGATTCTCTTGTATAAAACTTTCTAATCCAATAACCAAGCCAATGCAACCTGCTTCTTTCATTAATTGTAACATTTTTATATCATTTCCGATATTGATTGTTGCTGAGGCTGTCCATTTTATTTTTAATTTTTTTAGCTCATTCATTAAATTGATTGCATAACTTTTATCAGCTAGGAAGTTTGGATCATAGAATACCCACTTTTTATGCTTGTTTGACTTTATTTCACTTACAACAAAGTCTATATTTTTTAATTGATTCTTTCCACTGTACATTTTAGTGACAGAACAGTAGGTACATTTATTAGGGCAACCATTGTTTGCCACTATAGTACCAAAAGATTTATAGTATTTCTTATTTGTAAGTAACTTTCTATTCAATGGCTTGTACTCGAAATCATTTCCTACTAATTCAAAATATTCTCTCTTAGGCTTTCCTTCCACAAAGTCTTTAATGAAAGTAGGAAAGGCAATTTCAGCTGGTCCTTTTATAACGGTGTCAAAATATTCTAAGGCTTCATCACTTAGCACAGTAGCATAGTGTCCACCTATTTGAGTATATGCTCCTCTATCCTTCCAGAACTTTGAGATTTCTTTTGCTCTTCTTGAAGCAGAAATTACAGCTGATATACAGATTAAATCGAACTTTTCATCACTATACTTTGGCGAAGTTGCATCATATTCTTCCACACCCTCATCTACTAAAACTATCTCTGCATTATATTTTTTATCTATCAATGATTCCAAAGTTATAAGGGTAATTTGAGGATAATATTTTCTTTGATGAAGAGAGTCAAATCTATATATATTGTCCTTTGCTAAAACTAACATTATTCTCATAATTTTATACCTTTTTTATTATAAATTTCTTTTCTATTTATATAATTAACTGCTAGATATATCAAAGCATGTCTAAAGTTTGCTGCACTATCAAATAATCTAATCCATATATTTTTATGAGTATTGTATTCAACCTTACATTTCAATATTCCTGCTTCAAATTCTTCCACTGTCATATTATGTGGAGTAAAGGCAGCTTTTCCATATCTAAAGTCCTCATCTAACCACCATTTATCATATAGTAATCTTCCTTCATTCTTTAATCTTTCATAAAAAGGAGTTCCTGGAATAGGTAAGGCTGGATTGAAACCTGCTAAGAAAAACTTATGCTTGTTTGAGAAATCTAGAATTTCTTGAAAATAATCTTTAGTATCATAGTCATAACCTATAACATAACTTGCATGAACTAAAATTCTGTGTTTTTTAAATATTCTTATGATATTTTCATAGTCAAAGTCGTAATTAGATTTCTTATTCATCTTTTTAATATTCATTATATTTATATTTTCAAAACCTAAAAGCATTTCGATGCAACCTGACTCAGACATAAGTTTAACTAAGTCCTCGTCTTTGGCAATATCAATACTTCCTTGACAAGCCCATTTTATCTTTAATTTTTTTAATTCATTAAATAAGTGTAGTGCTTTCTTCTTATTTGCAAAGATATTGTCATCTACAAAATATATAACCTTTGCTCTTTTATTAGTTCTAAAAATTTCTTTAATTTCTTCTATTACAAGTTCAACTTTTCTATGAGCATAATCTCCCTTATGAACAGAACCTATGGTACAAAATTCACATTGGTGCATACAACCTCTACCAAATTGCACAGGTATAACAAAGGAATACTTCTTATCTTTAAATAGACTTCTATCGTAAACAACTTCACTGATGTCTGGTAATTTAATTTCTTCATATACTTTTTGAGGATGACCATTTTCTAATTCAATTAAAAATCTTTCCCAATTTCCTTCTGCACTCCCAACAAAGACAGTGTCTGCATATTCTTGAACTTCTTCAGGCATAAGAGAGGCATGATAGCCACCAATAACAACATAGATACCTTTTTTTCTGTAGTTATCAGCTATAGTATAGGCTCTTTTTGCTGTTAGAGTAAAAGTTGTGATGACAACTAAATCAACATCTAAATCCATTGGTACATCTTCAATTCTTTCATCAAATAATAGGACTTCGTGCTTTTTTCTATCTGTAAGTCCTAATAAAACTGCAAAACCAAGAGGTTCTATTGCATCATTTGAACGTTGCCCACCTAAATTAGGTCTTAAAAATGCTATCTTCATTTTCTACCCCCATTTATTTTTTATCTTTTTGCATAACATCTTCTTTATTATAAAAACCAAATTTTTCATAAAATTTCTTAGCATCTTTTGTAATTAGTAAACCTCTTACATGTAATAAGTCTTCATCATCTATCAATGTTTCAACTAATTTTTTTCCTATTCCTTCTCCTCTATATTCTTCATCTACTATTACATCACATATATAATAATTTGTAGTATAGTCTGTTATTGCTCTTGCAAAAGCAATTAATTTATCTTTATCATAAGCAAAATAACATAGAGAGTTTTCAACTGCTTTCTTTACAGTTTCCTTTTTTCTATCCTTTGCCCAATATGAAGTATTTAATAGTTTTGTTAAATCATCTAAATTATAGTTAGTATCGTTTTTAATAATTTTATATTCCATTTAATTTCCACCCATAAAGTTCAAATTTTCCTTTTATTATACTTCAATTTAAGCTTTTTATCTATTATTTTTTACTATTTTACAATATAAAAGTTAAAATTAGGTAAAAAACTATATATTGACTTAATTATGATGTTGTAATACAATCAAATTCAATAACTACATCTTTTTATTTAGGAGGTAAAAATGAAAAAGAAAGTAATAGGTGTATATGCTCCATCAAGCCCTGCTCATATATGGTTTGAAGAAAAATATTTATTTGCTAAAAAACAACTTGAAAATATGGGCTTTGAAATAGTGGAAGGAGATTTGGTAAAAGATAGAGTATACCAAGGTTACAGAACAGCTTCTGCAAAGGAAAGAGCTGAAGAGATGATGAACCTTGTAAAAAATAAAGATATAGATATAGATATTATAATGCCTGTAATAGGAGGCTATAACTCTGGAAGTCTTTTACCATATTTAGATTTTGATGAAATTGAAAAAAGTAAAAAGAAATTTTTTGGATATAGTGATATAACAGCTCTTCAAATGGCAATCTTAAAAAAGACTAATTTAAAACCAATCTATGGAGGAAGTTTAATACCTACTTTTGGGGAGTATGAGGGTATATCCCTATTTTTAAAAAATACTTTGGATAATTTATTCTTTAAAAAGTCTTATTCTTTGGAAGAACCAGAATTTTATTCTAATAAATTATTAAATGCTTTTACTGATGAATGGAAAAATAAAAAGAGAGAGTATATAAAAAATGAAGGTTGGAAAATTTTAAATGAAGGAGAGGCTGAAGGGGAAGTTATCATTGCTAACATAGATACTTTAGTGTCACTTCTTGCAACTGAATATGTTCCAAGTTTTAAAGATAAAATATTAATTCTTGAAGAAATGAATGCTACAATAGATTCAGAAGAAAGAAACTTGAATACTTTAAAATTGAGTGGAGTTTTTGAAGGAGTAAAAGGACTTATATTTGGAAAGCCAGAAGTATATAATAATAAAAATTCAAATCTTGAATATATAGATATTATTAAGGAAGTATTAGGGGAAAGAAATTATCCTATTATTTATAATTTTGACTGTGGACACACTATTCCAAGTCTTATAATTTCACAAGATAGTTTACTATCTTTAAAAGCAAATCATATGACAGGAATAAAAGTAGAGATATTAAAAAATTCATACATAGGTTAAAAAGAAGAAGAAGACCGATTTCTCAGTCTTCTTCTTTGGGAAATAATAATCTATATACACTAGGGTTAGTGTTGAATTAATTGAAAGATTAGAATATTACTCTTAGTCCTACTCCAGCTCTTACATTATGTCCTTTTGTATCGTAACCTACATTTGCAGTTACTCCAACTCTTTGATTATCCCAACCAATATTAAGGTCAGTTTTAACATTTCCAGTTCTATCTTCTTTTTCTCCTCTTAGATCATACCAACCAGCAGATGTATATCCTACTCTTGCTTTATTCTTTGAATCAGCTACTCTTCCTAATTCATTTTCATAAGCTACTGATACTCCTACTTTCATTGTATTAGCTCCAAAGTAATGTTTATAAGCAAGCTCTGTTCCTATTTCAGGTTTTATTGAGAAATAGTCATTAGCCTTTATCTCTAATTTTATTTCACCAGATTTTTCTCTTATCTTAGACACTCTTCCATATTCTAAACTTAGGGCTGCATAAGGTCTTACTGAGAAATCTTCACTTAATCTAAATTCTTTAGATAACTCATTCTTTAGCCCTACTCCATAAGTACTATATCTAGATTTAGCATTAAATATTTCATCTACAACTAAGAATCTTCTGTTCATCTTGTTGTACCCTGCAAAGATATCTCCAGATATTGTCCAATTTAAGCTATTATTATGATCAAATGGAACTGACTTAAAGATTCCAAGTTTAGCTTGTAATTGTTCCTCTTTAGATTTTCCAATATCCTTGAAGTCAAATGTGTTGTGAACTATACCTGTATACCAACCTGTTGATTCTCCAAGTTTTACAGTTTCATCTTCATGTACATAAGCTACTCCATATGCATGGTTCTTGTAATCTTTTATACCAGCTGTACCTGTACTGTATTCTCCTCTAGTTCCAAATGTCTTAATCTTGTTTGCATCTTTACTTGGATTAGACCATTCATTTCTTAAATAATTAAATTCTTTATCAAGAATATTACCAGTTGCTTGTACTCTTTGTTGAGTATTAGCATATTGTTGTCCTAACATCTCATCAAATGCTTGAGATAATAGGATGGGTTCATTCTTACCTATTGAATTTAACTTATTGAATAGTTTCTTTTCTTTTGAATCAAGTGCATTCTTATCATATCTTTGTTCTAATCCATCTAGGAAATTATATGGTGTAGTACTATCTTTAGCATATTCTTTATAGTCTACCTTAGTCATTAGAACACCTTGAATTTCTCCATTTCTACTTAATCTTAAAGGTACTGCTGCCCAAGTTAGAGAACCTGATAAAATATCCCATTTATCTACTCCACTGTTAAGTAATGCTGTGTTATATCTTTTTAAGATATTTGTTCCAACAGTTAAAGTTTTAGCATTTGTATATTCAGCTGCTTCTGCTCCTATTATTAAGTCTGCCTTTCTCAATCCAGTTAAATTATTTAGTCCTTCTATTGGATTAGTAAAGTTTACTCCTGATGTATCAACATACATACCTATCTTTGATATTGAACCAAAATCTTGATGTTCTTTTAAAATATCTCTATTGTAAGTTGCCTTAGCAATAGGATCATTAGAAACTTGGATATTAGCTGTAGCAGTCGCACTTGTAGCGTCGATTACAGTTGGTGTTATAATATTTCCAGTAGAGTCCTTAACTTTACTATCTGTTAATCCACCTCTTGGAACACTTAGAGTCTTATCTCCAAATTTCTTATCTCCACCAGCAGTTCCTTCTATTTTCTTAGTTGCTTCTGCTGAACTATGTTGAACATCTATTATTCCACCAGTTTCATTAGTTCCTTGAGCATTGTTAGCAGTTACAATACCTTTTGAATCTGGAGCTTTTAATCTAATAGTTCCATAGTTTTTAAATACAGTAGTACCTCCTGTTGAATAAACAGCTATTGCATTTTGTGCACTAGGATCTATTTCAATTAAACCACCTGCTCTATTGTAACCTGTTGCTCCATTTTCTAGGTACATTCCTATACCTTTTTTAGCTGTAACATGAATAGTTCCATAGTTTTCAGCTGTTGAACCTGCTCCTGATGCATACATACCTATTGAATTTTCATTTCCAACAGTTATAGTGCTACCTGCCATATTTATAATATGTCCAACTTTATTTTCACTTGGTCTATTATTATTAGTATACCCTGCTGCCATACCTATACTATATAGTTCATTTTCTAAATCTGTTTTTCCTACTTTAATATTAGCATAGTTTCTAGCAACTCCATTTCCTGTTCCTGCTCCATATGCACTATATATTCCAACATTTCCGTTTCCAGAAGATAAGTCCATAGTACCATAATTTGATAGGTTACCAGCTACATAATATCCATAGTTTCCATTTCCTGTAGATGTAATTGCAGTATTTCCTATAACATTTGAACTAGTATTAAAAGTATAAGTATATATTGAATCTCCTTTTAAAGCTACTGTTGCTGAATTATTATTAATTGTTGTAGCTCCAGTTCCAGCATCAGCAATACCAATAGATCCTTTTCCTATATCAAAAGATGTTAGATTGTTATTTATTGTTCCAGCATTTCCAACATAATAAACTCCAACAGCTTCTTTATTTGTTCCTAAAGTTTCTCCTATTTTCATTTTAGAACCAGCATTTAAATTAACATTTCCAGATTTTGCGTAGATAGCTACAGCTCCATCTCCAACTTCAACTTTAGCATTATTATCAACAGTTGTTGATACAGTGCTTCCATAAATACCTATTGAGCCATTTCCAGCTTTTACGGAAGTATTAGCAAGTACATTAACTTCTCCTCCATCTTTCAAATGTATTGCAACACTTTGAGATGTACCTGTAGTATTTCCAACTTCAACATCAGCCCCACTGTTAATATTATGTGCTGCTCCTTCAGCATGTATACCTATCGAAGAAGTTCCTGTTAATTTTATTTTTCCAGCATTTGTATAAGTTCCTGCTGTAGTTCTATTTATAACTAACCCTTTTGCTCCTTCAGCTGTAGAAACTATTTCTCCAGTATTAGTAAGAGCTGTTCCATCTTTCATGAACATACCAACAGAGTTTTTACCTATTGTTAATTTCCCAGTATTTTTTAAGCTTCCAGTAGCACCAGTTGAATAAAGTGCCGCTCCATCAGAACCTATTACCATATTAGAGTTATTTTCAATTCTTGCTCCATTTACTCCATAAGCTCCAACAGACTTATTATCTAAAATAATAGTTTTTCCAGCAGCTGTTTTTAATTCAAGTGCAGCACCTGCTTTTCTTCCATTCAAATAGAAAGTAACATTTTCTTGACCATTTAATGTTACATTTGATCTCCAATCAACTGTTGAATTCTTAGCACTTACTAGTGTAATCTTATCTCCAGCAAATGTTTTATCCTTATCATAAACTAAAGAAGAATTATCCATTGAGAAATATGCAAAGCTCTTTCCATTTGGTACTATATTTACATTTTCAGTTAAACTCGCACCAACTGAACTAAATGCCATATCTTTTAGATTAAAGATAGAGTTTCCATCACCATTTAGAGTTACCTTAGATGAGAAATTTAATGTTCTTCCTGTAAAAGTTCCGCCTAAGTTAAATGCAATCCCATTTCCAGCTAAAACTATATCTCCAGTAGAATTAATATCAGAATTTTTAGAATTTATTGCAACTCCTTTTAATCCCATTTTTATATTACCTGTATTTGATACAGTAGAATTTATTGAATGGATTCCCATACTTTCTTGAGAAGAAGAAAAATCTATTGTTCCACTATTTGTTAAATTAGAATCAGTTACTGTTGATGAAGTGTTTTCAGCAAATATACCAAAAGCTTTAGTTTTTCCATTTACTCCTTTAATATCCCCAGCATTTGTTACAGAAATAGTTCCATCTCCTAATGTTGAACTATTTAATTTATTTGCACCATATAGGGCAACTCCTTCTTGTCCAACAGTAAGGCTTGCTCCTGCATTATTTAATATCTTAGAACCTCCAGCTCCATAGATACCTATTCCATTATCTCCTGTAACTTCTATTGTTTTATTATTTGTTAAAGTAATAAAGTCCCCTGCCATAGCGGTAGTAGTTTTTCTACTAGCAACTGGTCCAGTTGTTATACTGTTTCCTGTTAATTTAATAGTACCATTATTAACAATAGATACATCTCCAACCGTTCCAACATCTCCTCCAGCACCTTCATTGAAGTTACCTTGGAATAAAGCGACTTGTCCTTGTTTTGTTCCTGAAATAGTTTTCCCAGCTTCAACTAACATATTTGAAGAACGGAAATCGACTTTGTAAAAAGCATCTGGTGTTGCAGTTGATTCATCATTATCTAAATTAACATCTTGGTTAATTTCAAGTTTACCTCTATATACAGAATATACCTTATATGATCCTGTTGTAGGAGCTTCTAATTCTACTTTTGAACCTAGTGCACTGTTAATAGCTGCTAAATTACTAACACTGCTTAACTTCATGCTTCCACCAGTAGGTTTATGTAAAACCATAAATGTTCCACCAGATTGCATTTTTACTTTTAACTTATTAGCTGTAATATTAAACATTGCATCTAAGAAAGCTGGAACTCCTTGTACTTGACCACTTACATTATTTATAGTTGCATTTTTAAGATAGAAACCATATCCTCCAGATTCTATGTCAGCAACTACAGGTCCATTTATTGTAAATTGTCCAGCATAGTCATTAGGATTAGAGGATTTATAGTTATAGAATAATAATCCTCCATTTCCAGCAACTAATTTTAAGTTACCAGAAGTATTATCTAGTGTTATATCAGCTTGATCTGAATATAGAGCAACTGCTCCATCTTCTGATTTAACTGTTCCTTTTTTTAATTCAGTTTTAGTATGAGTTGGATCAGTTTCTTTTGCATACAGAGCAATAGATTGACTACCTTTTACATTAATTTTAGCATTTATATTATCCATTAAGAAATGCCCAGTATTATATACACCAGTAGCCTCTGCTCCATTAACACTAATAGTTCCTTCATTTTTAGCAGTAGAATGTGTTGCTCCATCTTTTAAAGCTGCCATTCCTACAGAACCTGTTGAAGCTCCAATATTAATAGTTCCTTTGTTTATAACTTCAGCTTGATTTGTTGCTAACATTCCAAAGTTATCTTTAGATTCACTTGTACCTTCTTTATCTATATCTATTGTTGCACCAGCATTATTAGTTGCAATTGCATGTTTAGTATTAGTACCTGATGTTGAACTTCCATTTGCTATCATACCTATAGCACCTTGTCCAGTAAGTTTAATACTATTTTTATTTATAACTTCTGTATCTTTAGTATTAGTACCTTCATAAGCTATATCAGCTTGGTCAGCTCTCATAGCAACATTGAATTGATACTTATCTGATACTTTTGGTGCCACTGCAGAAACTTTTATTGTACCTTCATTTGTCATATCAGAATTAATATTAACAAACATTCCTAAAGCATTAGAAACATTATCTTCTAAGTTAATATTTCCTTTATTTATTGCCTTACCTCTTGTTAGAGTCACTTTTGTTGTTACAGAGTTATCCCTCATTAAAGCCATAGCTGCTGCATTATCTGCTTTGTCATTTCCATTAGGATTTTTTCTTAAAGTGATAGTACCTGTTGTATCATTTACAAAAGTAACTGTTCCTGCAGACTCAGTAGCAGCATATTTCATACCATAGCTTTCAATACCTGATAAAAGTATATTCCCTTTATTTGTCATAGGTCTATTTGAGTAAACTTTACTTGTAGTTGGATTTGGCAAATAAGTATATAGTCCTATTGATCTTTCACCTCTAAAATCGATTACACCAGTAGTGTCATTTATAATATCTCCACCTTGAACAGCATCTTCTTGAATTAGAGCTATAGCGACTTTATATCCAACATAACCATCGACACTTCTTTTTATATGATATTCTTCAGTAGGACCTTTTATTGTTAAATATTTCCCTGCTCCCGAACCAGCAGTATCATAAGGCATATTTTTTATCCAATTATCATCTTTTTCTTCTCTGTCTGTTACAGTACCAGCATTTAATTGTGTTGTTTTATGCCCTTGTGAAACTAAACCTAGTGTAAAAATCCCTCCTAAATTAACTGTATATCCATTTGGTATTGTTAATGTATTTCCTGCAGCTCCTACATCATCTGATTCAATAAATCTTGATCCACCAACAAAGAAATATTGATCATTTTTATTTGGATTAGCTCCATTAGCTGAAGTTTTTACAGGATTTGCATATTCATCACCAAAATTATATGAATTGAAATATATATTATTAGGGGCTGCTGTTGTTGCTCCCCAATTGCTATGTCCTTTTGGTGTATCTGTTCCTAAAGTAAAATCTTTTTTTGTATCTGCATACATCTTAAATGCTAAAGATGCTCTTTCTCCAGGTAAACCATATGCTCCACTTCCTGGTGCCCATGTATAGTGTAATATATTTTCAGTATTTCCAACTGCTCTACCAGCTAAATTAAATCCAGCTTTTGTATTTTGTCTTGGTGTACTACCACTACTATTACAGCCAACATTACAATCAGCACCCAATACTATTGCAAAAGTAGGAGGTGTTGGTAAAGCTGGAGCCTCTACTTTTGGAGCAACTGGTGAAAATGAAGGAATATTGATATTTGGTGCAGCTGGAGTGTTAGTTATTCCTAATGTTACACTTGGAGTTGGTTGAATAATATTAACTGGTGGTACACTTAATGTTATTGCACCTTTTTGAATATGTTTAGGTCTAATTCCTGCACTTACTTCTATTGAAATTGGATCTTCATTTATTTGAGCTCTTCTTATTAATCCATAACTTAAACCTGTATCATTGGGAGTGAAACCTCCACTTGTTGCTATTATAGAACCTAATATTGCCTTTTGGTCAGCTGTTCTTGCCGATGTAGATCTACCAAAAACATTCGAACTTCTTGTAAATACTCCTTCAAAAGGATATTTTTCTGTCTTATCTCCACTTCCTTTATATGATCCATTCCAATCATCATACATGTAATTAGCTCCAAATTGCCATGATGACCAAGGTGATTTAACAACTTGATTTCCTTGTTCCATAAGTTGAACTAATTCTAACTTTAGACCTTGTATTTCTTTAGAATTTTCTCTTCTTGCTATATCTATTTTTTCTTGTAAATTTCCTATTGAGTTTCTTAAATTTCCTTTGCTTGTATTTATTTCTTCAGTTGTAGGTGTTGAAGTTTTTTCTATATCTGATGAAAGTTTAGCGAACATAGGCAAACTTGCACTATTGTCTGCACTAGCTACTAAAACAGTCTTTTCATTTTTTACAATTGTAGTTTTTTCTACTTTATTTTTTGGTGTAACAAAAAAATTGCTATATAAATCATTAGCTCCAAATTGCATATTTGTCCATGAAGCTTTTAATTTTTGTGCAGTCTTTTCTACTTTCTTAGTTTCTTTTACTTCTGCTTTTTCTTTTTTTACATCTGTTAAAATATCCTTTTGTTTTTCTAATTCTTGTATCTTGTTCTCATCAGAAAATGCACTTGTTCCCTTCATTAAAAAAAGTACAGCAAGTCCAACTGAATATTTTACATTTTCATATCTTTTAGCTATTGATCGTAAGTTTTTTTCTACATTATATAAATTGTTATTCATATAATCTGCCCCCCCCCCATTTTCTTTTTATATATCAATATTTATATTCAATTTTATCATTTTTATTTTTTTTGGTCAATTTTTTTTATTAAATGTGTTAGAACACTCGTGGCTCTAGTACTCGTAGAGTGTTAGTCGTGAGTAGTTCACATCTAATTTTATCACTTTTATCTATTTTATCAATGATATTTAAAGAAAAATAAAAACGACTCTATCCTGGTCCACTGCAATTAAATTGCTCGTGCGATAGAGTCTTTATCACAAAATTTTATTTTCTTTTTAAAATTAGTACTTGTTCTTTTTCTTCTTTTGTAACTCTCAAAGATTCCCTAACTTTTTGAATAGCCTTATTGACTGTCCAAGCATCTAGTTTAGTCTTTTCTAAGAACTTATAAGTTTCTTCTCTATATTTTACATAGCAAACTGATAGTAACCAAGCTTTAGCCATGTTAACATAATATTCTTCAGATTTTATTTTTTCACAGATTTTAAAAATATCTTTTAAATACTTATTTTCTGCATAATAAGCGAGTAACATAACAAAAATAAATCTTTGTTCCCATGGATTTGTTGTAGATAATTTAGAATTTAAATATTTATAGAAATCTTCTTTATTTTTATTGATAAACTTAAAGCTTGAATCAACTATATCACAAACTGCCCAGTTATCTATAATATTTATAAAAAAATCTATTCTTTTTAATCTATCTTGATACTCCATCTTTGAATAGCCAATTAAAAAGCCATATAGAACTTTTTCTTCATAATACTTAACTTTCTTTTTAATAAATAATTTTTCAAAAAGATTTAAAAAGTTTTCAGAAGAAGTTTTAGCAATTTTTTTAGCTATATCTCTTAAAATTGGAGTTCTTATTCCTATTATCTCACAATCTACAGGCACAACTATTTTAGTATTGAAATCTCTATATTCAATATCTCTTATTGAAAAAAGATAGTCTAAAAATTCTTTATATTCTTTTTCAGTTTTAAATTCTAAACTTTCAATTTCCATATAACTCTCCTATTATTCTTTAAAGCCTAAAATTTCTATTATTTTATCAATATTTACTGAATGTTCATTAATAATTTTTTCTTCATATTTTATTAAATAATTTTGTGCTTTTCCAACTATTAATTTTAAGTCCTTTTTTATTTTAGCTTCAATAACTTTCTGAAAAAATTCATTTTTTGAAGTATGAAACTTTTCTTTATATTCTTTCTTTATTGGAAACATTTTTATAAAATGTAATCCATGATGATAAGTTTCTTTGGTTGTGCTATTTGGTGGCAGAGGATAAAATTCCCATTCTTTAGCACTTGGAGGAATATTAGATCTAAAAGGAATAGCAAAATCTATTTTTTTACCTCTATATTTTAGCTTTAAAATTATAAGATAAGGTCTTTTTAAATCATCATTATGTAATAATTCACTATCATCACAAATTTGAAAAAACTTCTTTTTAATAGAAACAATTTCTATTTTTACCATTTTTCCTCCTATAAAAAGTAAAAGACTGGAACAATCCAGTCTTCATACGAGTGAATGATATTCTTACCGTCATTCCCGATTAATTAACCTTAACTAATAAGGCTTTTCTTAACCTTATAATATCACCTCTTCTCTTTTAAGTCAAGAGAAATTTCTAATATCTTACAATTTCTTTTGGGTGGTGAAAAAAGTGTAAAATGCTCTTTTTACCATACATTAGAAGCATGGCTTGTAAATCCAGAAGATGTTGAGAAGTATT
>ERZ772974.1259-NODE-1259-length-16883-cov-38.114393_pt1 | contig 16883 bp, 10 predicted proteins | sample MGYA00580671_ERZ772974 | MGnify/ENA primary metagenome ERZ772974 (study PRJEB29015, sample SAMEA2738065) | human oral metagenome | biome: human oral; feature: human-associated habitat; material: saliva | place: China | collected 2218 ... | reverse complement strand
TGTTGTCCCAGTCCTGCCCGTAGGTGGGCTCGTCCAGGACGACGACGTCGCGCTCATCGCTGACCATGGTGGCCACCGACAGCCTCCGGGCCTGACCGCCGGAGAGGGTCAGCGGGTGGCGATCCCGGTGGGCGGTCAGGTGGAACTGCTCGAGGAGCTCACTGACCCGCTCCGGCGAGGTCCCTCCGACGGCGAGCTCCGCCCCGACGGTGGTGGCCACGAACTGGTGCTCGGGGTTCTGGAAGACGTATCCGACCAGGTGCTTGCCCTTGCCGACGTCCCGGCCGCCAACCATTGCCTTGTCAGCCCGTGAGCGGACGAGTCCGGCCAGGGCGGACAGGATCGAGGACTTGCCCGCGCCGTTGGGCCCGACCAGCGCCACGAGCTCGCCGCCGCCCAGGCGCAGAGACACCCGGGGGGCGCGCCCCGGGACCTCGAGGTCGACCAGCTCGACGCTGGTTCGGGCCTCGGGCCGGGGGCGGCCGGCGACTAACTCGCGGGTGTCGATGGCCTCGACCTGCTGCCAGCTCTCAGCGGAGTCCCGCACCTGTTTCTCCAGGTAGCGCACCTCGTTGTGGGCGCACAGGTCGGTGAGCCGTGGCACCCGGATTCCGGCCTCGGCACAGGTCAGGGCCGCCTCCGATGCCTGCGTCCCAACGGGGAGGTCGTCACCAGCCTCACGCAGGGCTCGGGGCATCCACACTCCGGCGTCGGTCAGCTCGCGGCGGTGGCTCATGAAGCCCTCCCGCGGCGAGCCGACGGCGATGGTCCGCCCGTCGGCGTTGAGGGCCAGGACCTGATCGACGATGGGCAGCACCGGGTCGAGGTCGTGGTCGATGACGACAACCGCCGTCCCGGAGGTGGTCAGGGAGGAGATGAGGGTGTAGAACTCGTCCCGGCCGGTGGCATCGATAGTGCTGGTCGGCTCGTCGAGCACGAGGAGCTGTGGTCGCATGGCCAGGGCGACGGCGAGCGCGAGCCGTTGACGCTGCCCGCCCGAGAGCGTCCAGGGATCGTCCCAGATGCGCTCGATGAGTCCCACCGCGCGCAGGGCCTGCTCGACCCGCGCGGTGATCTCCGACCTGGTCAGGCACAGGTTCTGCAGCGGGAAGGCGACATCGTCGTGGACGGTGCGGGTGACGACGGCGGCGTCGGGGCTCTGGCCGACGTAGGCGACGGTCTGGGCCAGGGTCTGGACGGTGGCGTCGGCGACCTCGGTGCCGGCCAGCCTCAAGCTGCCGGCGTACTCAGAGGGCAGGCAGTGCGGGATGAGGCCGCACAGCGCGCGCACGAGGGTGGTCTTGCCGCAGCCCGAGGGGCCGATGACGGCGGTGACCTGAGCGCGCAGGTGGGCGAGGTCGACGGCATCCAGGACCCAGTTCTCGCGTCCGAGGTAGTGGACACTCAGGCCCTCGATGCTCACCAGTGCCGGATCGGCCGACTCTCCCAGAGGCCGCTCCATCTCCGGAGCAGCCGGTGCGGCGGGCACTGTCTCAGGCACGGCTGGTCGTGCGGTGATCGATGCCGACGCCGGCGCGGTTGAGCAGCCGGGTCAGGACAATGGTGAGGCCGCCGCCGACCAGGGCCGAGACCACGGCGATGACGACGCCGGCGCTCGCCGAGGCGACACCCGCCGAGGCGCTCATGACCGAGACGTACATGATGCCGTTGACCAGGCCGAAGGTTGCCGCCGAGATGAGGAAGGACCGCCAGGTCCACTTCCGGTAGAGCAGGATGGCCAGGGGCACCTCGACGAAGGCCCCGCCGATGAGGTTGCCGACGATGGCCGCGGGGCCGACCGGGGTGGTGAAGACCGACATGATGCCCATGAGAAGGGCCGCGATCATGACGGCGCCGGGGCGCCGCACAACGGTTGCGGGCAGCAGGTACGGCACGAGCCACAGTCCCATGATCGCGCAGCCCAGGAGCACGGCGTCTCGGGAGGCTCCCGCCGCCGGGGCCAGGTAGTTCAGAGGCACCAGGAGGATCATCGAGACCACGGCCAGAGCCGCGACCGTCATGAGATTGCGGGTGCCGAGCGCTGAGTCGGCCAGGCCCGAGCGTGACGACGTGCGCACGGTGGGCCGCTCCTGCCCAGTCGATGTCGCTGTGCGGTTGGTGGGGCTCATGTCTTCTCCTTGTGTGTTCTCGCAGGTCGCGGCGAACAGTCCGACGTCGTGCCGGAGTACCGGGGACGCACCGCCTCAGGCGCGTCAGCGCGACGGCCTCACGTCTACTCGGATATCGCCATGTTTGCAAATCATTATCATTATCTACCTAGATGTTATTCGATCTCGATGACGTGGTCGGTGCACTCGTTGAGGAACTCGATATCGTGGCTGATGACGATGACGACGCGCCCCTCGCGCGCCAGGTCCCGCAGCTCAGCGGCGATGGCCACGAGATGTCGGTGGTCGACACCGGAGGTGGGCTCATCCAGGATGAGGACGCGGGTGTCCTGGTCGATCGCGGTGGCGATGACGAGGCGCTGCTTCTGCCCGCCACTGAGCGAAAGCGGGTGACGGTCGGCCAGGTCGGCCAGGTCGAGGCGCTTGAGCTGCGGAAGGCCGGCCTCCTGGGAGACCGACTCGGCGAAGAGCTGGCGGTGGACGTCCTGCATGACGAGGAAGGCCTGCCCGGTGGCGAGCTCCTTGCCGTCCAGGGAGATGCGAAGGCCCCTGCGGGCGCGTTGCAGACCGCAGACAGCCCGTGCCAGGGTTGTTTTGCCGATCCCGTTGGCACCCATGACGCCGGTGATCGCACCTGCGGGGAAGAAGAGCTCGGGGATGTCGAGAATGAGGCGGCCGCCGCGCTCGACCTTCAGGTTCTCGATGCGCAGACCGCCCTCCTGCGGACCTCCGGAAGTCTCGTTGGGCTCAGCCCATAGTGCGCCACCGGCCGCGCGAGAGGGATGCTCGACGCCGCTGCTCACGACGTCGTCGGCCGTGCTGCCCACATGACCGGTCCGGGCCGCGACGGGCTCGGGACTCCTAGCCAGGCGGGGCCGCTCCAAGGTGCGCAGGCCCAGCCGCCTGCGCCGCTCGTCCTCGATCCGCCACAGCTCCTCTCCGCCCATCCGGTGCAGGACGCGTCCCCGCCCCATGATGACGGCCTCGTCGACGAGGCCGCGCAGGAAGTAGATGCGGTGCTCAGCCACCACGAGGGTCCGGCCGGCCTGTTTGAGCCGTTCGATGGCGGCGCGCACGTCGTCGATGGCCCGCGGATCCAGGTTGGAGGTGGGCTCGTCCAGGAGGATGACGGGGGTCTGCTGGGCCAGGGCCTGGGCGCAGGCGACCTTCTGGGTCTGGCCGCCGGATAGGCCGCGCAGCTCCCTGTCGGCCAGGTCGGTGATGCCCAGTATCTCCAGGGCCTCGTTGCGACGTCGCCGGATCTCCGGCGCGGGGACCTGGTAGTTCTGGGGCGCGAAGGCGAGCTCGTCGGCCACGGTGGTCGTGAAGAATTGTGAGGCGGGATTCTGGAAGACCGTGGCGGTGCGCAAGCCGGAGCGCTCGATCGGGGTGTCGCGGACCTCCTCGTCCCCGACGAGGACCCGACCGGTGAGCTCGCCGTCGTGGAAGTGCGGGATGAGGCCGTTGAGCAGCCGCAGGATCGTGGACTTGCCCGACCCCGAGGCCCCGCACACGAGGGTGAGGCTTCCGGGGGCGACATCCAGATCGACGCCGTCGAGCACCTGCTGGCCGGTGGGATAGGCGTAGGAGACGCCTCTGATGCCCAGCCTCGTCTCATCAAGCGGGGTCACCGCCACACCCCCGGGACGGGCAGCAGCGCGAGAGCCACCATGGCGGCGCTCAGTGCGAGGAGCACGGCGTCGGCACTCCCGAAGCGCAGACGATCGACGACCGTGGGGCGGCCGCCGCCTCCTAGCCCCCTGATGAGAGCCGCGGCCGAGAGGTCGTCGGCGCTGCGGGCCGAGGCGGCCAGGACGGGCACCACGAGCTTCTCAATGCACTGAAGCGGGTGGCGCCACAGGTAGGAGCCGCTGTAACCGCGCAGCCGCATGGCCTCGATGACGCCCCTGGCCTCATCGAGGGCCACCGGCACGAACCGGAAGAGCACCGCCAGCGGAATGGTGAGGAACCGCGGCGCGCGCAGCTGGTTGAGGGCCGCCAACAGGGTGCTCACGCGGGTGGTGGTAACGAACCATGCCCCCAAAGACAGTGAGATGGCGAAGCGCAGCAGCCAGTAGGCAACGACCCCGAGGAACACCGCGAGCCCGCTCGGCCACCACTGAGGCAGCTGAGTCAGTCCCCAGAACATCGCGGTAATGGCGCAGTAGCTCATGAGGACGCGCACCGGCTCGTCCAGGGCGATGAGCACCCCCACCAGGACCGCGATGAGTCCGACGGCGCCGGCGGGGGCAACCCCCATCACCAGCACGTTGCACACCAGGAGCAGCAGGAACTTGCTGCGCGGATCGGCGCGAACACGGGCAATAGCGCCGACGCCGGAGCGGGGGCGCGCCCCGAACGGGGCGTCGAGGAGCGAGCGGCTCTGCGGGCCCGGCACCGCCGGGCCGGCCGGGGACATCGAGATCTGTGGGCGCCGCATGCTCAGGCGACGCCTGCGCGCTCGAAGTGCTTGCGCAGCACCTTCATTCCCAGCAGAGCGCTGGCACCGGCCACGAGTGCGATGACGAGTATCCACCCAAGGAGGAACTTCATACTGATCAGCGACTGGAGGTCTCTGGCGTACGTGTCCCCCATGGACTCGCGGATGTCGGCGAAGTAGGCGTCCGAGGCCCATATCACCGGGAGGATCGGGCTGATGGCCCATATGGAGAAGACGGCGAATCCCAGGGCGTTGGTGGCGGTTCTGGCGTATCCACCGGCGCGGGTGATGGTGTCGGCGGCGAGTCCCAGGACGGTTGCGACCAGGGGTGTGACCCAGGCGTGTCCGGTGGCGACCATGAGGATGCCGATGATGAGCCCCAGGATGGCGTAGGCGCCGAAGGCCCGGGTCCGGGCCACGTAGAGCATGCAGATGATCGCCTCCACGATGATGCCAATGATCCCACCGATGAAGATCATGATCGGGTGGATCGCCCCGAGCATCCCGGAGGCGAACAGAGCGATGAAGTACAGGGCGGTGAAGACTCCCACGTTGATGAGGTTGCGCGGCGAGGCGATATTCGCCGCCCGGGCACCACCGTTGCCACTGGCGGGGTTGGTCGCTGCTGACCTGACTGAACTGGCTGTGCCGGCCATACCGGATCCTCTCGTCAGCACCTCACCGGCTTTGGTGAGGCATACCTAAGTGTGTACTCCTTCTCGGGGGTTCCCGCAAGGGCCGAACAGGCACGGAGCAGCTATAGGACGATCAGGACTAACCGTTGAAAAGACGGGAGAACCGCATGGTGAACCGGCGCTGCGGATGCCGGGAGAGGTCCTCAGGAGCCTAGCCCGGAGCGCCCAGGCCACCGCGTCCCACAAGGTCGATGCGGTGCATCTCCTCGGGACGCAGGCGCCGCACCCGCTGGGTCAGGGACTCGGCGGCGTCGCTCACAGTCGCCAGAGGGTCGGGCAGGTCCACGGGAGCAGTGGGCGGCGAGTCCAGGCGCAGGCTCTCCCAGGTCACCGAGAAGTCGGCGCCTACCTCCAGACAGGCCGCCACGAAGGCTCCCCGCAGGGCGGCGCGCGTGGCCGGGGGCGCCTGGCGGGCGCGCTCGATCTCCTCCGGATCGCACAGGTTCACCATGGCCCCCTGGGCAACCAGGCGTGGGGCCAGTCCGGTCTCGGCGTTGAGGTCGTGGTAGGCCAGGTCCACCCGCGAGCGCAGGGTCTCCAGGGACTGGCCGCTCAGCTGGGGGTGGCGCTCACGCTGGGCGCGCATGAGGCGTCGCTTGATGGCCCAGTCGATCTCGGTGTCGATGGCGCCGTCGTCGTGGCGGCGCAGCGCGGAGATGACGCGCGGGGCCAGGTCGGCGAGCAGATGCTCGGCGCCGCGCAGGAAGTCCGGCACTCCGGCGTCGTCCAGGTAGGAGGTCAGTCGCTCCAGGAAGGCCTCCTGGATGTCGACGGCGCTCAGGCACCGGCCCTGGACGGTGGTGGCGGGCACCTCCCCCCAGGGGCTCTCCCCCAGCGCGGACAACGTGACCAGAGGGTCGGCCAGGGTCAGGTCGCTGAAGTCCCATCCCACCTCGAGGGCGTCCAGGAGCAGAAGGGTCACAGCGCTGCGCAGTCCCGTTGTCGGCTCAGCCATGGTGGTGTCGGCGCAGGTGACGTGCAGGCGGCGCAGGCGGCTCGCGTCGGCGTGGGGCTCGTCGCGGGTGTTGACCAGGGCGCGCTGCCCTGTGGTGTCGGCCGAGGTCAGGGCCTGCAGGTGGGGGGCGCGCGGTGACAGACCCCAAGCGGCCTCCTCCCCCGCACCGCGGCTGCCCTCGTTAGTCCCCGTCAGGCCGCCTGCCAGTGGGCGCCCGGAGCCGACCAGGACGGGGCGCGTGGCCAGGAAGGAGGTGAGGACCGCCATGGTGGTCTCACTGCTGGCGGCCGATGCGTCGTCAGGGGCGTCGAGCAGGCTGCGAGGCACGGAGTAGCTCTCGTGGCAGCCGTAGGTGTGGCCGGCCGAATCGGTGTTGTTGGCCAGGAGGTGGAAGCGGACCGCGGTCCCTTCCTGGGCGAGGCCCGCGGCGGCGCGCTCCGCCATGGCGGCCAGGATCGCCCGGCCGGCCTGGTCCTGGGCGACGAGATCGCGCACGCTCACGCACTCGGCGGTGGCGTACTCGGGGTGGGCGCCGATGTCGAGGTAGAGGCGCCCGCCGTTGGGCAGGAAGAGGTTGGTGCTGCGGTAGCCGACCGGCCGGTGACGGAAGATGAGCGCCGCCGCTCGCTCGACGTCCGGCAGGTCCGCCTTCGCCGCCTCCGACGGCCACGCGGGGGCGCACAGGAGGCCGAACTCGGTCTCCAGGCCGGTGACGCGCGGCCCCGGGGCGCTGGTGCTCACTGGCCGCCCTTCTGGACGAAGCCGCGCACGAACTCCTGGGCGTCAACGGCCAGAACGTCGTCGATCATGTCCAGCACCGAGTCCAGGCCCTGGCCCCGGGCAGGGCCTGCGGGGGCGGGGGTCGGGTCGTCGTCGGGGGCGGGGTGGTCCTGGCGGCTGCGGGACGGCTGGGCGAACTCGCGCATGTCTGCTCTCCTGACAGGGTGGCGGATGTGGTCACTGCTTCGGTGGCTCGCCCCGGGTCGCCGGGACGCTCACCCGTGAGGCGCGAGAGGACCTCGACAACGTCGGCGGCGTCCTTGAGGACCGGCGCCGTGGCGGTGCGGGTGAAGGCCAGGGCGTCGGTCAAGGGCAGGCGGCGCTGGGCCCTCTCACCGGTTTCCAGGACCATGGAGTGCCAACCGGCGGCGACCACCTGCCCGGGGAAGTCGCTCACGAGCCTACCTCTCAGCCACGCCCGGGTCGTGGTGGGCGGCTCGGCGAGGGCCGCCTCCACCACCTCGTCACTGAACCCGCCGCGCGCGTCGACGCCGGCGGGAACCCGCTCGGCCAGGCCTCTCCCGGCCGGGGAGAGCTCGGACCAGGCCAGGTCGACGGCGTGGAGGACATCGTGTCCGCCGGTGCCGGGATGGCGGCGGGCGGTGGCGTCCAGGAGCTGCTTCTTGGCGACCCACTCCAGGTGCCCGGCGGCTCCTTGCGACTCCCCCGGCTCGTGGCCACCGGCGCACTGGGCCTGCAGCTCGCGCAGTGAGGCCAGTGAGGCCTCCCAGAGGGCGAGGATCGCGCCGGTCTCGGCGCCAGCGGTGTCGGCGCCGTCGGCCAGCGCGGCCAGATCCGGGCGCAGAGGGTCGCCTTCCGGCGCCGGCGCGGGGCGGCCGTGGTCCTTCAGGTGGCTGCGCACCGCCTGAAGGTAGTGCTCCAGGATCTCCAGGGCGCTCAGACGCCGCCCGTCGGCCAGCTCCAGCCTGCCTTGAAGGCGGGTGTCGCGGGAGACGTCCCGGGCCTGGGCCACGGGGTCGGCCAGGCGCAGGCGGCGCCAGGCGGCGGGGACGCCGTCGGCCAGCACCTGGAGGACGAGGGCGGTCATGCCGAGCTTGAGCCAGGCGATGGTGTCGAAGCAGTTGGCGTCACCGGCCACGAGGTGGAGACGGCGCCAGCGCTGGGGGTCGGCGTGGGGCTCGTCGCGGGTGTTGACCAGGGGGCGGTCCACCGTGGTGCCCAGGCCAACGATCCTCTCCAGGTAGTCGGCCCGCTGGCTGATCTGGAAGTCGGCGCCCTGGCCGATAGCGCCGGTGCCGACCCGGCCGGAGCCCACCAGGAGCGGGCGGACCACGAGCAGGGGGACCAGGGCCTGAACGAGGTCGTCGAAGTCGAGGGCGCGGGGCACGAGGTAGTTCTCGTGGGTGCCGTAGGTGGCGCCCTTGCCGTCGACGTTGTTCTTGAACAGCCGGGCCTTCACGCCCCCGCGGCGCAGCCGCTCGGCGCCTCTGGCCACCAGGAGGTCCCCCGCCCGGTCGGCCAGGACGGCCTGCGCCGCACCGGTGCACTCGGGGGTGGCGTACTCGGGGTGGCCGTGGTCCACGTAGAGGCGCCCGCCGGTGCCCACGCAGGTGGCGGTGCCGCGCTGCCAGGCCTCCTCCTGGGCGGTCAGGCGCACGACGGCGGTGGTGCGCACCCGTCCGGGGACGGGGGCCTCGACGGAGGCGGCTCCGGGGATGTCGGTGAGCATGGAGGGGTCGGCCGCGGCGCGGTCCATCTCGAAGCCGCGGGCGTCACGCAGGGGGTACTCCCCGGAGTAGTCCCAGCGCACGCCCCGGCTGCGCCCCGCCTCGCCCTCGGCCTCCAGGCAGGCGGCCACGACGTCCTCGGGCTCGGCCCCGAGGATGCCGTACTCGGTCTCCAGGCCCATGACCGTGACCTCACGGCCGGGGACCCGCTGAGTGCTCACCGGCGCCACGGCACTCACTCCTCCCGCTTGCGTTGAAGCACGGTCATGGAGACCACGGGTGTGCCGCGCCGCCCGCTGACGCGGGCCCAGTCATCGGGGTGGACGGTGGCGGGCAGGCCCTCGTTCTCCATGATCTCCTCGATGACGGCGCGGCGCAGGTGCTCCTGCGTCAGGCCGCGCCTGCCGTTGGTGACCAGGTCCTTGACGGCCGCCTTCTTGGCGCGGTCGACGATGTTGGCGAGCATGGCGCCGCTGACGAGGTCGGCGACGTGGAGGATCTCGACCTGCCCGTCGGAGCGGGTGAGCTCGACCATCTCGGTGGCGTGGCGGCGGGTGTAGAGGGCCTCGATCACCTGCTCGATGAGGGCGTCCACTGCCCCCTGCGCGTCGCCGTGTGCAGCCAGGAGCTCCTCACTGATGGGGAGGTCGGGGGTCAGGTAGGTCGCCAGGATTTCGGCGGCGCCGCGCCGGTCCGGCCGTCCGATGCGGATCTTGACGTCGAGGCGGCCCGGCCGCAGGATCGCCGGGTCAATCATGTCCTCGCGGTTGGTGGCGCCTATGACCACGACGTTGTCGAGCTCGTCGACGCCGTCGATCTCGGCGAGCATCTGCGGGACCACGGTGGTCTCCACGTCCGAGGACCGCCCGGACCCGCGAGTGCGGAACAAGGAGTCCATCTCGTCGAAGAAGACGACGACGGGCACGCCGGTGGCCGCCTTCTCCCGAGCGCGGGCGAAGATGACACGGATGCGCCGCTCGGTCTCCCCCACGTACTTGTCCAGCAGCTGGGGTCCCTTGATGTTGAGGAAGTAGGCCTCGCCGCGCCCACCGGCCCCCAGGGAGGCGGCGACGGCCTTGGCGATGAGGGTCTTGCCGCATCCGGGCGGCCCGTAGAGCAGCACCCCGCGCGGCGGGGTGAGCCGGTGCTCGCGGTAGAGGTCGGGGTGGAGGAAGGGCAGCTCGACGGCGTCGCGGATGAGCTCGATCTGCTCACCCAGTCCCCCGATGTCGCCGTATCCGACGTCGGGCACCTCCTCCAGGACGAGCTCCTCGACCTCGGAACGCACCACGGGGCGCAGCGCCATGCGCACGGCCAGGTCGGCCACGAGGGCGTCACCGACCCGGGGGCGGTGGTCGCTCAGGGTCTCCGAGAGGCTGAGGACCTGCTCCTCGTCGTGGCGGGCCAGGACCAGGACGGTGCCGTCGTCGTAGGTCTCCTTGACGGTGACGACCTCCCCGAAGCGCGGTGAGGGGCAGGTGGCGGTGATGACGAGGTGCTCGTTGAGGACGACGTCGTCACCCGCGTGGAGGGAGGAGGACACGACGGCGGGCCCGACACCCACCCGGTGGCGCCTCCCGGCGATGGAGACGTCGGCGGTGCGCGCGCCCGTGTCCACGTCCAGGACGGTGGCGTGCGCCAGGGGCGGGAGCTGAAGGGCCTTGACGTCCTCGTGCAGGGCCGCCAGCTCCTGGCGCGCCGCCCTCAGGGCGTTGGCCAGGTGGGTGTTCTTGCGGCTGAGCACACCGGCGTGCTCGCTGAGCTCCCGCAGGCGGTCGGTGACGTCCCCTCCGGACTGGCTGCCGGCCTGCTCAGACTGGTCCCGGGAGGCGCCCGTCAGCGTCTGCGCCACCGGATCCTTGTGCTCCACCGGTTTCTCATCCATGCGCGTCCTCCTCGACTGCCACCCGGGGCCGCTGCGGTCCCCCTCGATCCGTGTTGGTACAAGCGTACCAATTCGCGCCCGTCTCGTAACCCGTATCCATGTCTGTTCCATGTCTATTCCATGTCTGCGCAGAAGGCGGAGCGGCGCCGACGCCCGCCGACCTCACACCGCAGCCGGTCGAGGCTCCGGGCAGCGCCGTGACAGAATCGACCCATGTCTGAGATCCCCACGAGCCACTCCGCTCCCCCGTCATCGTCCAGCCGTCTGCTGCCCTCCGAGCCCCACAGCCCGCGAGTGCCGGCCAAGGTGTCGACCGACGGCCTGGAGACCACCTGGGGCGAGCGCTGGGAGTCCGAGGGGACCTACGCCTTCGACCGCAGCGCCGAGCGCGCCGAGGTCTTCTCCATCGACACTCCGCCGCCGACGGTCTCCGGCTCCCTGCACGTGGGGCACGTCTTCTCCTACACCCACACCGACACCGTGGCCCGCTTCCAGCGCATGCGCGGCAAGGCGGTGTTCTACCCCATGGGCTGGGACGACAACGGCCTGCCCACTGAGCGCCGCGTCCAGAACTACTTCGGGGTGCGCTGCGACCCCTCCCTGCCCTACGATCCGGACTTCACTCCCCCGCACACCGGTGGGGAGGGCAAGTCGATCAAGGCCCGTGACCAGGTGCCGGTCTCGCGGCGCAACTTCGTCGAGCTGTGCGAGCGCCTCACGGTGGAGGACGAGAAGCAGTTCGAGGCCCTGTGGCGCCGCCTGGGCCTGAGTGTGGACTGGTCGCACACCTACCAGACCATTGGCGAGCGGGCCCGCAAGGTCGCCCAGACCGCCTTCCTGCACAACCTCGAGCGCGGGGAGGCCTACCAGGCCGCGGCGCCCGGACTGTGGGACGTCACCTTCCAGACGGCGGTGGCTCAGGCCGAGCTGGAGTCGCGCGAGTACCCCGGCTTCTACCACCGTCTGGCCTTCCACATCGTCGATGAGGCCGCCGCCGCCAAGGCCGAGGCCGCCGGCGCCCCGGTGGAGAACGGCGTCGACGTGTGCATCGAGACCACCCGCCCCGAGCTGCTACCCGCCTGCGTGGCCCTGGTGGCCCACCCCGACGACGAGCGCTACCAGCCCCTGTTCGGCACCACCGTGTCCTCCCCCGTGTTCGGTGTCGAGGTGCCGGTCCTGCCGCACCCGGCCGCGGAGAAGGACAAGGGCGCCGGCATCGCCATGTGCTGCACCTTCGGTGACACCACGGACATCGACTGGTGGCGCGACCTGCAGCTGCCGCTGCGAGCGATCCTGCGCAAGGACGGGCGCATCGAGACCGAGACCCCCGAGTGGATCACCTCCCCGGCCGGCCGCGAGATGTACGAGGCCATGGCCGGCAAGACCACCTTCTCGGCCCGTGAGGCCCTCGTGGCCCGCCTGGCCCAGACCGGTGAGATGCGCGGCGAGCCCGTCAAGACGGTGCGTCAGACCAACTTCTTCGAGAAGGGCGACAAGCCCCTGGAGATCGTCACCTCCCGGCAGTGGTACATCCGCAACGGCGGCAAGGAGTGGACGAACCCGGCCTCCGGCACCGACCTGCGCGAGGAGCTGCTCGAGCGCGGCCGCCAGCTGGAGTTCCACCCCGACTTCATGCGCGTGCGCTACGAAAACTGGGTGCGCGGCCTCAACAACGACTGGCTGGTCTCGCGCCAGCGCTTCTTCGGCGTCCCCTTCCCGCTGTGGTACAAGGTCGGGGCCGACGGCGAGGTCGACTACGAGGCGATCCTGACGCCGGCCGAGTCCGAGCTGCCCGTGGACCCCTCCTCCGACGTCCCGACCGGCTACACCGAGGACCAGCGCGGCGAGCCCGGTGGTTTCGTCGGTGAGCTCGACATCATGGACACCTGGGCCACATCCTCCCTCTCACCCCAGCTGGCCTCGGGCTGGCTGAGCGACGAGGACCTCTTCGGCCGGGTCTATCCGATGGACCTGCGCCCGCAGGGGCAGGACATCATCCGCACCTGGCTGTTCACCACCGTGGTGCGCGCGAACCTGGAGTTCGCGGCCCTGCCATGGACGAATGCCGGCCTGTCGGGCTGGATCCTGGACTCCGACCACAAGAAGATGTCCAAGTCGAAGGGCAATGTCGTCACCCCCATGGGCCTGCTGGAGCAGTACGGCTCCGATGCCGTGCGCTACTGGGCCAGCTCGGCCCGCCTGGGCCTGGACGCGGCCTTCGAGGAGACCCAGATCAAGATCGGACGCCGCCTGGCCATCAAGGTCCTCAACGCCTCCAAGTTCGCCCTGTCCATGGGGATCCCCTGGGACGCCGACGAGGCCACCGTGGCCGCGGCCCCCGCCCCCTGCCTGGACGCCTCGGTGGTCAGTGAGCCGATCGACCGCGCGGTCCTGGCGGCTCTGGCCGATGTCGTCGACGCCGCCACGGCGGCCTTCGAGGAGTTCGGTCACGCCCGGGCCCTGGAAGTCACCGAGTCCTTCTTCTGGACCTTCTGCGATGACTACATCGAGCTGGTCAAGGACCGGGCCAATGACTTCGACGGCTCACACGATGACGCCGCCGTCCGCTCGGCGCGGGCGACCCTGGCGATCGCGGTGGACACCTTCGTGCGTCTGCTGGCCCCCTTCCTGCCCTTCGCCACTGAGGAGGTGTGGAGCTGGTACCGCACCAGCTCGGTGCACCGGGCCGCCTGGCCGCAGTCCGGTGGTCTGCGAGAGGCCTCCGCCGGGGCCGACGCCGAGCTGGTGGCCCGTGCGGGAGTCGCCCTGGCGGCACTGCGCAAGGTGAAGTCGGAGGCCAAGACGAGTCAGAAGACGCCGATCCTCTCGGTGGAGCTGGCCGTTGCCGCCGACCGGCCCGAGTACGCCGAGGCCATCGAGGCGGTACGTGCGGACCTGACGGAGGCCGCCAAGGTCACCGGCCCCTTCACCGTGGAGCAGGCCGCCCCGGCAGCCGACTCGGCTGAAGGCGCCTCCCCGGTGACCGTGACCGCCGCCGAGCTCGGCGAGGCCCCGGCCAAGAAGAAGTGAACCGCGAGCACCCGGTCCTGTGACGAACGGTGGCGCCGCCCCCTCGGGCGGCGCCACCGTCGTCCTTCCAGGGCCGCAGGGCAGGCTCACGTCTCCGGTTCTCTGCCAAAGACGCTGCCTTACCCCCAATGCCATATCAGCTGTGGCAGCGCGCCGTGGAACCGCGGTCGGTGAGGACGGCGGGCATGAGCCCCCGGTGCTGGGCCGGGTCCGGTTCTCCTCTGAGGCGTCTCAGCAGGAGCGAGCCCGCCTCGGCCCCCATGGACTCCCGGTCCACGCTGAGCTCGCTGAAGGCCTCCCCGTGGCGGCCGCTGCCCTGGGTGATCCCGAGGGTGAGCACGGACAGGTCCGCGGGAACGGACAACCCGTGGGCCTGCGCCGCGCAGGCCAGTCCCACCACAGCGGCGGGGTTGTTGGACAGGACGGCGCTGCACCCCTCGATGAGGCCGCCGGCTCCCACGATCTCGGCGCCGGCCAGCGCCGCCTCCGGCACCTGGCGCACCAGAACCTCCACCCCCAGCTCCTGCGCGGCGCGCAGGAGCTCGCGGGCCTGGTCCTGGCGGGCGTGAGCGTCATCGGATGCGGTCTCCCGCATGAGCGCGACGATGCGACGGTGCCCGAGCCCGGACAGATGATCCACGCCGGCGCGGGCCATCTGAGCGAAGTCCGCGTCAATACCGGACGCCCCACCGGCGCGATCCGAGGAGCCGATGAGGACAGTGGGGACCTTCTCCTCCAGCAGCATCGCCTCACGCTCATCGCCATCAGCCACGTCCATGAGAACCACCCCGCCCAGGGCGCAGGAACGCACGAGCGAGCGCAGCTCGATCAGCGGTGCCGAGGAGGTCATGACCGGGATGACGACCTGGATTCCGCTGGGCGCCAGTGCGCGACGCACACCGTCGACATAGTCCAGGTCGTTGGCGTCGATGGTGGAGCGCTGGCGCCGGAAGAGGACACCCACGGTGCGCAGCACCGGCGAGGCCAGTGAGCGGGCGGCGGTGTTGGGGTGGTAGTCGAGGTCGCGCACGGCCCGCATGACCCGCTCCCGCGTGCTCGAGCTCGTCGAGCGCTGACCGCTCAGGACGTAGGTGACGGTCGAGGGCGACACCCCCGCCGCCCGGGCCACGTCAGCGCGGGTCGCCGCCATCGGTTCCTCCAGCGGAGGCATCCAGCCAGCAGGCACCGTTGGGTGGTACGACGACGGCGCCCGCAGCGTCCACAGCGCCCACCGCATCCACGGCATCCGCTGAAGCCGCCCCATCCGCCTCAGTCCGGCGCCAGGAGGTGATGAGGGGCCTGCCGGCCCCCTCGATCGCCACCGGCTGCTCGGTGGTGTTGAGGACGATCCCGGTGGTGCCGTTGCGCAGGTGCAGGACCCCGGGCTCGCTGTCCAGCCACTCCACTGACCCGCGCCCGAGTCGGAGCTCGCGGCGCAGGGCGATGGCCCGCCGGTACAGGGTGAGGGTGGAGTCCTCGCGTCCCTCCTGGGCCTGGGGCGAGTACTCGCCCCAGGCCTCGGGTTGGGGCAACCAGGTGCGGCCGGTGGCGTTGTAGCCGTAGGAGGCCCCGTCCCGCGTCCAGGGCAGAGGGACCCGGCAGCCGTCGCGCCCCGGTATGAGGTGGTTGGTGCGCTCCCACAGGGGGTCCTGGCGAGCCTCGTCCTCCATGGTGGTGTGCTCGGGCAGTCCGAGCTCCTCGCCCTGGTAGAGGTAGGCGCTGCCGGGCAGTCCCAGCATGAACAGGGTGGCGGCGCGCGCTCGGGCCAGGCCGAGCTCGGCGTCGGGCTGGGGGTCCTTGGGGCCGATCCCGGGATCGGTGTCCATGTCGGCGGGGTAGGCCAGGCGGGAGGCGTGGCGCACGACGTCGTGGTTGGACAGCACCCAGGTGGAGGGTGCTCCGACGGCACCGTACTCGCTCAGGGAGACATCGATGACGCGGCGCAGCGCGTCGGCGTCCCATCCGGCGCCCAGGAAGGGGAAGTTGAAGGCCTGGCTCATCTCGTCGGCACGCACGTACAGGGCGGCATCGGCCTCCGTGGGCACCCAGGCCTCAGCGACCAGGAGGATGTCCTCGCCGACCTCGTCCAGGACACGGCGCCACTCGCGGTAGATGTCGTGGACCCCGGGCTGGTTGAAGGCCGGTCCGACATCGGGCAGCTTCTCACGGGCCGTGTCTTCGTCAGGGGAGCCGGCGACGTTCCACCGGTCGGGGCCGAGGTCGTCGTCGGGCAGGCCCTCGGCCTTGACCAGACCGTGGGCGACGTCCACGCGGAAGCCCTCGACTCCGCGCTCCACCCAGAAACGCAGGAAGGTGCGGAAGTGCTCGTGGACGTCCTCGTTGGACCAGTTGAAGTCGGGTTGCTCGGCTGCGAACAGGTGAAGGTAGTACCAGCCCCGGTCCTGGCTGCGTCCGGTGAGCGGCTCCACCGGCTGCCAGGCCGGCCCGCCGAAGAGCGAGCCCCAGTTGTTCGGGGCGCCGTCGTCGCTGTGGCGGAAGATGTAGCGGTCGCGCTCGGGAGAACCGGGGCCCGCCTCCAGGGCGGCGCGGAACCAGGCGTGCTGGTCGGAGGAGTGGTTGGGGACCAGGTCGATGATGACGCGGATGCCGGCCTCGTGGAGGTCGGCGATGAGGGCGTCGAGGTCCTGCAGGGAGCCGTACTCGGGGGCCAGGTCGAAGTAGTCCGAGACGTCGTAGCCGGCGTCGACCTGGGGCGAGGGGTAGAAGGGCGAGAGCCACACGGCGTCCACACCGAGCGCCACCAGGTGGTCGATGTGCTCCCGGATCCCCTGGATATCACCGATGCCGTCGCCGTTGGCGTCGGCGAAGGAGCGGGGGTAGATCTGGTAGATGACGGCATCACGCCACCAGGCGTCGATGTCGGTGCGTGGCAGGAGGCCCTGCGGGCGGGCGCTGGTCGAGGTCATGAACAGGTCCTAGGACGGGCCGCTGCGCTGCGGCCAGGTGGTTGAAGACGAGGAATGAGGAGCGGGAGGCAGAGGCAACCTGCGTCGTCCCGAACGATCTCTGTGGGGCGGCAACGCGGTGGTGCCGCCCCACAGAGACGAACGGGTGATGGGCGGACTCTCCGGTGAGCCGAGCCCAGACTTGCAGCCGCCCCTACTGCTTGAGACCTCCTGCGGCCAGTCCGGCCACGATCCGGCGCTGGAAGAGCAGCACCATGACGACCAGCGGCAGCGTCATGATGACTCCGGCCGCCATCTGTGAGCCGAAGGGCGTGTTGAACTGGGAGTCCCCGGTGAACTTCGACAGCAGCACCG